>Ga0326513_10003942_pt1 | contig 10694 bp, 8 predicted proteins | sample 2_2465_0518_D_FD_203654 | JGI IMG/M metagenome (GOLD analysis project Ga0326513, IMG submission 203654) | Bovine rumen microbial communities from UC Davis, California, United States - 2_2465_0518 | ecosystem: Host-associated > Mammals > Digestive system > Stomach > Rumen | place: USA: California... | reverse complement strand
TTTGGCTACGGTTTGTCTTATACCACGTTTAAATACGACAACCTGAACATCGAGAAAACAGGAAATACCCAGTTTAAGGTTACCTTCAACGTTACCAACACTGGTGACAGAGATGGCGACGAGGTTGCCCAGCTCTATCTGCACGACGAGTTTGCCTCTACTGCCCAGCCTCTGATGCAGCTCAAGAAGTTCAGTCGCGTGTTTATCCCCAAGGGCCAGACACGTCGGGTGCATTTCACGCTCGATGCCGAAGATCTGGCTATTGTTGATGCCGACATGCACCGCGTAGTAGAACCTGGCGACTTTACCGTGATGGTTGGTCCCAGCTCCGACAATATTGTTCTTAAAACCAAAATCACCGTCGAATAATGAAAAAACTCATTTTACTGTTCACTATTCACTGTTCGCTATTCGCAGCTGCCCAGCAGCCTGTAGATTACGTCGATCCCTTCATCGGCACCACCAACTACAGCGTGTGCAATCCCGGTGCAGTGTGCCCCAATGGCATGATGAGTGTGGTACCCTTTAACGTGATGGGTAGCGATTTGAACGTATATGATAAGGATAAACGCTGGTGGTCGGCGCCTTACGAGTATAACAACAAGTATTTCACAGGCTTTGCCCATGTGACGCTGAGCGGTGTGGGCTGCCCTGAATTGGGCACGCTGCTCACCATGCCCACCACAGGCAAGCTGGATGTGGATTACCGCCACTACGGTACCGAATACAGCAACGAGCAAGCCACCCCAGGCTACTATGCCGTGAGCTTGAAAAAATACGGCATCCGATGCGAGGTGAGCGCCACTACACGCAGCTCGGCCGAACGCTTCACCTTTCCAAAAGGCGAAGGCCATATCCTGCTGAATCTTGGCAACGGACTTACCAACGAGGTGGGTGGCATGGTGCGCCGTGTGAGCGATACCGAAATCGAAGGTTATCGCCTGGTGGGCACTTTCTGCTACAACCCGCAGGCCGTGTTCCCCATCTACTTTGTGATGCGTGTGAACAAGCGCCCCACCTCGGCTGGCTACTGGAAGAAGCAGCCCCCGATGGACGGCCCCGAGAAAGACTGGGATGCCGATCAGGGCAAATATAAACTCTACACCACCTACGGCAAGGAGCTGGCTGGCGATGATGTGGGCTACTACTTCAATTACAATTGTGCCGAGGGTGAACAGATTGAAGTACAGATGGGTGTATCGTTTGTTTCGATCGAGAATGCTCGACAGAATCTGAACACCGAGCAACCTCAGTTTGCCTTCGACCACACCCGACAGCAGGCCCGCCAGACATGGGCCGAGACACTCAACCGCGTCAGCGTCAAAGGTGGCACAGAGGCCCAGCGCCGCATGTTCTACACCGCCCTCTACCACACTCAGATTCACCCAAACATCCTGCAGGATGTGAACGGCGAATATCCCAAGATGGAGAGTTTCGAGATTGGCCATACTGATGGCAATCGCTATACCGTATTCTCGCTCTGGGACACCTACCGCAACGTGGGTCAGCTGATGACGCTGCTCTATCCCGACAAGCAGTTGGACATGATACGTTCTATGATAGCCATGTATCAGGAATGGGGCTGGATGCCCAAGTGGGAACTCTACAGTCGCGAGACATGGACGATGGAGGGCGACCCCGCAATCCCGTTTATTGCCGACGCCTGGCTGAAAGGTTTGCGCGACTTTGATATCGATACAGCCTACGAAGCATTCCGCAAGTCGGCCACACTTCCTGGCAAGGAGAACAAGATGCGCCCCGATGCCGATCCATACTACAGTCGTGGCTACGTGCCCATGGGACAGTATGCAGCCGACATGTCGGGTGACAACTCTGTATCTCATGCCCTCGAATACTACATTGCCGACGCCTCTCTGGCCAACTTAGCCGAAGCGTTGGGCAAGAAAGCCGATGCCAAGCGATTCCGCCAGCAGTCGTTGGGCTATCGCCACTATTATTCGAAGGAGTCGGGCACGCTTCGCCCCATCAACTATGATGGCACGTTCCTCACACCTTTCGATCCCAAGGATGGTGCCGACTTCTCTAACGCCCCAGGATTCCACGAGGGCAGCGCTTGGAACTACACCTTCTACGTGCCTCATGATGTGAAAGGTCTGGCCCGTCTGATGGGTGGCGACAAGCAGTTTGTGAAGAAGTTGCAGAGCGTGTTCGACGAGGGGCTTTACGACCCCGCCAACGAGCCCGATATTGCCTATCCTTACCTCTTTACTTATTTCAAGGGCGAGGAATGGCGCACGCAGAAGATTGTGCGCCAACTCATCGACAAGTATTTCTCTGATCAGCCCAATGGCATCCCTGGCAATGACGATTGCGGTACCATGTCAACCTGGCTTATCTTCTCGATGATGGGAATCTACCCCGACTGCCCAGGTTCTCCTTCGTATGCTGTCACAGAGCCTGTATTCGACGAGGTGACGCTGCATCTCGACAAGCGCTACTACCCGAAGGGGGAGATTGTGCTGAAGGCAGGAGAAAAGCGTATGCGTCACCGCATTACGCATGAAGAATTCTTAAACTTTTAAACTTTAAAAGATGAAACGGACATTAGAAGTATGTACTGGCAATATGGCCAGTGTGATAGCAGCTGCTGAAGGCGGTGCTGAGCGTATCGAGCTCTGCACAGCTTTGGCACTGGGTGGTGTCACCCCCACCCTTGGTATGATGAAATGGATTCGCCAGCAGTATCCTGAACTGAAGATTCAGGTGCTCATTCGCTCACGCGAGGGCGATTTTGTGTATAACAAGGCCGACCTTGAGGCCATGCTCGAGGATATCCGTCTGTCGCTGCCCTACTGCGATGGTATCGTATGTGGCGCTCTCACTGCCGATGGCGACATTGATGTAGAGGCCTTGAAACTGATGGTTGAGGCTTCGGGCGACAAGCCCTTCACCTTCCATCGCGCTTTCGACCGCTGCCGCGATCCCAAGCAGGCACTCGAACAGATCATAGCAGCCGGTTGCGCCCGCATCCTCACCTCAGGTCAGCAGCCATCGGCCGAGGCTGGTATCCCCCTGCTGCGCCAGTTGGTTGAACAGGCAGCTGGTCGCATCATCATCATGCCAGGCGGCGGTGTGACCACAAAAAATGCCCGCCTGATTATCGACCAGACGGGCTGTATGGAAATCCACGGTTCATTCTCGGCAGGCAGTGGTGTTACCAGTGCCGACGACGTGAAATACGTGCTTTCTACAATTGACGAATAACCTTCAGCAGCTGCTCACCCAAGTTGATGGTGTAGCCTTGCTGAACGAATACGACGCGGTTGAACGAATCGCAAATCAGGAATACAGGGAGTGCTGGACTCTGCAGTTTCATCTGCTGCCACACTTCCTGTTTTATTTTTCCATCCACATCCGTACCCCAAACCACAGTGTTGGGCAGCATCTTCGAGAACTCAGCAAAGTTGAAACGCTGTGCCTCGTCGGCATTCTGGAACAGGAAGATCATCTTTCTACCCCACTCCTCAAACTGCTGCTTATACACAGCGATGTCGCGCATAGCGTGGTTGGTTGGCTCCTGGTTGGCTGCCACGATAGCCACCACATAGTAGCCGCGCCCAGCAGTGGAGAGTAAGCTCTTCTCAGTATCGTCAGCCTTATCGTGATAGATATCTTCAGCATTCAGCGACCCAATCACCTGCACATCCTCCAGATTCTCGCGCAGGGCATAGCTGATGGTGGTGTCGCCGTTCAGGGTGAAGCGCTTCATCTGTGCCAGCACCTTTCCGCTGGCCATACGCACACCAGTGGTGAGGATATACTCGCCCTTGTCCAGTTCCTGTCCCTCGGCAAAATCCTTCTGTGTAGCCTCCTCAGGGAAGGTCTGCAACTGCAGGCGTCCATCCACCAGTTTGCTCAGTGTGAAGTGGATGTAATACTTAGGATTATCATTATGCGCCGAAAGCTTGTAGTCCAAGCGAAGCTTGGGCAATTGACAATTGGGCTCTTCACTATGAACTGTATCAAAGGCATCTATCCAGCGGCCTTCGGCATAGTACTGAGGCTTGCCGTTCACCTCGTTGATACGGGCAGGCATGCCTAAGCTACGAGCCACCGACACAAAGAAGATATTGCGGCCCAACTCGTCGGTGAGTTTTTCGCGATACACACTCATCGGCTGCATGCGCAGTCCCTGTGGGTTGTGATCATTGTCAAGCTTGATGTGCTTGTTGCACCATGCCTCCAGTTCTGCAGGTGTCTTGATGGTCTTCATCTCCTTGCGGAAGAAAGCCTTGTAAGGAGTGAGCCACTCCAGTTCAACACGAGGGCACAGCACATACTTCAGATAGATATCCGATGTATCGACAGCAGCCACTTGATTATCCTTGAGCACAGCCAGTTCCACGTCGCGAAGGTCCTTTTTCGACAGCACGCCGAGCAGTTTCTGAGCCATCAGCTTGTTGGGTGCCTCATCCAGGAACTGCTGGATGGTGCGGTGGTTGCCGCGCCAATCCTCTACCGGCATCGTGGCCTCGTAGGCATGACGGATACTGTCCTCGATAGCCATACGGCGGTTGTTCTCAGCACGCTGTTCGGGCGTCACCAGTGGCAACTGTCCGCTGACGGGTGGTGGAACGATGTCGAGATCGACCACGTCAGGCAACTGCTTACCGTCGAGCTGCACCTTCACCTCTCTGTCCTTGCCAAACGACACCTTGCGCGTGGCCACCTTACCATCTTTCGATATCCATAACAGCATGTCGCCCTTACCAGCCGTGAGCGATACTACGCCCTGCTCGTTGGTGGTCTTGTCGGCCACAGTGAAGAACTCGGCATAGTTGTAAAGTTTAAACTCTACGCGGGCACCTTTCACGGGTTTGCCTTTGGTGTCAACCACACGTACCATCACCTGGGCGGTGGGTGCATAGTGGTCGATCACGTTAATCTCGGTGTAGCATGGTGTCACGCTCATCACCTCCTCGGGACCGTCGTAGTTGCCAAAAGCCTTGGTGTGCATCAGCATACCGCGCGATGCGCTCTCGTTAAACCATCCCAGGTTCAGCACTGGCTCAGGCTCGCAGGCACCCAGGAAGTACCATTTGCCATCAGCCCAGGCCTCTACCCATGCATGGTTATCATCGGTATGCGCCCAACGAGGCGTATAAACCTGACGGGCAGGAATACCCACCGCACGCAGCGCAGCCACCGTAAAGGTACTCTGCTCGCCACAGCGACCATAGGCCGTACGGAGCGTAGCCAATGGACTGCTGGTACGCCCGTCGGAAGGGCGATAGGTGACGTGCTCGTGGCACCAGTGGTTCACTTCGAGAATGGCGTCCTTCATGCTCAGTTTCTCCACACGTGGCTTCAGCGCCTTGTAGAACACTTCACGAGAGTTGTCCAGATTCTCATTGTTCACACGCACGGGCACCACAAAATGGCGGAACTCCCTTTCGGGCACCGTCTTTCCCCATGGCAAAGCAGCCTTGGCCTCAAGAGCCAGGGCTACGTTTTTCTCATAAAAATCACGCGAGTAGTCGGTTTTGTCGGGTTGTGGCATAAACTGGTAAAGGAATGCCACATAATCTTCGCGCGTTTGCGCCTGTGCCTGCATGCACATAGCGCTCAACAGTAGTGTTACAATAGTTAGCTTTTTCTTCATAAAGTATATTTAGTTAGCGTTTAATTTCGATGTCGCCCCTCACGTTGTTGCGAATCTTCGTCAGATAGCCTTTCATACCGTCGGCATCCTTCTGGTCGATAATCTCCAACAGTTCCTTCAGCTCTGTACGGATCTGTGCCACCTGATCGTGGGTGTAAGGGTTGAACAGGATTTCCTGTAGCAGGTAGTCGTCCTCGTTCAGCACGCCCTTGGCAATGCGCATGTGTCGTTTAAAGGTGGTGCCTGGTGCATCCTGATGTTTCATCACAGCAGCAAACACGAAGGTGCTGACGAAAGGAATCGACAGCGAGTAAGCCACCGTTTTATCATGTTCCTCAAAGCTGTACTCGTAGATGTTCAGTCCCAGTTTGCTGTACAGGTCTTTAAAGAAACAGCGCCCCAGTGTGTCGCCCTCGCTGATGATGATAGCGTTCTCCTCAGAGAGCTGCTGCAGGTTGGCGAAGGTAGGACCAAACATGGGGTGCGTAGATACGTAACGCATGCCGGACTTCTCATAGAAATCCTTCAGATCGGTTTTCACACTGGCAATATCGCTGATGATGCACTCCTTTGGCAGGTGTGGAATCACCTCTTCAAACACAGGAATAGTGTATTTCAGCGTGACGGCATTAATCAGCAGTTCGGGCTTGAATGCCTCGATCTCCTCGTAGGTCGTGAATCGCTGACAGTTGTATGTAAATCGCATGCGTTTGGCATCGCGCTCAAACACAGCCACTTCGTGATCAAAACTCAGCAGGTCGATGAAAAACGATCCCATCTTTCCTGCGCCCATTACTAATATTTTCATTGCTTTTTTATTTTGGCACGAATTACGCGAATTTACACGAATTTTAGCTTATTATTCAATAATTCGCGTTAATTCGTGAAATTCGTGCCTAATAATTACTTATTTATTATTTCAATCTGCTGACGGACGCTCTCTTCGTGGATGTTCTCGAAAACGTGAGCCACGAATTCGGGGTCCATACCACAGAGCGAGCCCTGGGCACCACGCTTGTTCAGAATTTCGTTGTAGCGGTTGGCCTGCAGCACCGTCATGTTGTGCTCCTTCTTGTACTGACCAATCTCACGGCACACGCGCATACGCTTAGCCAGAAGATCCATCAACTGATTGTCGAGCTCGTCGATTTGCTTACGCAACTGAGTGATACCCTCGGTCGTGGTCTTCTCGTCGCGAATCACCAGCAGCGAAAGGATGTAGTCGAGCACATCAGGTGTCACCTGCTGCTTGGCATCGCTCCAAGCCTTATCAGGATCGCAGTGGCTCTCCACAATCAAACCGTCGAAGCCCAGGTCCATAGCCTGCTGACACAGAGGAGCTACCAGCTCGCGGCGTCCACCGATATGTGAGGGGTCGCTGATGATAGGCAGATCGGGAATACGGCGACGTAACTCGATAGGAATCTGCCACATAGGTGCATTACGATAAATCTTTTGTTCATAGCTTGAGAAACCACGATGGATGGCTCCCAGACGCTTGATGCCAGCCTGATTGATACGCTCCAAAGCACCAATCCAGAGTTCCAGGTCGGGGTTCACGGGGTTCTTTACAAACACGGGGATGTCCACGCCTTTCAGCGAGTCGGCAATAGCCTGCATGGCAAAGGGGTTGGCCGACGTACGTGCACCAATCCACAGGATATCCACCCCGTGCTTCAGGCACAGCTCCACGTGCTCAGGTGTAGCCACCTCGGTCGAAACCAGCATCTTGGTTTCCTTCTTCACCTGCTCCAGCCATACCAGAGCGGGTTCGCCATGACCCTCGAAGCCACCTGGCTTGGTGCGTGGTTTCCACACGCCAGCGCGGAAATTATGGCAGCCCTTCATAGCCAGCTGCTTAGCGGTTGTCATCACTTGTTCCTCTGTTTCGGCACTACAAGGACCTGCAATCACAAAGGGACGTTCGTTGTCACTCGGCAAATTCAATGGTGATAATTCTAATTCCATAATGTTATATCATTTTTTTTATTCTTTCTAATGCTTGTTCGATTTTTTCCTCTTTGGCACAGAGCGAGATGCGGATGTAGCGTTCGCCGTTGGTTCCGAAGATGAAGCCTGGGGTGATGAATACGCGAGCCTCGTGCAGCACACGTTCCGTCAAATCCTCCACGTTTTGGATGTCGGCAGGAATTTTTCCCCACAGGAACATGCCCACCTGATTCTTGTCGTAGGTGCAGCCCAGCACATCCATAATCTTCTCGGCCCACTCACGTCGGCGGGCGTAAGTATCGATATTGAATTCGTGATACCAGGCCTCGTCGTTATTGTTCAGCGCCTCGGCAGCAGCCAACTGAATGCCGCGGAAGGTACCACTCTCGATGTTCGACTGTACCTTGAGAATCCACTGGATAAACTGAGGGTTCGACAAGCACATACCCACACGCCAGCCAGGCATGTTATGACTCTTCGACATCGAGTTGAACTCGATACAGCACTCCTTGGCGCCAGGCACCTGCATGATGCTCAGATGCTCATCGCTCAGGATAAACGAGTAAGGATTGTCGTTCACCACCACGATGCCATGATCCTGGGCAAACTTCACCAGTCGCTCGTAGGTTTCCATCCTTGCGCGTCCGCCTGTAGGCATATTAGGATAGTTGGTCCACATCAGTTTCACATGCGAGAGGTCCATCTTCTCCAACTCATCGAAATCGGGCTGCCAACCATTGTCCTCGCGCAGATTGTAGTTCACGATTTTCGCTCCGAGAATTTTCGAGAGCGAGGTGTAAGTGGGATAGCCAGGATTAGGCACCAGCACCTCGTCGCCAGGGTTGACAAAAGCCAGCGTTACGTGCAGGATACCCTCTTTCGAACCAATCAGCGGCAGCACCTCGGTTTTCCAGTCGAGCTCCACGCCATACCAGCGCTGGTAGAACTTGGCCATAGCCTCGCGCAGTTCGGGTGTGCCCACTGTTATCTGATAGCCATGCGCATCGGGCTGATGAGCCACTTCGCACAGCTTGTTGATGGTTCGCTCTGATGGTGGCATATCCGGACTACCGATAGCCAGCGAAATGATATCCTTACCTTCGGCGTTCATCTGCGCCACCTCTTTCAGTTTCCTACTAAAGTAGTACTCCTGCACCAAACTCAGTCGGTCGGCAGGTTTAATTTGTTTGTTTGCCATCTTTATATTCTCCTAGAATTTTTAATGCTTTGGTAAGCGGAATAATTGCATCTACTGCCTGACGGTAACGTGTCAGGTCGTCGTACATCACATCCACGTAGAAGAGATACTCCCACTCCCGCCCGATGATGGGCAGCGACTGGATTTTGGTGAGGTTGATGTGATAGAACGAGAGGATGGCCAGCACATGGGCCAGCGAACCCTGCTCGTGGGGCAGCGAGAACACGATGCTGCTCTTGTTGGCCTCGGTGAGCGGGCGCAGCATGTCGGCCTTGTTGGGATTGCTCACTACCAGGAATCGGGTGAAGTTGTGCTTATTGTCCTCGATATGGTCTTCGAGCACCTTCAGTCCGTAGAGTTTGGCAGCCTCGGCATGGCAGATGGCAGCCCATCCGCGCTTCTGTCCCTCGGCTATCATCTTCGCACTACCAGCGGTGTCCTCGGCCTCCACATTCTTCAGCTGTGGGTGCTGTGCCAGAAAATCGCGGCACTGCATCAGCGCCACTGGGTGCGAGTGCACCTCGGTGATGGTGTCCCAGTCGTCGGCGGGCAGGCAGCAGATACTGTGCGTGATGTGCAGCTTATGCTCGCCCACGATGGCAGTACCACTATCGCGCAGCAGCTCGTAGTTGTGCAACAAACTGCCAGCAATAGTATTCTCGATAGCCAGCATGCCGATAACGGTAGGATCCTTCTGCATCTCCTGGAACACCTGTTCGAAGGTGCTGCAGCAAATCAGCTGTATCTGTTCGCCCTCGAAGTAAAGGTGTGCCGCGATATCGTGGAACGACCCGATTAATCCTTGTATTGCAATTCTCTTCATATCTCAATTATCAATTATCACTCTAAAAACAAGTCCCGCTATCACTGGGTTGTGAAGCGGGACCTTGTTGTTTTATCTTCCATTGTCATAAGTTGAACTTTACACGCAACTTCCCGCTTCACAGTTCCCTGCAAAGTAAAAGTAATAACCGTAAAAATAACTATTCAACTGTGACATAATTCTCTCGTTTTATTGTTTACGGCTGCAAAAGTATAGTATTTTTGTGAAATAAACAAATAAAATGGCAGAAATTTTGCAAATTCAGCCACAATTTGTTATTTTTCGCCCCAAAATGCTACCTCCTGTCGATTTTGTTTTTGTCCTTAATAGAATAAATATACACAATTAACATACACATATAGGTATATATAAAAAGAACTTACGGAGACTTGTAATCTCCGTAAGTTTTTCTTTTTAGGCATTGATAAAGCTCACCTTGTGGCATTATTTTACGCCTCTACGAAGTCCAGTGCATTTCGCTTGATTACAAGTGGATAGCGTTCTGGATGCTGGAGGCTCTCGATTTCGAGATCAACATCGAGGTCAGGCCACTCGATAGCTTCGGGTCCACACATCTGCACGTTAAGCACACTGCGAATGGGCGCATCCTGCATCCATGGGATGCGGTTATATGACAAGAAATAGTCATGTCCCAGCACAGAAAGCATGATGCCCTGAGCGTTAATCATCAATACGCTTACCGATGTGCTGGTGGAATTGTTCTTTGAAGTCGTCTGCATATTGCCTGCAAAGATAGAGTAAAAAAATGAAACTACCAAAAGAATAGCGAAAATTAATTATCCACAGTTTACTTTTCTTTTTTAGGCATTGATGAAGCTCACCTTATGCCGATTCTTGGCCGAGGCGGGCGGAGCCGAGCGGTCGTTGGGGCGGACGGCGAAGTGCAGCCATACGGCACCGTAGCGATTCTTTTCTATCAGCAGCTCGTCGAACTCCTGCTGCGATTCTCGGGCGTAGGCCAGCAGGATGGCAGCGTAGGTGATGGCCTGCTCCATCCCGTTGGTACGGATATCCGCGGCGCACCCTGTCAGATGGTTGCTGGTGGGCGCTCCCCCAACCTTCCGATTCAACTGCGACGA
>Ga0326513_10003940_pt1 | contig 10696 bp, 18 predicted proteins | sample 2_2465_0518_D_FD_203654 | JGI IMG/M metagenome (GOLD analysis project Ga0326513, IMG submission 203654) | Bovine rumen microbial communities from UC Davis, California, United States - 2_2465_0518 | ecosystem: Host-associated > Mammals > Digestive system > Stomach > Rumen | place: USA... | reverse complement strand
TGGTTCTTTTCAGAACATTCAGTATTCCATGATAGCTTGCCACAATTCAGCTCTTTCTTCTAAGTTATCACAAGCTAATCACATCTCATAGAACACTGAACCTCGAAACATTTTTCATTCTTCCATTACGACATGATGATAAAGTAAAAAAGTAAAAGGTGTGTAGTAGTTAGCACATACATACAAACAGCCTTTTACTTCATTATCTTCTTACCGAAGTCGACCGTGTCTTTTGAAAAAAAAGAGTCAATTTATATGTATGTGTTGTTTTGGGCGTCATCACACATTCCCTAACAACACAGACATATAAACTAACTCCTGTGTTGTGATGACCTTTATAACATCTATGAGATCTTATTAAGGCTCACTATCTCGGTGAAGTTAAGAAAAAGCCTCCTGTATTTCTACAGAAGGCTAGTATTAACTATGCTCTTTAATTGCTCAGGATGGGACTCGAACCCACAAGCCATTAGGTATAGGTAGATCCTCCGTGTAGCAATTTTCTGTAGAAATTTTTATCTCATCAATGTTGCCTATATTATAGTTCAAATTTTAAAAAAATCAAGAGGAAAATTATTAGAGTTCTTAACTATCATTCCTCTATTTTTTATATGATTTTTTGAAAATCACTATTTTAAATTGCAAAATTTTTGAATGTTGAATCCTGTATATTTTTTAAATTACTCCAGTTCTCATGTATATAAATTGCTGTTGTAGATAGTTTAGAATGTCCCATAAGATTTTGTATATGTGTTAGATTTACTCAATCATTAACTAGCTTTGTAGCAAATGAATGCCTTAGTGTATGTAGTGTTATATGTTTAGATCGTTTTAAGAATTTGTTTAGCTTTTGAAAGGCTACAGTTATAGCCTGCTTTCATATCTTATTTCAAAATGTTTCTTGATTATGTCCTATTACTGCGTATTCCATACTATCCTCCCCTATCTTTCCTGTTCGTTCTATTGGTTGCTTTCTTAGTTCTATATATTTTAGTAGTAGTTTTTGTGTATTATCTGTAAAATATACTCGCCTGTCTTTATCTCATTTCCCTGTAATCTTAGCTTTTCATTCCATAACCTGCTGTATAGTTAAGTTCCTTATCTCATTTAATCTCATTCCTGAGGTATATGCTATCATTATCAATAGCTTTAACCTTGTTCTATTAAGTTCGTATTTCTCTGTGTGTTCTATTGCCTTTATCATTTCCTTTATTTCTTCTTCTGAAAAACTATCACACCTTTGTGATCTGACTTTATTCATTTTTATTTTATTAGAATCTAATCATATATCATAAACATAATTTACAAACTTAAAAAAATTCTTTACTGCAACTAGCTTTTGATTTATAGTTCCACTGGATAGACTTTCCCTATCCTTATATTTCCCATACTTACTAGCTGGTAATGAAAATAAATACTGTTTATATTTTTCAATGGTTAATTTATCTACCTGTTCCACTGTATGCTTCTTATTTTCTTTTAGCCAATGGAAGAAAGCCATAAAATTATACCTGTTTGTATATATTGTCTTTTCTTTCTTTCCTTCATTTTTTAAGTATTGAAGAAAATTATTGATTAGTTGCTCGTTAATAATCATTTTAGTTAATTCTTAAAAGTTAAAATCACTTTCAAGACGTCTTGTATTGCTATAGCTATAATAATTATATCAGAAGTCAATAGTTATTTCAATATGAAAATTAAGGAAAGTGTAGTTTCTCTCTGCCTTTTCTCTCTATTAAAAAAACCATATCCTCCGATATGGTTTTGTCATAAATTTTTTTGACAATCTTTCAAGACTAGTTTTTGGCTGGTTTTGATAAGATTTTACAACTTATTTATATTTTCTTATTCTATCTAAATAACAACCATAGTAAAAACAATATTTTTAGTATTATCATTTCTTTTTCCTTACAAAAGTAAAATCAATTTCATTTTCTAATAATTTTAATATATCATCAAGTTTTATATATTTTACCATATAGTCTTTTTTACTTATTCATGCTTTATGCGTAGCTCTTGTTTGTCCCGTTGTTATTTTTACTGGTATATAATTATATCTTTTCTTTATGGTTGTAGGGTATAGCTTTTCTTTTTTAGCTATCTCTGTTAATGTATATGATTCAATCAATCAATCCATGTTTTCAATAAATATAAATATAAAAATGTATTGATTTATATATTAGTTTTATTTAAAATAGCAATCGCAAATTTCTACAATCGTGTAGTAGGTGTTTGCAAGTTGTAAAAAAGACTTGTGGGTGTAGCAATACACCCCTTTTCTTAATTTAAAAAATAGTCTATGTAATCGTAATTTCACCAGTCTTTTCTCGTCTCAGTTCTCCATGATTTTATGCAGTATAAAATCCAGTTTCTTTCTTTTATGAATCTTTTTCATTGCATTTTTCTAATAGCTTTTGCGTATTGAGGTGTATTCTCGTATTCTTTTAAATTGCTATCGTATATTTCTAAATCCCATGGAGGACAAAAAGAATTAAATCTTTTCATTACTCAAATAGTCAGTATTTTTTCTTTAGATTTCATCTGTTAGTTTGTTAAGTGATAAATCTTTTAGCTTTTTGCTAATATATTCTAAATAGAATTTTCAATCAAAATCTTTGTCTTTCTTTTCATATAGTTCGTAAATACAAAAATCTAATAGTCTTTGTAGTTCTCGAATATTTGTCTTATTCATTTTTTAGTTGGTTAGTTTCTAAATAGTATCTATATTGTTTTACAAAATCCCTCATGTCTTCGAAATCTCAATTTTCAATATCTCATAAAAACCAATATAGCATGTCTTGTATGTTATCAAGTCCCCAGTTATCTATTGCCTTTAATAAAGCTTTAAGTTGTTCCTCTTCTCAATAATCATAATAGAATCAGTTTTTTTCGTATCACATTTTCTTTAATTGTTAATATTTAAAAGTTCTCTCCACTCATCAGTTAGAGGTTTATTTTTCAAAAAATATAAGGCTTGTTTTATATTCTCAAAAAAGTCAGAAGACGATACACAAAAAAATCAGTCTTCATCTTTTTTATTTTCTATTTTTATTCTATATATTATTTTCTCTCAATTACTCCGTCCACTCTCTTCCGATAAATAGCCTCTTTTTATAGCTTCAAGGCGTAATTTTCTAATTGCATTATCTCTATTTTTCATTTTAATTAGTAGTTTATAATATAAAATAGTATTATAATAGCTTAATATGATAATTGTTTAGTATATTTTTCAATTTTTTCATACGCTTTTAAAATTTTGTTTATATATTTTAGCATATTTTCATTATTTTTTTCAATTTCATATATTCAATTATTTGCAGTATCTAAAATATTATATATTCTATTGCATAATTGTTTAGCATATCATTTAGTATTAAAAGATTCGTGAGCATAAAATACTTTTGTATTTGCTATTGATTCTTTTAATTCATTAAAAGTTTTTTCTATTAAAAATGTTTTCATTTTCTTATTCATTTATTAAAGTAAAATATCTTGCTCGTCATAAGCAAAAACTTTTTGCATTTCATAAGTTATAACAAGAATAGCGTTCTATTCAGTTTACAAATACAATAAAAAAGTCCTTATCTATCTCGTAAATTTCAAAATCTGTTTGGCTTTCTCCTAGTCTTCAATTGCTAAAAATACGTGCTTTGTAGCAAGTCCTTTTTTCTTTCAATAAAATTTTTTCTGTTCTTTTTCGTTTTAATATCATCTTTTTAAATGGTTATCAAATAAAATTTGTTTCAATAAAGGTTTTAGCCTCTCTAAATCTTTTAAAATCTTTTTGATATATAAAATATCTGTTTTTTGTGTAAACGTTAACCGTCCAAGGCGTCAACATTCTTTCTTTTAAGTTTGTTTTTACTATCTCTATATAGTTTTCGTTATTACTTGCCTTGTATAGCCAAGGAATCCTTAAATTATTTATATAGTATTTTTCGATTTTCATGATTTTTTGAATTATCAAATAAAAACAATTTTCTCGCCTTTTCTAATCTCTTTTTTATCTCATTTTGAATTTAAATAGTAGTAGTTTCAAGTTTTACCTCTTACTACCTTCACTATTATGCTTTTGTATAGTGCTATAAACATTTGCAAGTTGTTATAATATAAAAGTTATTTTTTTAAGTGTTTTTCTAATCTTTTACCCATTTTCTTTGCTAGTCTTTTTCTAAGTTTTTTTGCTGTTTCTATTGCGTCCATTTTTAAAAACTTAAAATATAAAAGTTAAGAAGAGGGTTTTTATTCCTCTTCCTCGTCGTCTTCGTCGTCTTCGTCCTCTTCCTCGTCTTCGAGGTAGTCTTCCCAGTTTGTTTTTAAATACTCCTCAAATTCGTCTTCAAGTCATGTGTAGTCTAGTAAATATTCTAGTGCTTGTGTATTGTCTAAGTAGTCAAAAGCAAATCTTAAAAGCTCGTCGTTTGTTTCGTATTCATCGAAAAAGTCAAATATTAGCTTAATATTCAAGGTTTCGTCAAAATATTGGTCGTTTGATAGTATCATTCTAATATAGCATAAAAAATAAAGGAGACGAGGCTTTAAGCCTCGTCTTTGAATCAGTTAATTTCTCGTCTGTGGTGGTCTAAACATTCGTTTAGATAAAGTCTTTGACAATATTCACAATCCTTAAAAGAATCTAAAAGCCAAAGCATATAAGAATGACAATTTTCATTTGTCTTGTAGTATCAAACTGTTTCATAAAATCAGTTTTCCTTTAATTTTCTAATTTCTACTACGTATTGGAAGCCTCTTCCTCTTGGGTTTTTTCTACCGTATAAGTTCCAAAGCATAGTATAAGATAGTTCTCTTGTTTTTTCAGTGTAGTCTTCATAATTATACGTGTTGTCGTTGTCAATGAATCTAAATCCATTTTTTAAAAGGTCGTCCTCGTCTTTATACTCTAGCTTTTCCAAGGTCTCCAAGTATAAATCACAGTCAACCTCAACCCTTTTAGTCTCTGGGTTTTTTGTTAAGTAGTTTTTTCCTCTAAACATTTTTTTAATAAATAAGTTGTAAAAAAAGACTTGTCAAAAAGTCTAAAATTAGGATTAGTCAAAAGCGTGTAGTAGTTCTTTTTAATTTCGTGTAGTAGGTTTTTAAATTACATTCTTATAAAATCATCTAATTTACATCTATACCCATGGTACAAGATATAGTGTCAAGTATTATTGTTATAGTTAACCTTTACTTTATGCATGTCTTTATATGTTCCACCATACCATGCATTAGCCAAAAAATAAATATAATCTTGAAGTCAATACTCAATTTTTTTGACCTCTAATCCTCCAAATCATGAGTAATAAGCCTCTGATTTAAGGTTAAAAAGTTCGATTTTTTCTGATTTTTTCATTTTTATACGTTGTAAAAATATAAAAATGACTAATCCTATTTTTAGACCCTTTAAAAAGGTCTAATATAATGTGTAGTAGGTTTTAATAGTGTTAATGACCAACTCCAACGGCTTAGATTTAAAGTTAAAGCCTTGTTAATTGTGTGTAGTAGACACTATTATTTAATACCATTTTATGTATTACTATTGCTTAAATGGTTAAGTGTCAAATAGTAAATAATTAAATAATAGTTGTTTCGTGTAGTAGGTGTTATAATATAAAGCTTTAATTATTCGGTTGATTCCGTTTACTTCTTAATAATGAAGTGCTTTATTTTTTTATAACGATTGTATTATACTCAAAAAAAATAAAAATGCAAGAGAAAATAATAAAATATAATAATATTTAATGAAAATATAACCCATTTATATTAGAAATAAGAATTAAAACCTTATAAAATTAAATTGTTAAAAAAATATAAAAATCTATAAAAAAAATTAAAAAACAATATGAAAGTAAAAACGCTGGAAGATAAACTAATATAATAAATAGAAAACATATAAAAAAAAGATAGAGAAAAGCCAGTTAATACCGTAAACAAAAATAAAAATAACGCTGTATAAAATAAAAACAAGTAAATTATACCATACAAGAAAAAACACTGTAAAATTAAAACATCAAAAACACAGGAAAAGAAACCACAGGAAAAATAAAAAAGATCTATAGAAAAAAACAATATAAAGAAAAACACAGGATCTTTAAAACTGTATTCACATAAAAATACATTGTCTTAATACATCATATAAAATTAAATATTAGTTTATAACTTAAATCTTAAAAAAGAAAATAGCTAGTTTATATACCGAAACACCAATAAGCAAGCCTAAACTTTAGCAAGTCCCCCTGATATAGTCCCCCCTGTTATACGTTGCACAATTTATATTGTGCAAACTAAAAGAAAATATTAGTTTTTAATTAGGTTTTCTTTGTTTTGAATTGATTTTTATTTGGAATTGAAAAGAGGGACGCCGAGGGCATCGACAGCCCCTCCCCCCTAATATTTTTATAAATATCCCCACACAAATTTTTCAGTAAAAAAGAAAAAGTAGCAAAAATACCACAAAGTCCTATTGAAACTAGGATTAGAAAATCTATAAAATAGTAGTATTTTTACCACATTAGCAGTTAATAATTATGGAATTTAGAACTCAAAGGGAACTATTGGAATATTTAGGGAAGAATCCGAACGACAGGAAGTTAGTATCAAGGATGAGGGCAAGGTGAGATATAAAGAAGGAAGGGTGAGTGTATATCTTAACTAAGAAGGATCAGTTAATTGTAGAGATAGAGAAGTGAAAGGAGGAATATAAGAAGATAATAGAAGAATGTAATAGGTTAGCTAATGAGAATACAAGGTTAATTAAAGATAAGAATGAATTAATCCAGCAGATAATAGAAAGTAATAAATGATCCAGCGAAAAGGGAGAGATAATTAACAAGGTATATAAATATCTTACGAATGTACTTCATTTAAGGATAGATAAATCTGAGTTTATTGAGTGGATTGATAATAATTAATTAAATAAAACCTATTGCAATTAAAATATCTATTAATAAACTAACAGTGAAGTTAAGAAATTCTCTCAATAGAGAACACTATCTCGTAGTTTTTATTACGAGATTTTTTTAAAATGAACAATAATATAAATCAGAAGATCCTGCAAAAAAAGGAAACCATTAAGAGAAAATGGGAGAAGAAATATAAGGAGATTGAATGGGGTGAGGATATAAGATTAGCAGATAAAAAGAAGAAGTTAAGGAGTTTAAAGGAACAGGAGTATGAGAGAGCTATACTCAGGGAGGAGAAAAGACATGATGCTTATTTAAAGAGGAAGAAATTAGAATATGAGAGGAAGTGTAAGAATGAGATAAGGAAATTAGAGTGAAAGGAGGTAAAGATATATAAAAAGAAGAAGAAATTTAACTTAATAGAGTTTTGTATGGAACTCCAGCAGGAGAACTCAAAACTTAGAGATACTGATGTTGATTGAAATGGATTTTGTATATCCTGTGATAAGTTATGTACATGGAGTGAGTTAGCTGGATGACATAGACATTCAAGAAGTATAAGGAATATATGTTTATTACCACAGAATATTAATGCACAATGTCATACCTGTAATCGAACAACCTGACCTAGATGAAATACAATAGCTAAAGAAAAAACGAATAGAGAGTATGATATAAATTTGGATATAAAATATTGAAAGTGAACTGCAGAACAGCTCAGACAATTAAAAGAGGCTTATTTTCAAAATCCTAACGGTACTAATTGGGATTTAGACAACAAATATGTTGAATGATTAATAAAAGAGAACGAAGAAAGATGGAGTTCTAAGAGTTTTTATAAACCTAAGAAGAATTGGAGAAAGGTATGGGAAGAAAACAGACCATAGTTTTATTAGTAACTAAAATAATATGAGAACACACAACGTAGAACAATTATTAAACATTATGGAATCATTTTTAGATGTTTTGAAGTATGAAGAAATGTGTGAAGCATTTGGATGAGAAGATCCTATCGACTTTATGTGTGATGATTCTGATGATGAAGATGATGAAGAAGATGAAGAAACAGACTGAGAAGAACGAGAAGAAATCACAGAAACAGTTAAAGATAACTCACCTGATGCTTTAAAAGACAGAATTGAGTTTTTAGAAAGGACATTAGACACAACAAGAGAAGACAGGAGATTTTATTGAGAGAACTATGAGAGAGTGCAGGAAGAAAACGAACACCTAAGGGACTTAATTAGCATGTTATGTGATACATTTGGATTAGAGAAGTATTACACAGGATGAAAAATAGCAGTATCATGGGATAAGTGATTGGTTGAAGAAATTGCTAAGGCAAGGAAGAAGTTAAGAAAGTAGCTTTATCTTCTAAGTCAAACAAAATGCTAAGTAATGAAGCTAGAAAAATGTTCAAGGTATGAAAACTCTATGAAAGGGAGTGAACTGCATACACTATCATTCATTATGAACATCCATTAATCAAGATGGAATGAATATTCAAAAAAAATGACAGGAAAGAGAAGAATAAGATGTACGACCTTATATTCAATTTATTCTTTGAATATGAGCGAAACTGAAAACCATTAACTACTTATGAACTTTGATATATAACAGGGTGTGATCATTCGACAATGGTAAAATCAATAAAGAAGGTGTTATGAAGAATAAGGGAGAGCAAAGAGGCAAAACAGTTAAGAACTGAAGTTTAAAAAATATTCACTAAGAGGAAGAAACTGTATATACTAGCAATGCTTTGGTATAAAAACTAAAGTTTTCTTCTCTTATTCTTCATTGTTATATCTTCATTATTTATTGTTCGATAAGATACACCCTAGTGGTGTATTTTATTTATTTTCACTAATTTCACACTAATTTCACTAAAAGCGAAATTCTGACTATATAGACCTCGTTTACAATAAATGAGAAGAAACAATGTATGAGAAAGATAAAGGACAGAAAGATAGGTCTAGGCTTATCAAGTATATTATGAAGAATCCTACAGAAAGCTATAGGAATCTATCAAAGATACTCAACATTCCACTATCTTCAGTACAAAGATACATAAAGGAATACAGGGAATCTGATAATAAAGATCCTCGTATCTTAGGTATCTTATCTAAGGACTTAGATATTGTTAGTAAATGACAGGAGATAATCTCAGCTAAGTTAGATAATGAGGAAGAAGTAGCGAGAATGACAGCAGCACAAGTATCAGCAGTAACTACTGAAAGTGCTAGAAGGTATGAGTTATTAAGGTGAGTTGAAAAAGAAAGTAATGAAACCAATGTCACTAATCAAGCTATCCAAGTAAACATTTTATTCTGAGATGAAAAGAAAGGATGTGAAGGGAGGCTAGTAGATTAAACATCGATTTCAGACCTACTCTTAAACAACAGGAGGCTTTAAGGTATCTCTTAGATGATAAAACTACTGAAATCTGATATTGAGGGGCTGCAGGATGATGAAAATCATATCTATGAGTATTCTTTATATGGATGATGGCTATGCAGTATAACTGAACTAGGTGGTTCATGTGAAGAAAGGAACTAACTAACCTAACTAAGACTACTGTAGCTACCTATTATAAGATGTTGCAGGATTATAATATACCTGAGTATGCTAGAGGTAAGATGGATTGAAAGAATAATATCATAAGGTTTCAGAATTGAAGTGAGATATATCTCTTAGACTTAGCTTATAAACCTGCTGATCCTCTATATGCTAGATTATGATCTATGGAATTTACATGAGGGTTTGTAGATGAAAGTTCAGAGGTTGCAGCAAGTGCATTAGCTATCTTAAAAACTCGTATAGGTAGGCAAAGGAATGATGTATATCACTTAAAACCAAAGATATTAGAAACATTCAACCCTGATAAATGACATGTCTATCAAGACTATTACAAACCACGAAAAGAAAAGGCTATGCCTGATTACAAGGCATTCATACCTGCTGTAGCAACAGATAATCCACACTTACCTGAGGATTATATAGAACAGCTAAAGAAATCTGATGAGATAACAAGGCAAAGACTATTGTATGGAAACTTCGATTATGATGATACTGAATCTAAGTTATTCAGAACAGATGAGATAATGGATATGTTTACAACAATAGTAGATAGGACAGGAACTAATTATATCTCAGTGGATGTAGCAAGGCAAGGTAAGGATAGCACAAGGATAATAGTATGGGATGGATTAGTTGCTATTAGGTGTGAAACATTACAGTGAGCTACTACTGATGTTACAGCACAAAGAGTTAAAGACTTAGAGTATCAATATAATGTTCATAGACACAATATAGTAGTTGATACCGATGGTTTATGAGTGTGAGTAGCAGATCAGATAAGATGATGTTATCAGTTCCATAATGGTTCAGCACCAGTTAAGACAGATATAGATACTAACTTCTGAAATCTAAAGACACAGTGTTATTATAAATTGCAGGAGTTAGCTGAAAAGAGAAAAATAAGGTTGGAACTTAATGGAAGTGATAGAGATGATTTAATCTTAGAGCTGGAGAATATCTTAATCAAGAATATGGATAAAGATGGTAAAAGGCTCTTAGAGAGTAAAGAAGATATGAAGAAAAGACTTGGAAACAAGTCACCTGACATAGCAGATGCAGTAATGATGAGAATGGTATATGTGTTAGAAGGAACAGAAGAAATAAAGACATATAAAGCAGTATTTGATGAATACTGAGGATACGATTATTAAATTTACATAATATAATTGATATGAACAACCAAATTACAGCAAGATTAGTTGATAAAGTACCATGATGGA
>Ga0326513_10003938_pt1 | contig 10697 bp, 6 predicted proteins | sample 2_2465_0518_D_FD_203654 | JGI IMG/M metagenome (GOLD analysis project Ga0326513, IMG submission 203654) | Bovine rumen microbial communities from UC Davis, California, United States - 2_2465_0518 | ecosystem: Host-associated > Mammals > Digestive system > Stomach > Rumen | place: USA: California... | reverse complement strand
GTACCATCATTGCGTGGAACCTTCACTTGAGTAAAGGTAGAACCATTGTCATTAATTTGGCTCCTTTCAAGCATAAAGGGTCCCTGGTTTGTACCTATCCAAATATTTTTTCCAATATCCTCAGCGGCACATCTAATATGTGTTAATTCTATCTTGGTATTATCTTGGTTCACCACACTTTCGTATGCAATAATCTTATCGTTTTCCATGTTATATTGATAGAGTGCAGGTGTCACCCAGTTATCATTGACGAACCACATTAATCCTTGGCTGTCAATTATCATATTACAAAGGTTTGCATTACTTCTGTTAGGTAAGGATTTATTTGTATTGAGTTTCATTAACTCTGAATGGTGCAGTTTTGTAAAGGTTTCATTAGAATATTTAATTAATGCTGTTGTAGGTGCAGAACTATTAAGTATCCAAAGACTTCCGTCTTGACTATATTTTGTACCAGTTACTAACTGATATTCTTTGTTAACGCCGTCAAAAGGTTCTATTGGACTGTTATTATTATCATAGTATTTAACGAATTTCCCATTGCGGAATTCATAAAGACCATTTCTGCTGCCAGTAAAAATATGATTTTCATCTGAAGGGTCTATATCAAAACAATATGCACCTTGATAGGAAACACCAGTTAAGTCACTGATTCCTTCATTTTGATAAAATTCCCACTGGTTATCCTTCAGAATCTGAATACCGCTAGAATGGTCATAATCTCCATTACAGGTATATAGTTTACCATTATGGAAACGCATAAAACCAAAGTAATTAAATTTGGGTCCACCAGGATTGAGCGTCTTTACCAAGTCGATGTATTTCTCATAGTCGCTATTGTCTTCATCGGGCAGCGTTTTGGGATATTCAGGATTATTGGGCGTATAGCTTTCAGCGATTTCAGCACGCTGCACATTGACCTTCACAATACCAAACCCACAAATCAGATAGGCATAGATGCCATCAATGCGAATGCTGCTTACCGTCTTATCGCCAGTCATCACTTTCGTATAGAGGTCACTGATGTTGGTGATATTGCCATTAGTTTCAATGAGGTCGATATTGGAATTCTGGTAGACAGCAACGAGACGCTTGGCTTTCTGACACCAGGCAATGTGGGTAATATAGGTGTCAGTCAGTCCGTTCACCCTGTCGTAAGTGACAATAGACTGGTCCTTTTGGTTATACTGATAGAGACCATTTGAAGCCAATACGAAGATATCATCTCCTGCTGCCTTAATTTGCTGGATATCATAATAGGCCAAATGATTACGCCAAGTGCCAATCTGTGCAGTTGACAGTTGACAGTTGACAATTGACAATAACAGGATAATGATGATTTTCTTCATATTTTTATAATGTCTTTAAGTATTCAGCCAATTTTTGTGTGGCTCGTGCACGATGACTGATTTGATTCTTGATATCAGCACCCAGTTCAGCAAACGTCTTATCGTATCCGTCAGGACGGAAGATAGGGTCATAGCCAAAGCCCTCTGCCCCACTCTTCTCTCGTGTAATCTCGCCATTGACGATGCCCTCGAACTTATGAACCACCTTAATACTGGTACAGCCACAGGGACACACATCTTTCTTCTCTATAAACGCGATAACAGTGCGAAATCGTGCCTTGCGATTGTTATTATTTGCTAACTCGCGCAACAAACGGGCCATATTGGCTTCGCTGTCGTGGCTGATACCCGCTGGAGAACCAGCGGGCACAGTGGCTTCCATAGCAGCATAGCGGGCAGAATAAACGCCAGGAGCACCGTTCAGGGCTTCAACCTCAAGGCCCGTATCGTCAGCAAAGCACGAGAGGTGGTATTTATCGTAGATGTATTCAGCCTTCATCAGTGCGTTTTCTTCAAGAGTCTGGCCCGTCTCAGGAATATCCTCATGACAACCAATATCTGCTAACGACACTACTTCGAACGCATCCCCCAGAATGGCGCGAATCTCAGTGAGCTTATGCTCATTATTGGTAGCAAAAACAATCTTCATGCTGTAGTAGGTTTGTTAGGTAACGTAGGTTTATTAGGTTCTTTTATTTTCACCTTCATTTCGTCGAAGCCTTCACCATAGACACCAATAACGCTCGATTGCGATACAAAGGCGTTAGGATCAATCATCTTGATGAGACGGAAAATATAGACGCTTTCGTTCTTTTTGGCCAGAATACACAGCACCTTACTCTTCTTGCCCGTATACCATCCGTGTCCATCGAGAATGGTGACGCCATGATTCATCTCTGTTCCGATAGCGTTGGCTATCTCCTGCCATTTCTGTGAGAAAATCATAAACTGCACAGACTGACGACGTGCGTTCATGACGTAGTCGAGCACATAGTTCTCCATTGCCATCACACAGAAACCAAACATGACTTTATGAGCACGCTCCAGATAGGTGCCAAACTGTGGGAAGAACATACATGAGCCAATGATGCAGAAGTCGGCAGCAATGAGCACAGAGCCCAGCGAAACGTTGCTGTGATACTTGTTGACGGAGGCAGCAATGATGTCCGTACCACCTGTAGAACCATTGTTCATGAAGACGGTAGCCAGTGCAACACCCGTCAGCACACAGCCTATAATCATCGACATAAAGTCCTGTCCCTCTCCCATCAATTTGAAAGGCAGTCCATTCTCCTGCTTGGGAATGATTTCTTGGGCGAACATCAGCATGAAATAGAGCGTAAAGATGGCGAAGATAGTCTTCATTAGGAATTTCCATCCCAATATCTTCAGTGCCACAACAAGCAGTATGCCATTGATAATGATATAGGTGTTCTCCAGGTGGAATCCTGTGGCATAATAGATGATAGCCGAGAGACCCGTTACGCCTCCTGCCACAATCTGATAGGGCATCAGAAAGACGGTAAAGGCGATAGTGTAAATAGCGAGGCCAAGGGCTATGAAAAGATAGTCCTTGGTCTCGTTAAGGATCATTTTATGATTCAGTGTCATTTACTTCTTAAACACGATGTTCACCATACGCTTAGGGACGATGATAACCTTCAAGATTTCTCCCTCGATATACTTCGCAGAGCGTTCGTCAGCCTTCACAGCGGCCTCGATGGTGGCATTGTCAGCATCAGCGGGGAACTCCATATCGAAGCGTGTCTTACCATTGAAGGCGACACCCAGTTTGACGCTGTTCTCGACGAGGTATTCCTCGTTCCATTCAGGCCATTTAGCATCGCAGACACTACCCTGCTCGCCCAGAGCCTCCCACAGCTCTTCAGCGATATGGGGAGCAAACGGAGCGATGAGGGTGACCAGTATGCGAAGGACGTCACGGTTTTTACACTTCTGCTGAGCCAACTCGTTGACGCAAATCATAAAGGCTGAGATAGAGGTGTTGTACGAGAATACCTCAATGTCCTGTGTCACCTTCTTGATGAGCTTGTGGACACTCTTCAAAGCCTCCTTCGTGGGTTGGTGGTAATCGATTAGAAGCTTGCCTTCAGGGTTCTCACGACTATTGCCATAGAACAATGCCCAGAACTTCTTCAGGAAGCGGTGACAACCATCAATACCATTGGTGTCCCAAGGCTTCGACTGCTCCACAGGACCCAGGAACATCTCGTAGAGACGCAGGGTGTCAGCACCATACTTCTCGACGATCATATCCGGATTCACCACGTTGAACATCGACTTCGACATCTTCTCTACTGCCCAACCACAAACGTATTTGCCATCTTCAAGGATGAATTCAGCATTGTTGTATTCTGGGCGCCAAGCCTTGAAAGCCTCAACGTCGAGCACGTCAGCACTGACGATATTCACGTCCACGTGGATAGGCGTTGTGGTGTACTTGTCCTTCAGGCCGAAGCTGACGAACTTACCCTTGTCTGCTCCCTCGTCCTCAATACGATACACGAAGTTCGAGCGACCCTGAATCATACCCTGATTAACGAGTTTTTTGAAGGGCTCGTCCTCGCAGGAATAGCCTGAGTCATAAAGGAACTTGTTCCAGAAACGCGAGTAGATCAAGTGACCTGTGGCGTGCTCAGTACCACCCACATAGAGGTCTACATTGCGCCAGTATTCGTCAGCATCACGACTCACAAGGGCCTTCTCGTTCTTGGGGTCCATATAGCGCAGATAGTAGGCTGATGAGCCAGCAAAGCCAGGCATGGTGTTCAGCTCCAAGGGGAAGACGCTCTTGTTGTCGATCAGCGACTTATCTACTACCTTGTCCGTCTTCGTATCCCACGCCCATTTCTTGGCACGTCCCAATGGTGGTTCACCCGTCTCTGTGGGCTTGTACTCGTCGATTTCAGGCAACTCCAAAGGCAGACATTCCTTGGGAATCATATAGGGCATATCGTCCTTGTAGTACACAGGGAACGGCTCGCCCCAATAGCGCTGACGAGAGAAGATAGCGTCGCGCAGACGATAGTTCACCTTCACACGACCCAAACCTTGCTCTGTAACGAACTTCTTGGTAGCAGCAATAGCCTCCTTGACTGTCAAACCATTGAGAGAGATTTTATCAGATGCAGAATTCATCATTATTCCTTCTTTTGCATCATAACTCTCTTCTGATACGTCTGCACCCTCAATCAGCGGAATGATGGGTAGGTTGAAGTGCTTGGCGAAGGCGTAGTCACGAGAGTCGTGAGCAGGCACAGCCATGATGGCACCTGTGCCATAGCCAGCCAAGACGTATTCTGAAATCCAGATTGGGATGGGTTTCTCTGTAAACGGATTGATGGCATAGCTACCTGAGAACACACCAGTTACTTTGTGGTCCATCTGACGATCACGCTCTGTGCGCTTCTTCACATAATCGAGGTACTTTTCTACCTCTTCCTTCTGCTCAGGAGTGGTCAATTCAGCAACGAGCTCTGATTCAGGTGCCAGTACCATAAACGTCACACCAAACATCGTATCAGCACGCGTGGTGAAAATGGTGAAGGACTTAACCCCTTCCAAACCTCCCCGAGGGGAGGCTTTATCAATGTCCCCCTCGGGGGACGATAGGGGGGTCGCTACCTTAAATTCAACTTCTGTTCCTTCGCTTCTGCCAATCCAGTTGCGCTGAGTTTCCTTCAGCGAGTCTGTCCAGTCAATCTCCTCGAGACCATCGAGCAGACGCTGAGCATAAGCGCTGACACGCAGACACCACTGGCGCATCTTCTTCTGCACCACAGGATAGCCGCCACGAACTGAGACACCATCCACGACCTCGTCGTTTGCCAATACGGTTCCAAGTTTCGGACACCAGTTTACCATCGTATCAGCCAGATAGGCAATACGATAGTTCATCAGCACTTCCTGCTTCTTTTTCTCAGAGAAGCCCGCCCAGTCAGAGGCTGTGAAGTGCAGCTCTTCAGTACCCAAAGCACCACAGCCCTCAGTACCCATCAGCTCGAAGTGTTCAATCAGCTTAATGGTGGGCTGAGCCTTGTGCGAGCTGAGGCTATAGTAGCTCTTAAACATGCGCTGGAAAGCCCACTGCGTCCATTTGTAGTAGATGGGGTCACAGGTGCGGACTTCGCGTTCCCAGTCGAACGAGAAACCAATCTTATCCAACTGTGAACGATAGCGGTCGATGTTCTCGAACGTGGTCTTTTCAGGATGCTGGCCAGTCTGGATGGCATACTGCTCAGCAGGCAGTCCATAAGCGTCGTAACCCATGGGGTTCAGCACGTTAAAGCCCTGCTGACGCTTGTAGCGGGCATAGATGTCTGATGCGATATATCCCAACGGATGACCTACGTGAAGTCCAGCTCCGCTAGGGTAGGGGAACATGTTCAGCACGTAGAACTTCTTCTTCGTGGGGTCTTCTGTTACTCGATAGGTTTTCATCTCAACCCATCGTTTCTGCCATTTCTGTTCAATGTCTCTAAAATTGTATTCCATATCTTTTTGCTATTGTTTTGCCTTTTAAGGCTGCAAAGGTACGATTAAGTGAGCAAAAAACCAAAGGAAAAATTACTTTTTTATTACTTTACGATTACCTTGATGGTTCTGCGACTCTTCGTTCTCACGATGTTGAGGCCTCGCTGCATCTTCTCCAGGCGTCGTCCGTCAGGCGAATAGATGGCCTCTAGCTCGTCGTTCTGAACATCTTCAAACAGGTCTTCAATATCTGTTGTCGAATAGTTATCGTAGCTGAATGCCACATCCTTCTTGTCACCCCAAATGTATTCTTCCAAACCAGGATAGTCGATGAACGGGTTACGATTGTTCTGAATGCCGTAGACAGTGTTGTTACGATTGATTTCCTTCTCGCTGACAGGGTCTTGCTTAGCCCATTTCAGTAACATGTTCAGCGCCCAATCTGACAGGCCCGGATAGGTCTTACCATCAAGCATAGGACAGTTCCACGAGGTAATCTGCTTTGTAGCACCATTACCGTTTACCTTATAGGTTTCATAGGCTGTAACCATGTAGAAGTAAGTGCGGGCAAAGTCGCCTTTGTATTCATCATTAGGTTCAAAGACCTTGCCACTATAGCCAAGATCACTTTTAGCGCTGCCCCATTTGGAAAATTCATTAGCAGATGATTTATAACCAGGACCCGCCTCGCCAAACGGATCATTACCACGTTGGCCATTTACCCAACCATCAGTAGGGTAGAGGTGGAACAGGTCTGTATACATAGGGTATTCGTCGTTGAACCAACTCTTGGGGAACGAGTGCTCACGATTATACACGTCACCTTCTTTACTATAGCTTCCAGCCTGGTCAGTACCAAACGTAAACTCTTTTTTGTTCGAATACATATCCCACACCTTGCCATTGGGTTTGGCATCTGTCTTTTTAAAGTCATCCCATAATTGCTTGTAGGTTCGTTGTGTGTGAGGATTAATCACAGCACACAAAGCCGTCTTCAGTGCTGCGCCCTTCTTGCCGTCTGCATTCTGGTAATAAGTGCCAGAATCATTGGGGCCTTGGGCAAAACAGTTGGTGCTTGCAAACGCAAACAGCACCACTGTCGTCATGAATAGTCTATTGAGTTTCATTATCGTATAGTTTTAATTATTTACTTTGATAGTTTCCAAAAAACCAGGTCGACGTCCGCTTCGACTTCTTTCTCCACTTCGTCAGGCAGGTTACAGAAGAAGTCAATGCCTGTACGATTCTCCAACTCGTCGATACTGATAGCATATATACTCAGATCGGCAACAGACTGGGTCGTGGGTAAGTGTTCCGTCCAGAATGCCAAAGCGCGATAGGTGTCTGTCGCCTTGTTGTAGTGCAACAGCGCCATGTAGAAGTATTTGGGAACTATAAGCTCATGGGCGTGTCCGTCGCCTCCTACGCATCTGTCAGCATAGATACCGTCCTCTTCTACGTCGTTGATAGTCACCTTGTCGCTGATGGTTGCTGCCTTGACGATGTACAGCGTGTCGCAATGGGCATTGGTCTTGGTATCGTCAGTGGCATAGTTGCGCACCTCCTCCTCTAAGCGTCCCCAAAGTCCGCTGTTATGCGACTGATACTGTGGTTGCATGTTGGTCAGGTAGAACGTCTGCTTGTTTTGCTCCTCGCTACACAAGCGGTCAGCTGAAGGACAGAGGTGTCCCCGTGAAAAACCACTGTTCTTGTAGTCTTCCAACTTAGGTGTTACAGCCACCTCGTCGTCTTCATAGAAGTTTTTATTACGATCCGTCGTCGACAATGTGTTGCCTTCGTGCAACTGATAGCACGTCCAGCGATTGGCCACCTTCGCGTTGTCCCATTCTACGGAGTAGGTGATGCCGAAGTCGGCAGTCTTCTTGACGAGAATCTGGTTCTTCGTCTCTGCACCTGCCTTAGTTGACGACAGGTTCGTGTAGCTCACCTGTGGATACTCCAGTCGCCAGGCTTCCGTATAGTCAGTCATTGAGACCACTCTCCAGTTGGCGTTGGCATTGGTATCCTCCAGATAATCGATCTTGGTCATCTGCGAGAACAGGTAGTCGACGGATGTCGTCTGGTTCTTCAGATACACCTTCATACCGATGCCTGGCAGATAGGTCACGTGGCTCAGCTCGTCGAAGTCGTATTCAATCGGATCGCCTCCAGAGCGTAGGTAAATCTTCATGCCGTGCGTCTTGCCATCGTCAGGAACGGTAGCAGGCTGTTTCGTGATAACATTCTGTGCGCTAATGGTTAGCGACATCATGAGCAGCACCACAATGGTCATGAATGTGTTCAGTGGGCTGAGTGGGTCGAAGTCGAAGCCTGGTGCAGCAGCACCACCAGCATCACCAGGAATGGGGTCTTCAATCGTGATATTCAAACCTCCACTACTCGTGTCAACAATAGAACCTGCCAACAGCTTTTGGGGTTTCATATCCAGTATTTCGACTACTGGACTGATGTAATTCTTCTTTTTCATAGTCGTCATAGTCGTTTACTGAATAATAATTTTCTTACCATTAACAATATAGAGACCCTTGCCTGGGTTCTGAACCTTGCGGCCCTGCAGGTCGTAGACGTCGTTTCTGACATCATCCATCATACTTCTTACCTCTGCTATGCCCGTTGCATCGCCTTCAATGGCCATGCTGGGTGCAGGCGTGCCGTTCAGCATTTCGATATAGGCACGCATACCTTTCAGCTGTCTGTGCTCGTAGTCTTGCGGATAGGCCAGCTTTCCATCCGTCGTTATGAACATGTGATGCTTGTCTGTGCTCAGGTTGTAAGGACCGTATGTTCCTTTAAAATAGTAGTCGCCACCCTTGTTGACGGATGATGCGTGCATGCTGCTCAGCGTCACGTCGCTATACACAGGATCAACGATGTCTGCGTTGGGTTTTACCAAGTAGGGTATTCCTGCACGCATCTCGTCAGTCTTGGTAAACTGCATTGTCTTGCCGTCCAGACTGCTGTACTCGCGAATCTCACCATCGAACGACGGGATGTCGAAGGGCACCACGAAGGTGTTCCAGTAGTCTTTGCTCAGCGTACGCTTCAGGCGTATGGTAGCGTGCTCGACGTCGCTGGAAGGACTGACGAAGTCTTGGTCTTCGTCGACTACATAGACGACGGGCTTGATGTCGCTGTAATATATAGGTGCCACCCTCGTGTCAGCACCAGGGTCGGCACAGTCGAGGACGATACCTGACACGTCGACCAACTGTTGGTATTCAAATTTGTTGGCTACCAGTTCTGTATTGAACGGATTCTCTATCGAGGCGTTCCTGCCTACGCGGATGTTGCTGGCCACCACCCAGTCGCCTACATTCTTCGAGAAGTCGAAGATGCCTTCTCCGTCAGGTATGATAACGGTGGGCTGTGTGTCTGGCTCTGTCACGGGGGCAGCCAGTGCCAGGAAGTCGGTAGTAGTGTTGTCTGTTGCCACGAGTTTCAGTAGGCTATAGCCTGCCTCCGCCTGCTGCTTCTTGCCGACTATCCAGCCTGCTACGTGCTGGTTGTGGGCTGGGACAGGGTTGAATGTCGCTTTTCCGTCGAAGTCCAGACAGAGTGTACCACTTTTATCGCGCAGATAAAGCTGCTTTCCGTCTTGTCCGTGCAGTACGCGAGCGTTGTCGTCATCTGCCAGGAAGAGACGAACCTCTGTGTCGTTGTCCAGTGCCTTGAAGGCAGCAATGCCGTTGACGGTAATGCCCTGCGTATAGGTCTTCGTCACTACCTCGCTCTGCATTTCTCCCACATAGGCAACGGCCTTGACGGTAGTGGTGCCGTGAATGGGTATACTGGTTGTCAGCAAGGCTTCCGTACCGTTTGTGCTTGATGGTGTCGAGCCGTCTGTCGTGTAATACGCTGTCGTGTAGTTTACTGGTGTCAGCGTGACGTGCTTGCTGGCAGGATCCTCCGTTGTCTGTGGGAAGAACGTGAAGTCGTCAGGCAGTGTGGGTGCAGGGATGGTAGTGAGGGTACGTACCACCACGTCGTCCAGGAAACCACGCTTGCCAGTAAAGGTCAGTTGCAGCGAGGCGCTTTTGTCTGTCACTTTGATAAGCACCGTGTAGTCGTTCCACTCTTCGTTTACCAGTTCCACAATGTTGTAGTCGCCTGATACGATTGTAAAGCCATCGTTGGTTAATACGTTCAACGAGTTTTTGTTGCTGTCGCCCCAACCTGCTGCACTGAAGGTCAGCAAGACATAATTAACATCACCCACAGAAAACGTTGGCGATGTTAATGTGCCACTGGCACTGGTGGTTCCGAACTTGAGGCATTGACTGGCTCCACCACAGCTGGTGGCCGTCCATCCTTCTTTGTCGTACTTGATGTTAGAAGATGCGATGTTTCCTGAGAATTTTCCATCGCGTCCTCCTGTTCCGCTCGTTTGGTCGAACGTTTCCTGGAACACAATGGTGTTCGGATCGTCGTCAGCCCACGCTGTCAGATGGCTGAACATCAGACAGCATAGCATTAGAATGAATAGTTGTAGTTGTTTCATACGCTATAAATTTTTATTGGTAATTTGCTGCAAAGATAGTGAAAATCGAGAGAAACGCAAAATAAATTTCTATTTATTTTCATTTCTGAGGCTGGTATCCATTGTATTATGAGACTCTTCACTTACAGATAAGAGAATCGACAAGGGTGATTACGAATTGTTAACGTAAAGGAAATTATTTAACAAAGCGACTCGTGAGAATCGCGCGAAATCCATCAACTCCTACTTCGCTCGCGTATGACGAAAATATGGCCGTTTTCTATTCCTTTGATAATCAACGGGTTATAAAATGAGCCCTATTTTTTGCCCTCGAAAAAGCCCCAAAACAGCCCGTT
>Ga0326513_10003937_pt1 | contig 10699 bp, 14 predicted proteins | sample 2_2465_0518_D_FD_203654 | JGI IMG/M metagenome (GOLD analysis project Ga0326513, IMG submission 203654) | Bovine rumen microbial communities from UC Davis, California, United States - 2_2465_0518 | ecosystem: Host-associated > Mammals > Digestive system > Stomach > Rumen | place: USA... | reverse complement strand
CCTCATTTGCCTGAGCTCGATACTGGTCTGCTCTCTGTCTGAATCCTTCCTCAACTTCCGGCTGAAAGATTTTTCCTGTTTCCGGAACTCTCGAGCCGACCGGCAGAACCTTCATGTAATTCTCACGACTCTTATCCGCCGTCACCTTGTACTCTTTGCTGAATCCATCAATGATGCCTTTCAACTTACTGTTTGCCTGATATACCATGTTTTTTTCTCCTCTCTTTTATGAAAATGTTAATTGGTACCTTGTTAGTGAAAATATCTCGGTTTACTTACAGACAGCCTGTCGAGATACATCTGCAGGAACTCACTCCGCTTCCAGAATGCATATTCATAAGCTAACTTGATGTTTCCGCCTTCCTGCTCTGTCAATGGGATATCGAATATCTCAGCCCATCTTTTTAAGTCTCTGATATCGACTGTCCTTAGCAACCGATCCGGGATATTTGCTGTTCTTCCTGTCCGCCTCTTATACCAGAACTCCCTACCGATGAGAATCGCTGTCTCTATTAGCGCAACATTGACATACCCGAGAGACATAAAGAACTCTTTGTCTCTGTCCTGCAATGCCTTTGCTTCTGTGCTATGTCTGAACTCTGACAGTGCATGCAGTCTGGGAACTCCTGCTTCATTCTTATCCTCATACAGATGAGAATTAGTAGCCCGGTATTCATCTGATGCAATCTTGTCGAGTGCGAGATGCCATCTCATGCAATTGCTAAGTGTTATCGGTTCCGGATAGTAAAGTTCTGGATGTTCTATCCATCTGCTGTTGTTAATGTCCTTATTCAAGTTATCGATCTCCCTTCGTTAATCTGTTCGTTTTGCAACAAAGTCTGTCAACAAAGTGCAAAAATTATGTCAAAAACTTTTATACGTATATATGTATTTATAAAATATATTTTTATAAGATTTATTGATGACATTGTTGACAAATAGCATTAAACCCTTGATATTGCGGTGTTTCTTTGTCAACAAAATCTGTCATCATTCTTTGCAACAATCCATTTAAGGCAGATCATTGTTGACAATTAGCACCTCATTTCTCTTCTTACAGTTCCGGATCAGTCTCGATGTACGGCTCCAGTTCAGCTGCCGGATTGTATCTGAATCCCCTGCCGCGATAATCAAAATAGGCATAGCCATCTTTTGTGCGTTCAGTGATACGAACTGTTGAAGTCCGTTCCCAAAGCGGCAGATCGTCAAGAATCTGATTGATGCGGTATGCTTCTTTGTTGGAAAAAGCACCTTTATCCTTGCCAAAGCAATTGCACCAGATATCAACCGCACATGTGAATTGCCTTTCCTTCTCAGGATCATGAACACGGTTTTCAAGCCATGTTTCAATCAGACCGCGCCACTCCTCGTAAGCATTGGCATTGTTCTGACGTTCCTGCGCTTCTGGTAACAATTCTTTCGGAAGTACCAAAGGAATCAAGCCGCCGTGTTTTGTCCGCTCTTTGAATATGTGAACCGCCTCAGCCAAAGCTCCGTCAAAATCCTCATCTCTGGTCTTACTTGTAAACAAGTCTTTTGTCCTGCGATGCGGATTCACATCCAAAGGAAGGAATCTTCTGTTGCCTGTCGCATCCTTAAGGAATGTTTTGTTGTTTGTTGTGCCTATAAACACTGTGTACCGCAGATGATCTGTGCTCCGCCGAGCATAAGCTTCTCTGTATGAATCGCACGTTGACGTTATACAAGCCTTAACACTTTCCATGTCTGATTTCCCCATTGCACTCATTTCCGGTATTTCTTCAACCCATTTCCCTTGTATTTGCTCCGCAACCTTCTTTTTATCCTTAAAAGAGTCAAGACTGTCTCCAAACCACTCATCATTTCTGACAACTACTCTGGGGAAAGTGCTCTTATATGAGCCCTGAGCTCCGACAAGAACCGGCACATTGTCATTCTTACAACCGGGATGGTATGCCCTTTGTACAAGGCCGAGATAAAATAGTTTCATCACAGCCCGGGTGTACTCGGAATCCTCACAGCCCAGATATTCAACCGCAACCCTGTCAATGTATCCATCGCCTCTGTACTCCAGACTGTCGAGAAAATCTGTCAAAGGATTGTAACTGTTATTGTTTGCCACAATGTCAATAGCGGCTTCCAAAGCTTGCCGATTCCGGAGACAATAGGCATTACCTATCTGTAAAAGGTTGAATGTATCTGTGTCTGTCCATCCTCTGATCCGTGTATCATCTGAAGCCCACGGAACTGCACCGAATATCTCAATATTCCCTTTGAACATATTGAATCTTAGGTTTTCCCCGAGAATGAACTCCACCAACAAAACCATATTTCTGATATCGTTGTAGGGATTTCCTTTTTCATTAAGATAAAAGCTCGGGATATCTTCTGATCCGCTTTCTGTGATCTCATGCAGTTCCTCTGATTCATTCCGAGATGCTAAGCATTTCAATTTTTCAAGATCGTTTGGCATTGTTTATCCCCTTCCATGGTTTGTATTTTCTGTTTGCTATGGGATCGAACTGCTCCCGAAAATCCTTCCAGTGCTTATCTACACATGAATCATGAAAGCAGTTATATCCTATGGAACCATCGTTCCTGATAATGATAGCCGCATCCTTGTGGTTTCGGTCGAAAATGCATCCATCCACAAGCTTATACATGATGTTGCCATCGTACAGAACCGACCTCTCAAACGATTCCGAGCAGTATTCCGGGCACCACTTTTCCGAAAACCATGCATCCATATCAGCTTGATCTCGGATAATCGATGCATTAAACCGCTGTTGTCGTTGCTGTCTGGTTATGGTTTTATCGGAATCCTTACACATTGATGCAAGTCTCTTCAGCTTGTCTGTATCACTCATCCGATGCACCTTCTTTCAACTCATCCAGACTGATGATCCTGCTCATCCGGAATGGTCTCTCTGGTGTGTTAGTTCCCTTCTGAGCTAAAGTGCCGTACAGTTTACAGACTTGGCTCTTCTTAAAATTAACCGCATCCACTTTCACAATTTCATCTGAGCATTCACTATTAACAGCCTTAAGGCAGTCTGCCAACATCTTCTTATTCTCTTCTGTCGCAGGAATATCTATTCTGTACAGAAGATGTATTCCGTTTCCGCTTAGCGCAATTATGTAATTGTCAAAGTTCAAGCTACTCATAAACTCAATAACCTTGAGTGCGACTTTCATTGAGTGCTTAAGCTCATCATCTGAACTAGATATCCCTGACGGACGAACAGGATCAAGATCGAGCAGAAGCCATCTGAAAGCAATCACATCATTTTCCGATGTTGTAGGTGTAGCTTTTCCCTTAGCATCTATGAAATGATCTCGCTGTTTTCTGCAATAACATCCCGGATGCAATTCATTAAGGGTAATATAGATATTGAAGTCATCGAGCTTTAGATTAGATAATTCCTCAATTAGTTTTTCACTCCCGACAAAATATCCGCTTCTAACTCTCCCATCATTGCTGATCTGTCTGCTCTCATACACCTTGTTTTCTGTTATAAAATCAATCGTGTTCTTTACTTCAGCCGCATCAAAGCACTTCATCGATACAACCTCCGTTCTTCCATCGGGATATTAAGGCACCGACAGGATGCATCATAATGGCTCAACCTGATCTCTTCCGGATGTTTCTGCAGATGATATCCCTGAGCCTGTGAGATTCCCATACTCTTGAACAGTGTTTCCTTAGATACTCCTCGCATCTTGCAATAATATGCCCACTGTGCCGGGATATGCTCGAACCTCTTTTGATCTTCTGATAATAGTCTTGGCATTTTATCGAATCCCCTCTCTGTATTTACTCTGACCGGGCTGAATGCTTCTCTATTAGAGAAACAATCCGATCTTGTTCGTCTGCCGGCAATTCAGTTCTCAGTTTTCTGCACACAGTTCCTTCATTAACTCCCAGAAGGTTTGCAAGTTCATATTGATAGATTCTGTGTTTAACCATTGCATCACGAACTTTTTTATTATTATCTCTAAAACGTGTATTCATGAGCTTCGCGATCTCCTTCCTGTCTGGATTTCAAAAAATGGTGTTGACGTCAAACAACAATTTGATTACAATTCAATTATAGGTGTTACACCTATTTTGTACATCGTGTTGAGTTTAGTCCAAAACCTATAGGAAGGGGAAAAGCAATGACAAGGGAATTAAACAAGATTCACATTAGTCACAAACGTGTGAAAGAACTGCTGAAGCAAAAAAAGAAAACACAATTAGACCTCGCATCTGATCTGAGCTTTGACAAGGACTATTTGAACTCCTGTCTTAGAAAAGAGCTTGTGAACAAGGATTTGCTTATAAAAATAGCAAAATACTTGGATTGCAATCCGCTATATCTTCATAATGATAACGCTCCGATGCAGGAATATGCTGTTTTTGAACAATGGCAATATGATGAGATGCAATGCTTAGAAGGTTTAATCTATCGAGCACTGTATAAGCCGAGTGATTTTGATTTGAAAGAAAAGAACGAATTGTTCTCAATCATCAATAAATGTATTGAGGAATATGCCGAGAAAAAGAACAAAACACAATATGATATCGCGTTCTGGGATGGAGAAGGAACCGAATCCGGTGTTGTCAATATTACGTTCGATAAGAAGGGAAGTGATTCATCTGATTGAGTTATAGGCAACCGCGCCGGTAACCGCGGATTCATGCAACTATTAACAAGTATTCAAAAAAAGAAGGGAAGAAATTATGCATAGAGAAATAATGTGTAAAGAGGATGTCCTCAATAGTGACAATGTAGGCAGCGCAATGCTTAACCTCAGTGATATTTCAGAAGATATGGAAGGATTGAAGCGGATGCTTAACGCGCTTAGTGAAAATGACAAAACCGCTCTTATCCCGCATATTGTAAGATCATTAGAATCTTTCATAAGTGATGTTGATGAGGTTCATAATTACCTTGACCGGATATGTCTTAACGCAAATAAGAAAGGAAGGTGCTAATTATGGATAGAGGGAAGAAATATATCAATGAAGGGCGGAAACGCATACAGAATAACAATATGTATGGCTTATCAATGACGGAGTTAGCTAATCTGATAGAAACTGCTTATGACGATGAGCTCATTAGTGCTATCGCTGAAGCGTTTTACATGGGTGTTGAGGCCGGTGCCAGAATGACAGAAAGAAGGTGTAAGGTATGAAAAGGAATATGAGCAAAACAGTCTCCGAGTTCTATAACATGAATAACAGCAGTAACTTCTGCTCTTCTGATATTCAGTCTATATCTGATATGAGCTCGAATAAATGGCAGTGTATCATCAATGCATTATGTGCCGGATATGTTATCGGTTATAAGACCGCAAAAAGGGAAGCTAAGAAGCTGAATGAAGGAAGGTGCTGACTATGGGGAAGAAACGTTCTGATTTTAACTGTCATAAACTTCCTTCCGGGAACTGGCGGTGTGTCGCTGATCTTGGCACCGATCAGACCGGGAAGAGAATCAGAAAGAGCTTCACTGCAAAAAACAAACAGGATGCCATAGATGCCGCTAAACGTTGTGAAGTGCTCGAAAAAGACTCAATGCGGTCAGTATCTGACAAGGATATCACTGTCCGTTTAGCCTTAGAGCGTTATATTAACAAGCGGAAAGATGGAATCACAACCAAAGATGGTGTACCTTTGAAGAAGGTTAGCCCTTCCACAATCCGCGGTTATGAGGCAATTCTTAACAATAATATCGATATGATTGCTGATATCCCTTGTCTGAAACTTGACGATGCAATTCTACAAAAGTGGATAGGTGCTCTTTGTAGTGAATTATCTGCTAAGTCTGTTCGAAATGCATGGTTTTTGGTAACAGCGGCACTGAAGGAAGTAATACCGGTATCGCGTGTGATAGATTTTCACGTTGATCTTCCGGCAATTGCGAAAAAGGATGTTTTTGTACCTGATGAGGCAGATATTGAGAAACTGATTGATCATCTGCGTGAGAATGAGCCTCAATTATACCGCGCTGTTATCTTGGCGGCTTTCGGAACTCTCAGGCGCTCCGAGATATGCGCTCTGACCTCTGAGGATATCGACCGAAAGAATAATGTAGTATCGGTCAATAAGGCACTTGTTGAGTCTTACAGCGGAAGCTATGTCCTGAAGGATACCAAAACGGAACTCTCTGAGCGCGATGTTGTGCTCCCTTCATTTGTGATCGATGCCCTGCCGAGCTCCGGAAAGGTTATAGATCATTATCCTGCATGGGTATCAAAGCGGTTTAATCATGTTCTCTCTGATCTCGATATACCGCACTTCAGATTTCACGATCTGAGACATTATTCAGCAAGTATCATGCACTTCTTGGGTGCACCGAATGAAACCATCATGCACCGCGGCGGATGGGCTTCAGATAACTGTCTTAATCAGCATTATCGCGGAAATATGTCAGAATATGACAAGGCATTTACAGACAAGCTGAATAAACACTTCGAAAATAAATTCGCAGAGTGAACCTTGACACACGTTAGGCACACACTGCGAACTCTCACATAGATTCTATGCGGTTTTTGGGAAGGTGGATAGTGGGACTCGAACCCAAACAGACCGATTTTCTGCAGAATCTATGTAAGCCTTGTTAATTCAGTATCGAGCCGATAAGCCTTATTTTTACTGGGTTTGTCGGCTCTTTTATTGTTTTGAATACTATTCTATATAATAGAAAAATACAGTATGAAAGAATAGTTTCGGCACACGTTCGGCACACGAATTGATGCTCGGTAAACGCAGTAAATACGCATCATAATCAAGTATCTCTCTTCTGGTCTCCGTGATCCTGATCTGTATATCATCGAATTCGTATCATCTGACCTCATATCCGCCTCATATAACCACAATCACATACTTGATGATAAAATCCTCAATCAATACAGATAATGCCCTATATGGTCAAAATACGCGGTTATTTGATGCGATTATAATGCTACATGATATAATACTCATATCAGGCACGTTAAAAGCCGGACGCGGTGTGCCTGTGTTGAGCATCCTTGATCTCTTTATCATTCCTTTGATAATCAGGGATGCTCTTTTGATTGCCGGAATACATCAACAAGTGCATACTTGATGATCATAATTCAGCCGGCTCAAAATTGGTCTCGTTAACAACCAAAGCAAAATTGCTTTGGCTCAATGCGTATTCATTCCAGATATCAGGATCATGTTTTGCCGGATCCTCAGAAACTTCTTTACTTTACCGCGTTAACGTGTTAATATGATGTTGGTAAACGTTGTTAGGATTTTACTGTTTATCGAACCCCAAACGGAAGAAGAGTGCCGCGGTTTCATGGTTTGGCCGTGACACTCTTTCTTTTATTTTTGTTATGCTTTCATATCTCTCATGATCTTGTCTGTCATATCTTGCCGGAACTGATTAAGAGTGATGCCGTACTTTTTCTCAATCCGCCTGACCTCTCTGTCAGTTCGTTTGATATGAGATTGAATAGCTCGATCAATACGTTCTATTGCAGTTCGTTCCGGTGCACTCGATCCGGTACGTTTGAAGGAACTCAGACCGGTGCCGGAATATGCTCGAGCCGATAGATAATCATTTGCATATTTCTGTATTGTGTTTGATCTCTTCAATTTAGATAATGCTCGATCTCTTATTTGTCTCACATTCTCGCTCGAACATCCTCGAGCTTGTCCGATATCATCAAGCGTTTTCTCATTGCGATAGTATTCCTTGATCACTTGTGATTCATTCTCTTTGAGCCGGTCAACCTCTTCCCAGATCGTTTGACGTTTGATATCCTCATCCATCTGATCAGTGATTTCTTCATAGTGATCTATCGGATCAGGAATCGCATCAACAAGTGATATATCGTCATCATCTTCACTTATAACTTTATCAAGTGATGCCGTTTTCATAATCAGCGCGTTCTCTCTGACCTTGTTCAGCTGCTCGATTGTCAATGACATTAAGTCGGCAAGTTCCTGATCTGACGGCTCTCTTCCGTTTTCTTGTATAAACCTCTTTTGAGTTTTTTCATACTTGATGATTCTATTATTCATCCACGATGAAACTCTGACAACACGGCCACAACATTCAATATATCGAGATATTGTCTGTTCAATCCATATTGCCGCATAATTGATAAAAGGAACTCCCTGATCAGGATCATATCGTTCGACTGCAATCCGGAGACCGAAAAAAGCCTCTTGAACAAGATCATCAATATCCTCATAAGCTGAGTATCGTTTGCATATTTTCCAAAAGTACAGATAATTGCTCTGATATAGTTCCGAGATATACCTTTTTCGTTCCTTCTGATCGGATGCGTTCCGGATAAGATCAACAAGTGTTTCATTCGATAAATTACCCATATCGTATTAACTCCCTTCATGTTCTGTGATACAATGATGTTTGAAGGGATGTTCCGCTCTGTTTTACTCTTGGAATAAGCGGAATAATACCTCAGCCATATTCAATTATTAAGTAGATAGGGATCAGGCCTGTGCGCTCTGCTCCCTTTTCTGCATTTTACGGATAAACTCAGCACAAGATTGACAATATCTGCCTTTTACGGCCTGTTTGCCGCATATACAACACGTCCTCATTGTCTGTCTTTTATTGAACTCTTTTGAGCTCTTTTTCCCGTATATGTTTTTATTCCATAAAGCCATATTCAATACCCATTTATCCGCATTTTCTTTTGCGGATTCCTTTTCGATGTTCTTACTCCCCACAAGGCAAGTGCACATGCCTCGATCGGTGCCGAATCCTCTCCGCCGAATCCGAATCCTCTGCCGATATTCCTTTTTACTGACGTTTGCGCGGAATGATCCAGATCATCCTGTTTTCCGTACCATGTGACAGTTTGCTCGATAACCTCATTCATTAGCATTGATGCCGCCGATACTACATCAAGCGAACTGGGTTTGATGATAGCTTTCTTGAATACCCAGACCGCCGATATCTTTTCAATCAGAACATCAACTCCATATCTGCCGTCAATAACCACGCATGAAGCAACCTTATATCGAGCATTAAGCCAATCAGCAAGCCACTGCAGACCGATTCCGGTGGTCTGACGTTCAATGAGTTCGATTCGAGCTCTTCCGTCCTGATCGAGTACGGCTCCACACAAACAGACCTCGGAACCATCTGCCACGAACTTGATGCCGTATGCCGTTTTACCCTTTGGCAATTCATCCATTGAAGAGCATTGTTTCCACTTTTTAAGATCAAGTGCCGGCTCTTGCATCTTCTCTGTTGGTAAGTCGATATAACCGCCGAGCCGCTCTCGATAAAAACCATCTTTTGAAAGTGTTTTCAACTCAGCATTTTTCACGAACTCCTCTGTGATCCTCTTTCCGAGTGCCGGATTGCAGTTGAACCACAACTCACGATCTGATATATCAACCTCATCAAGTGTGCCGGCAACACTCCACTCATGCCACGCATTACACTTGTTTTCCTGATCTCCGTTTGTTTTTATGATGGAATCTCGGAACCTTCTGAATACAGTTCCCTGACAGTTCGGATATGGTGGTGTACCGGTGTATATGATCTGGCGCGTTCCGGTCATCGATGCAGATAATACACTCATGATTGATTCAATCTGATCATCTTGTAAGTCCTGAGCCTCATCAAAGACAACAAGCGATATACCATCGAATCCGCGCGCCGCGTTCTTTGACCGACTGCAGTATTCAATACAACCGCCGTTTGATAATGATATAGCCTCTTCTCCGTTTGTCTGACGGATATTAACAACAAGTGATCTCAACTCCGGATATCTGTCATCTGTGAACACTTGCACAAGTCTCCGGAATGATCTTTTACTCGTTCGTACTTGATGCGCGGTGTGTAGAATCCTCTCTCCGCTGACAATCAGGCCGTAAAGCTCTCGAGCCTCGATACAGAAGTTCTTTCCGTTCTGGCGCGGAACTGACAGACCGGCACTCATACACGTATAATTGCCGTTTTCATCCTGTCCGAGCCAACATTCGAGGATATCCTTCTGCCACTGATCAAGCTCGTTCATATACTTTTTCATAAGCATTGCCGCGCCTTTTCCGTCACTGCATACTCTCGGTGGCTCGATTTTGATACGCGGAACCTGACTTCCTATCTTCATGATGTTTTTCTCCTGTTTACTTTGTGCATATTGCGAACCATCTGCAGAACATCGTCTCCGGATTCCTTCACTTCATCCTTCAGATTGTCCGGAACCGCTGCTAAAATCTGATTGATATATCCGAGATATACCTTTGACAGATTCGTATATGCTCGAACCATCTCGGCATTGTTGGGATCATCAACAAGTGTTCTCTCACATGCCATAAGCTGATATCTCATGAATGAGATTCTCTCAGCCGTAAGAGTTAACGCATCCACAACCGCCGATGGAATCTCAGCACGTTTCAAAATATCAATAATGCGCTCTTTTTCCTGATTCATGTCATATTTCATGCCTTATCACTCCTCTATCTAAAAAATCTTATTTGCCGGTTATCAACCCGACAAGCCTTATCACTTGTAACACCTTCAAGTCTTGCAATCTGTGACAAGTTATACCATGTCGGCTGTTCGTCCTCATTGCCGCTTACAATAAGGAAACCTTCATATATAGCGCAATCTACGTTTGCTACTGTGTTGTTATCTATAAATATGATCTTTTCACAATGTAATGTATGCATATTATGCTCCTCTCGTTTTGTTTTTGAGCCTCGGGGGTATCTTTAAACCCT
>Ga0326513_10003936_pt1 | contig 10700 bp, 8 predicted proteins | sample 2_2465_0518_D_FD_203654 | JGI IMG/M metagenome (GOLD analysis project Ga0326513, IMG submission 203654) | Bovine rumen microbial communities from UC Davis, California, United States - 2_2465_0518 | ecosystem: Host-associated > Mammals > Digestive system > Stomach > Rumen | place: USA: California... | reverse complement strand
TTCCCGAAGAGTTGAAATGTTTGGATGAGATTGCCCACAACATGTGGTGGGTGTGGAATTTCGAGGCCCGTGACTTGTTCCGCGACCTTGACCCTGTGATTTATCACGAAGTGAAGCACAACCCAGTGATGCTTCTTGAGCGTCTCAGCTTTGCACGTAAGGAGGCCATCCTTAAGGATAAGGCACTGATGAAGCGCATAAAGAATGTATATGCTGATTTCTGTAAGTATATGGACGTTAAGCCTGATTCAAAGCGCCCGTCAGTAGCTTATTTCTGCATGGAGTATGGTATACACTCAGCACTGAAGATCTATTCCGGTGGTCTGGGTATGCTCGCTGGTGACTATGTGAAGGAGGCTTCCGACTCTAATGTCGATATGTGTGCCGTTGGTTTCCTGTATCGTTTCGGATACTTTACACAGAGCCTCTCTATGGATGGTCAGCAGATTGCCAACTATGAGACTCAGAACTTCGGAAGCCTGCCTATCGAGCGTCAGCTTGACAAGGATGGTAACCCGCTGGTAATCGATGTCCCTTATACAAACTATCAGGTTCACGCTTACGTATGGCGCGTAAATGTAGGTCGTGTAAAGCTCTATCTGCTCGACACCGACAACGAGATGAACTCTGACTTCGATAAGCCTATCACCCACGCTCTCTACGGTGGTGACTGGGAGAATCGTCTGAAGCAGGAGATCCTGCTCGGTATCGGTGGTATGCTGCTGCTGAAGAAGCTTGGTATCAAGAAGGATATATATCATTGTAATGAGGGTCATGCAGCTCTCTGCAACCTGCAGCGTCTGTGCGACTATATCGATGAAGGCCTGACCTTCAACCAGGCTCTTGAGCTGGTACGTGCAAGTGGTCTTTACACTGTACACACCCCAGTGCCTGCAGGTCATGACTACTTCGACGAGGGCTTGTTCGGCAAGTACATGGGCGGATATCCTCAGAAGCTCGGCATCACATGGGATGAGTTCATCGGTATGGGTCGTACAAACCCAGAAGACCACGGTGAGAAGTTCTGTATGTCTACATTTGCCTGCAACACCTGTCAGGAGGTAAATGGTGTGTCTATGCTTCACGGCTGGGTATCTCAGAAGATGTTCGCTCCTATCTGGAATGGATATTTCCCTGAAGAGAACCACGTAGGCTATGTTACTAATGGTGTTCACTTCCCCACCTGGTGTGCTACAGAGTGGCGCAAGATATATGCCAAGTACTTCGACGAGAAGCACATGAACGACCAGTCAAACGAGGATATCTGGCACGGAATCTACGACTGTCCTGATGAGGAAGTCTGGGAGACACGTATGGCTCTGAAGAACAAGCTCTTCGATTATATCAAGGAGCAGTTCCGTGAGACATGGCTGCGTAATCAGGGTGATCCTTCACGTGTGGTACGCCTCTTGGAGCAGATGAATCCGAATGCACTGGTTATCGGCTTCTGCCGTCGTTTCGCTACTTACAAGCGTGCTCACCTTCTGTTCACAGACGAGGCTCGTCTTTCAAAGATTGTCAACGATCCTGAGCACCCAGTAATATTCCTCTTTGCTGGTAAGGCGCACCCTGCTGATGGTGCCGGCCAAGGTCTTATCAAGAAGATCTACGAGATATCTCAGCGTCCAGAGTTCCTTGGTAAGATTATCTTCCTTGAGGACTATGACTTCCTGCTCGCACGTCGTCTTGTGTCGGGTGTTGATATCTGGATGAATACTCCTACACGTCCTCTTGAGGCATCAGGTACATCTGGCGAGAAGGCAGAGATGAACGGTGTCGTAAACCTCAGCGTGAAAGACGGTTGGTGGCTTGAGGGCTATCGTGAGGGTGCCGGATGGGCTCTTACTGAGAAGCGTACTTACCAGAACCAGGGCTATCAGGATCAGCTCGATGCTGCTACCATCTATGGTCTGCTCGAGAACGAGATCGTGCCTCTGTATTACAACAAGGATAAGAAGGGTATCTCTAAGGGCTGGATAAAGGTTATAAAGAACTCTATCGCCCAGATTGCTCCTCACTACACAATGAAGCGTCAGCTCGATGACTATTATTCTAAGTTCTACGAGAAGGAAGCCAAGCGTTTCAAGGAGATCTCTAAGGACGATAATAAGCTTGCCAAGGAGATTGCCCTGTGGAAGGAAACTGTTGCTGAGCGCTGGGATGCCATCAGCGTAGTTTCTGCTGAATGGGATTTCCCTGTAACAGGCTGCGAGGCTGGTAATAAGTACCACCTCAAGTATGTCATCAACGAGCAGGGCCTCGACGATGCAGTAGGTCTCGAGAAGGTGAACGTGTTTATCAACAAGGACGGCGAGGAGAAGATATTCTCTGTAGAGCCTCTGAAGATGACAGGTCACGAGGGCAACAACTATACCTTCGAGGCAGAGCTGAAGCCTACACAGTTCGGTCTGTATAAGAGTGCAGTACGTATGTATCCTAAGAACAAGAACCTGCCTCACCGTCAGGACTTCTGCTACGTTAAGTGGCTTGAGCTTCCTGCATTCAACGGCTAATCTTCAGTTCATATAACGATAATCCCCCGCTCGTCTGAGCAGGGGATTTTTTATTCTTCCCGGTAGTTCTCACGGAGGTATTTCCCTAATTCATTATCTTTGTTGCGCTCCATGCAGTTGCGGATAGCCTGTTTCATCCTGCGCTCTATACTGTCGACATCGTGCATAAGGCTCTTTTGGGTCTCCTCTGTGGTATGAGGACTCTGCTGAATGACCTCTACGATATTGGAGATTTTCTTTGAGCACTCTGCTATGGTGTCGTTGAGTGCCTTCCACTCCTTTGCCTGTCGCTGTTCAGATGAAAGCTGGCAGCTATATGCCATCAGGCATACTGCTGCCAGTAGTATATACTTGCCTCTCTTCACAATCAGATAATGTAAAGGTCGCTTATACTCTGATTGTCAATAACACGGCGTATGGCTTCTGCAAACATGTCGGCTACTGACAGTTGCTTAACCTTAGCACATCTCTGAGTGTAAGGTATAGAGTCAGTGAAGATGATCTCCTCAAGAGCAGAATCCTGCACTCTGTCACTGGCAGGACCTGACATCACACAGTGTGATGCACACGCACGTATCGTCTTTGCTCCGTGCTCTTTCATAATGTCAGCAGCCTTGGTGATGGTGCCTGCGGTGTCAACCATATCGTCGATGATTACCACATTCTTCCCTTCCACATCACCGATAATCTGCATCGACTCTACTACGTTGGCACGTGCACGGGTCTTGTTGCACAGCACCAGAGGGCACTTCAGGTACTTGGCGTATGTGTTGGCACGCTTAGAACCGCCAACGTCAGGTGATGCTATCACGAGGTCCTCGAGATGCAGGCTCTCCAGATAGGGGATGATAACACCAGAACCATACAGATGATCTACTGGAACATCAAAGAATCCCTGAATCTGGTCAGCATGCAAATCCATCGTAATCACGCGGTTTACTCCAGCAACACTTAACAGATCTGCAACAAGTTTTGCTCCAATGCTTACGCGAGGCTTATCCTTCCGATCCTGACGTGCCCATCCGAAGTAGGGGATAACGGCATTGATGGTACGTGCGGAAGCGCGCTTGGCGGCATCGATCATCAGGAGAAGCTCCATCAAATTGTCACTGTTGGGGAATGTGCTCTGTACGAGGAAGACATCGCGCCCGCGAATGCTCTCCTCATAACTGACAGCAAACTCACCATCTGAGAACTTCGTAATCTGCAACTGACCTAATGGGCAACCCAGACTCTGGCAGATCTTATCTGCAAGGTACCTCGTAGCAGTACCTGAAAAAACCATATAAGAATTCTTATCTGACATTTTTATATATAATATAATGTATTATTAGTCTACTGCCTTACGGAGTCGCCCGAAATGCTGGAGCAACTCCTTATAGTCAAGCTCGTTGTGGATATCAAATCGGTTCCAGAGATCTCCGCAGATTACTATACCCCCGAAACCGAGATCCTTAGCATACTTGACATTGTCAAGGTTCATACCTCCCAGAGCATATACCTTCTTGTCGATCAAGCCTTGTCGTGACGCCTCTTTCAATTCCTCTTGAGTGAACGACTGCTTTTCGCTGTCCACTGTCTGGCTGTCAAAGATCGACTGAAGGAACACGTAGTTTGTATGTTTCTTGGTTTCTTTCAGCTCACTGATGGCATGACAGGTGCGGGTAATGTTGCCTTTATATCCTGACGGAGGCTCTGTATAGGCATCATCGATATGTATTCCTTTGAGCTTATATTCTTCTTTCAGGTAGAAATGGTTGTGGACTGTAATCTTACCCGCCAGTTCTTCGCCCAACAGCGTCAACAGACGCTCAGAATACATCGGTGACGATCCGGGCTTGCATAAGTGAAGATTGTCCAGTCCTTCTTCGAAAAGGTTGACAATAATCTTGTCTTCCTCAACGAAAAATGTGGGTTTGGTGATGACAATTAACTTCATTTCCAAATATCTTTTCTCTTTCTAAAGTGCAAACTTACATAAAAAATTCGATAATAAGCCCGCTTTGGCTAAAAATTTTAATTTATTGGGTAATCTTTCAGAAAAAATAAGTAATTTTGCACCCGATTTACAGGTAAAAAGGATAAAAGGTGAATTATTAATAAGGTTTCAAGTAATATAAAAGTAATAAGAAAATGAAAGCATTTGTTTTTCCCGGACAGGGAGCACAGTTCACAGGTATGGGTAAGGATCTTTACGATACCAACCCTATGGCAAAGGAACTTTTTGAAAAGGCTAATGATATTCTCGGTTATAGGATTACCGATATTATGTTTGAGGGTAGCGACGAAGAGCTGAAGCAGACCAAGGTTACACAGCCCGCAGTATTCCTGCACAGTGTTATCTCTGCCCTTTGCATGGGTGATGCCTTCGATCCGAAGATGGTAGCCGGTCACTCTCTTGGTGAGTTCTCTGCCCTTACGGCAGCAGGAGCCCTCAGCTTCGAGGATGGTCTGAAGCTCGTTTACGCACGTGCTATGGCAATGCAGAAGGCATGCGAGGCTCAGCCCTCCACAATGGCTGCCATCATAGCACTGCCTTTCGAGAAGATTGAGGAGATATGTGCAGAGGTGAGCAAGATGGGCAAGGGTGTTGTGGTTCCTGCCAACTATAACTGTCCTGGACAGCTCGTTATCTCTGGTAACATTGATGCTATCAACGAGGCTTGTGAGCAGCTGAAGGCTGCCGGTGCCAAGCGTGCTCTCCCTCTGAAGGTCGGCGGCGCTTTCCACTCTCCTCTTATGCAGCCTGCAAAGGATGAGCTTCAGGCTGCTATTGAGAATACCGAGATAAAGGCTCCTAAGTGCCCTGTCTATCAGAATGTAGACGGTAAGCCTCATACTGACCCGGCAGAGATCAAGGCCAACCTCATTGCCCAGCTCACAAGTTCTGTACGTTGGGCTCAGAGCGTAGAGAATATGATTGCCGATGGTGCTGATGACTTTACGGAGTGCGGTCCTGGCAAGGCTCTTCAGGGTATGATCGTAAAGATTAATAAAGAGGTTTCTGCTCACGGTATCGAAGTAAGTGAATAATGAAGAGTGAAAAGATAGTTTTATATCAGATTTTCACTCGTCTCTACGGCAATAAGAACACCACCCGCAAGGAGAACGGTAGTCTTGCCGAGAACGGATGTGGAAAGATGAACGACTTCACGCCCAGCGCCCTGAAGAAAATCAGGGAGATGGGCGTGAGCCATATTTGGTACACAGGTATTATCCGTCATGCTACACAGACAGACTATTCTGCCTATGGAATCCCCAGAAATCACCCTGCCATCGTGAAGGGTAGGGCAGGATCGCCTTATGCCATCACTGACTATTACGATGTAGATCCTGATCTTGCGGTAGATGTAGATAAGCGAATGGCTGAGTTTGAGGCTCTCATAGAGCGCACTCATAAGGCTGGCATGAAGGTGATTATCGACTTTGTGCCCAACCATGTTGCCCGTCAGTATCACTCTGTCTGCAAGCCAGATGGTGTGAAGGATCTTGGTGAGGAGGATAATCCCCAGAACGGCTTCGACCCCCAGAATAATTTCTACTATTGTCCCGGCCAGCGCTTTACTCCATACTTCGACCTTTATCATGGTGAGACGGAGCCATATCTGGAGGAGCCTGCAAAGGCGACGGGAAACGACTGCTTCCATAATGCACCGAATGTGAATGACTGGTATGAGACTGTGAAGTTGAACTACGGTCTTGACTATTATGCCGGTAGGATAGGGCATTTCAATCCTATTCCCAACACTTGGAGCAAGATGACAGATATCCTGCTCTTCTGGGCAAGAAAGGGTGTCGACGGCTTCCGCTGCGATATGGCAGAGATGGTGCCTGCCGACTTCTGGCTATGGGCTACCGACAAGGTGAAGTTTGCCTATCCTGACAAGATCTTCATTGGCGAGGTGTATAACCCTGCAGAATACCGTAACTATATAAGAGCAGGCTTTGACTATCTCTATGATAAGGTAGGCATGTACGACACTCTCCGCGAGGTGATGCGTGGCAACCTGTCTACTCATAGTATCACAGGTGCCTGGCAGGCTACGGACGATATCCGTGACCACATGCTGTATTTCCTCGAGAATCATGACGAGCAGCGCATTGCCAGCAGCTTCTTTGCCGGTGATGCCCGGAAGGGAATCCCCGCTCTTGCCGTATCGGCTCTGCTGCAGAAGAATCCGCTGATGATATACGCAGGGCAAGAGTATGGTGAGAAAGGTATGGACAAGGAAGGCTTCAGCGGACATGACGGACGCACCACCATCTTCGACTACTGGAGTGTCGACACACTTGCCCGTGCTGCCGCCAGAAAGCTTACAGCAGCCGAGAAGGGCCTGAAGGAGACATACGCCAAGATTATCAATATCGCCCGCAGTGAGAAGGCTGCGGTGGAAGGTGTGTCTTTTGACCTTATGTACGTCAATGGTGACTGCCAGAGGCAGTATGCATTCTTGCGTAAGGCTGGTAGTGAGGCACTGCTTGTCGTTGCCAACTTTGACAGTGCGCCTGCAACGGCAAACATCACCATTCCCGCTCATGCTTTCGACTATCTCGGCATCAGTGAGAAGAATGCCCAAGCCACAGAGCTGCTTTCCGGCAATATACTCAAGATCACTCTGAAGCGTGACGAGGCAGTGACTGTATGTGTCGATGCGCAGGGTGTTGCAATTCTGAAATTCAAGGCATAGAATACTACAATGGATTACGAACTAAACGACCATAACAAGTCAGAGTATCCTCCAGCACATACTGCGGAGCACTTGCTGAATCAGACGATGATCCGCATATTCGGCTGTGAGAGGAGCTATAATGCACATGTGGAGCGCAAGAAGAGCAAGATGAGCTTCTATCTCGACCACAAGCCCTCACGTCAGGAGGAGAAGGAGATAGAGCGTCGCATGAATGAACTTATCGACGAAGATCTGCCCGTTACTTTCGAGTTTGTCACACGCGATAGTCTCCCTGAGGGGATATCACTTGACAGGCTGCCTGATGATGCTTCAGAGACGATACGACTAGTGCGGATAGGTGATTACGACGTATGTCCGTGTATAGGAAAGCATGTGCGCTCAACCTCTCAGATAGGACGCTTTGAGATGCTTGGCACTAACTGGGACGAGCAACAGCGGTCGTTCAGAGTACGTTTCAAGATTGTATAAAGCAAATCAAGAGCCCTGACCGAAAGATCAGGGCTCTTGATTTCTATTTGCTTATTTACTATTTCACATCCAGCTTCAGGAATACCGGGAAGTGGTCGGATAGTGTGAGCTCTTTCTTATAGAATGAGAGTCCCTTGAATCTCTCGTCATGGAAGATGTAGTCGATACGTACCATCTTCTTTCCTCCTCTATAGGTGTACATAAACCCGCTACCGCACTCTTTGAATCCGTCGACGAGATTGCCTTTCATAGTGTTATACACATAAGAATAAGGCACGTCGTTGAAGTCACCGCACACTATGATCGGTGCCTCTGACTCTCTCATGTCCATCGCCAGGATGTTAGCCTGTCCTGCACGAGCCATCATTCCGATGGTGTAATTGCCGTAGATGGCATTCAGCACGGCATTGTTCTCAATCTCTACTCCAGTGGCAGCCTCTACCTTTGCCGCGCGGCGCAGGGTGGTGTTGATGCCTGTGGTCTCCAAGTGGGCGTTATACACGCGAATCATCTGGCCCTTATACTTTATCTCTGCCCACATCGCACTGTTGTTGGTCATCTCAAACGGGATGTTCTTCGACCTTGCAATAGGATATCGGCTATAGATCACCATATCGTTCTGCCCCATCACCATATACTTGAAGTATTCCTTATACGACTCGGAGTTCACCTTGTCTCCACTATGGTCTGAATACTCCTGCATGCAGAGTACGTCCACCTTCTGCTTCTTCATCTCCGAGAGGATGTCCTGGGCCATGAATCCGGAAGTCTCCCTTCCGAAGAGTGCCACGTTGTAAGACGCAATCTTCAGTCCATCCTGTTTTTCTGCATTCTCATCCAGACTCCCGAACTGATAGAGCGTCCCGATGTATGGAATACAGCATAGGAGTGTTATCAGTGGCATAAGCATCCAATGCCAGCGCCTCATTATCAGCCAATAGATCAGCAGCACCACATTACCGATTATCAGTAGTGGCAATGCAAATACCATTAGGGCACGAGCAGTGTTTCCTGCAGGATTAACTTCACCCCCATACAGTCCTACAAATGTGAATACCATCATTATAGCCGTGAGGATAAGAATCATAAACGAGAAGTATTTCTGTACAGCTAGTTTACCCATGTCTGTTATTTTTTTAGTTAGCCAATATATTTCTTTACCATATCAATGAGGCTCTCCACGCGGAAAGGCTTTGCCATGAACTCGTCACATCCGGCTGCTTTTGCTTCGCGGATGTTCTCATCGAATGCGTAGGCGCTGAGAGCCACTACGGGTGTATCGTGGTTTATCTCCTTGATGATGCGTGTGGCATCAAGGCCGTTCATGTCTGGCATGCGGATGTCCATAAGTATAAGGTCGGGATGCTCGTCTTCATTCAGCTGCACAGCCTCGATGCCGTTGTGGGCACGTATCAGGCGGTAGCTCCTCTGGAGCACGATCTTCACGAGTTCAAAGTTGCTGTCCTCATCCTCTGCCACAAGGATGGTCTTCATGTTCATCTCCGAACGCTGGCTGACGCGGATTGTCCTTAAGTTAGCCGTTGTGGTAGATTCGGTGTTCTTACCTCCTATAGAGCCTTCGAATGGCAATATGAAGGAGAACCTCGACCCCTTGCCGAGAACAGATTTGCAGCTGATGGTTCCTCCGAGCTTCTCAACGATGATCTTGCAGAGGGCCAGTCCAAGGCCGAAGCCATTTTGCTGTTCTGCGTCTTTTGATGCATAGGCATCGAAGATATGATCCAGGAACTGCGGTTCGATACCAGAGCCTGTATCGTTTACGTAGAACTCTATTTTCTGATTATCGTCTATGAAGTTGTGTCCGAATGTGATGCTGCCCTGAGTGGTGTGCTTGAGTGCATTGCTTATCAGATTAGAGAGTACCTGTGTCAGTCGGTTGACGTCTGTCATCATCGATACTGACATCAGCGGCTTGACCCATTCCAGTCTTACTGTCTCTGGACAGCGGAATTTGAAGAGTTGCTCTATACTGCCGAAGAGGGTAGTGAGGTCGGTCTTCTCTTTCTTGATTACTATTTCTCCCGACTCAACGCGTGAGAGGTCCAGAATTTCGTTAACAAGACTTCCCAGGCGCTGGTTGTTACTTTCGATGATTTGGAAATATTTCAAACGGTCCTCTTCTGAGTCAGTCTCTGCGATGACTCTTGAGAATCCTTCGATGGCATTGAGAGGGGTGCGGATTTCATGACTCATGTTGGCCAGGAAGAGCGATTTCATCTTGCTCGCCTTCTCAGCTTTCAAGGCTTTCTCTTCGTATTCCTTGATTTTCCTGTTTGCAATTTCAAGCTGCTCTTGTGCCAGTTTTAGTTTCCTGTCTACTTCTGCTAATCTTTGCAGCAAGATTCTTCTTTCACTATCTTCCATCCTCTTTGTTGAAATAGTTTCTTACTTTTAAGGATCGTTTTATGTATATTTGGTTACAAAAGTACACATTTTTTTTGTATAAACAAAGAAAAAAGGAGATTTTTTTCAACTTCTTCTTGCTTTTTCCCATGCTCCGCTGTTGCTGTGGGTCCTTAAATAAGAAATTCCTCTGAAAACATTGAGGTTCATAAACACGAAATAGTAGGCTGTATATAGCAGTTTGTTTCTTTTCCCGTGCTTGCTCATGACATATCCTGCGAGAGCTGCCATATATAGTGATATCTGCAGTGCCAGGATGATGGTATATACCATTCCTGCTCCCATTGCCACAAGCAATGCATTGACCGCAAGCAATATCACCAAGGCGATAGGAGTGAGGCTCCATCTGAGCACTCTGTGGCTGATATACTGGAATGCCACGAGTGGCTGCCTGAAAGGATTCAGCATCTTCCTCAGCCACCAGATGCTCTGCAGTCCTCCTGCAGCGATGCGCCTCTTGCGCTTGGATTCCTCATGGATATCGGCAGAACCGTATTCCAGGGCATAGGCGTCGGGTGAGTATGCTATACGCTTGCCTCCGTCAACGATATACATCGACATCATGAAGTCGTCGAGCAGGGCGTTGTCGGGCACCTCGCAGCAC
>Ga0326513_10003933_pt1 | contig 10704 bp, 11 predicted proteins | sample 2_2465_0518_D_FD_203654 | JGI IMG/M metagenome (GOLD analysis project Ga0326513, IMG submission 203654) | Bovine rumen microbial communities from UC Davis, California, United States - 2_2465_0518 | ecosystem: Host-associated > Mammals > Digestive system > Stomach > Rumen | place: USA... | reverse complement strand
CCTCCGACCGCACCGTTGTACAGGACGGCAAGTGCGTGGGCTACCCAATGACCATCAGCGGCCACATCAACGGCCACCTGAACGCTGGCGGTCAGTACGAGCGCGAGGCCGGTGTTCACTACATCGGTATCGGCCACTACCGCTACCTGGCCTTCGAGCAGCACGGTGAGGTCCGTCTGACGGTTGACTCTCAGAGTGCCGCTGTCAGCGCACGCAACTCCACCGTCGTGACCCTGAACATGGAGCTCTCTCTCACCGAGTTGTCTAAGCTCGTCAACGGCGGCGACAACAACAACCCGCACAAGCCCCAGGCATTTAAGCTGCTGAAGGTTGTTGCTCCTGCTTCTACAAGCGACATCTAAACTCTCTCGACTCGACTTCTGGGATTAGTTCCTCTGACGGTCGCCCTCGATGCAGCAGCAAAGACCGTGCGGCCGTCAGTTCCCCAGAGGGAGAGATTACTGAAAGAAATGTATAACAAGTCACACGAGATACAATGAGTCTTGCTACAGATAGCATCTTCGTAACGGCCCTGCAGTCTAACGCTGACCTGCTGGAGAAGCTGACGAAATCCATCGACGATGACGGCACCACTGTCATTGACGAGACTCCGCGACTCTACGGCACCGCCATCGGACTGCCGGATGAAGACGCTGACAACGTGCCCGTTCCTTACGTAATTGTCACCTTTGACGGTCTGACAAACGATCAGGGCAGCAAGGACGACCGCTACGAGTCGGACTATGACACGGTGAACATCGGTGTGGAGGTGACGGCCAAGACGCTCGACGATTTGCACGAACTGACGCAGATGGTGCGCGACACCATCCTCAGCTATCTCCGCACAACGGACACCGCCATTCAGGACTATCAGTTCGCGGCCCAGCAGATTCAGTACGACTCGCTGAAACCTTGCTACTGGCAAGTGCTCACGTATCAATGTGACACAGTAAATACTAACGACGATGAGCAAGAAGAATGAAACCGTGCTCGACGGTTCATCCGTCGAATCCCCTAAAGGAAACAAGCAGCCCAGCGTCTATGACGATCTGCTGAAGAACGGCACCGCCATCCTCGAAGCACCCACCCGTGAGGCTTTGGCCGAACTGGTTGACAACATCCCAGCCGACTGCAAGTATGCTGTCGGTGCCGTGGGCCGCAAGGGTGACGGCAGTGCCTACACTATTCGAGTTGACATCGTGAAATAACTCAAAACTTATTACGATTATGAGATTAAAAGGTCAAAACTTTCGTATTCTGATATACGATACCACTGCCACGAAGTTTAAATGCATAGGCATGAGCCAGTCGTGCGCGGTGAATCTCACAGCGAACGTTGACGATTCTTCGACGAAAGACGATGTTGGCGGCAGCGCAAAGCCAGAGGTGACCAGCAACGCATGGTCTGTCAGTGTTGAGTCGCTGAATGTGGTTGATGCCGGTGCTATGCTCACCGCCATCAAGTCGATGACTCCGTTCACGCTGATGTGGGACGAGACCAGCACCACCGACAACCAGAGCATCGAGGAGGCAAGCTACGCCCGCAAAGGTCAGGCGTTCCTCAATGATCTGACGCTGCAATTTGATGACAGGACTAACTCGGCTAAGTCTCTCCAATTCCAAGGTACATCCGCATTGGAGAAGCTGACGACCACACCCAGCACCGACACCATCGCTGCTGGCAGCTACACCAAGGGTCAGTTTGTGCGCCTGTTCATCAGCGACAGTAGCAATCCTGCCCTTGTCATTGCAGGTGCCAAGACGCTCTCGCTGCATGTCAGCCTGAGCCTCGAAGACGCTACAACGAAGGACACTCCGGGAACATGGCAGGTACAGGAGCCTACTGGCTACACCTACGACATTTCATCAAATGCGCTTGTCGCCAGCAACGAGACCATCACTTCAAGTGTGGACGGTCAGACGCTCGCATCGCTGATGGAATACTACGAGGCAAGCGACCTGCTGTACTGGCAGATTGCCAACGTATCTGGTGCCAACCAGCGCACAAAGGGCAGCGTCATCGCCAGCGGTCAGGCTCGCATCACCTCACTCGCTATCAATGCAGCCAACCGCCAGGTTGCTACCTATGACACCCAGCTGTCAGGCTATGGCGACCTCACGGTAGGCGCATAAACCCTATCAAGGCCGCCCGCCTGCCTGACTCTTCTTTTCATAGGCCAGCAGCGCGGGCGGTTTTTCTTGCATTTCAGTCGCATTTTTTTGCGGCTTTTCACGAACTAAACCCAGAAGAATATGAACCCAGAGAGAACTATCCAACTGACACGCATGAATGCCGACGGACAGGAAGAGGTCGTGGATGTCTTCATACGTTACTGTGTCCGCACAGAAGTGATGTTTGGCGAATTGACCAACCACGAAAAGGACATTACCGTCTTCAATCCACAGCCTATTACCGACGAGGAGGGCAACACCACCTTCGGTATGCCAAAGGCTACCGACGATGACTACGTGAAGCTGTCGCTGTCGGCCATCATCGCCGCCTACGAAGCACGCGACGAGGATGCACCTATCACAGTGAAAGACCTATATTTCCGCTGCACTCGTGAGCAGACGCAGGAAATGGTAAAGACCATTATGCTGCTGCGTGTTGACTGGCTCCAGATTCCGAGGCCCGTTGGCGATAAACTGAAAGCAGCCAACAAGGAGAAAGGAAAGAAAAGAAAAAACGCGAAAACGCCTACGACTGGTATCAGTTAGTCGTGGGCGAGATAGGCTACAACCGCCACGAGTTCCTGTATGATCTGCGGCTGTGGGAGATTCACATCATCGTCATGGGTTACCGCAAGCGCGACCGGCTGAAGCATCAACTGATGGCCGAATGTACCTACGCCGCCACGTTCGCCATGCGCGACCCGAAAGGAAAGACCGTTGCCGACATATTCCCTCAGATATTCGAGGATGATGACGACGAAGACCCAGAGCCACCCATCACCGACGACGAAGCAGCCGACCTCCAGGCACTCATGGCCAGCATGAACCACCAAAGCGAGACCCAACCGTAGGGCCTCGCTTTTGTGTAACCTCACCCCAACCCACTCCGAAGGCGAGGGAGTAAACCCACACGCCATTTTTGTCCGACACATAAAGGGCAAAAATAAAAGATATATGAAATGGTTGACATTGGAATGGATCAAGAAGCATTCGCGCATTGACTTCGACTGCGAGGATGACTTGCTGGAGCTCTACGGAGAAGCGGCTGAGGATGCCGTGCTGAATATCATTAACCGAAGTTATACGGAAGTTGTAGAACGCTACGGCGAGGTGCCAAAGGGTCTCTATGTGGCAGCTTTGATGCAAGTCGAAGCCAGCTATGACCACCGCTCTACGGTATCTCCACAGCAACTCTACAACGTGCCTGGTTTCAGTATTCATGTGAAGCCATATATCAAGTTGGCAAGCAATAACGAAAATTCAAATAATACAGGATATGGCAAGTGCAAAAATCTTTAGAATCAATTACAAGAGCGACTTTATTTTGACGCTCGAATCAGATGCAGGCTGGATGACTCCGTTTTGCATCAAGTTCTGGACCGGTGCACCGAGCCAGGCATACTTCGTCGGCTTCGACGGAACAACGTACACACATTGCGCCCCCGTTGCGGGTGAACCTACAAAGCTGCAGGTGCAGTTCGACGACCATCACCTGCCGATTGGTGACCTAAAATATCAAGTGGCATATCATTTCACCGTTGACGACTTCCCCAACGACACCGAGGACGAGGTACTGAACCAGGCGAACATCGCCACCGAGATTGATGGTGAGGAGTATCAGGTGATGCTCGACTTCACCGGCGAGACGGCTCCAGAGATTCAGTTCTCATTGCCAGCCTACGCTAACGAAGCCCAGCGCATCGAGAACGAGCAGCAGCGCATCGCCAATGAACAACAGCGCATAGAAGCTGAGCAGACCCGCGAGAACCACGAGCAGCAACGCATTGCTGCCGAACAAAGCCGCGTGAGTGCCGAGAGCGGGCGCGTGACGGAGTTCCAGCAGATGATGCAGCAGGCAGGCACAGCCATCGATGGTGCCGAGAATGTGGATGCAGAACTGGAAGGCTACGACCTGACTATCACCAACCGACAGGGCCAGCAGAAGACGGTCTATACCAAGGGCGTTAGTGGCGGCATGCTGTTCCCCGTGATGAACTTCGACCCGGCAACGGGCATCCTCACCATTAGCGGACTCCAGCAGGAGGTGGACCGCATCCGCTACGACTACGAGACTGCCGAGTTGATTATCAGTTTTCCAAACGCATAACGAATTAAAACGATAAAGATATGAATGAACAAGTTCAAGAAATCCGCTACCTCGTAGGTGAGGCATGGAAGGGTACTTACGACGCTGCCACTCCCTACGGCAACGCCAATGTAGTTCAGGACCCTACGGGTCTGAGTGTTTACCGCAGTCTGAAACCAGGCAATGTGGGGCATCCGCTGACCGATGCTAACTGGTGGTTCTGTATCATCAATCTGTCGAGCATCAAAGCTGAGAGCGACCGCATAGCCGCTCTGAATACCGCTATAGCACGGGATGAAGCCCTGCGCGTGGCAGCAGAGCAGTTGCGCCAGCAGAAGGAGGCCGAGCGTGAAGCCGCTGAGACTCAGCGCAACGAGGCCGAGCAGGCTCGTATCAGTGCCGAACAGCAGCGCGTCAGCAAGGAAAGTCAGCGAGAGACCAAAGAACAGCAGCGTATCAGTGCTGAGCAAGGTCGTGTGAGTGCCGAGAGTGCCCGCGTGAGTGCAGAGCAATCCCGCGTGCAGGCCGAAACCCTGCGCGGCACTGCTGAGGACGAGCGAGCACTGGCAGAGACCAACCGTGCCGCCGCTGAACAGCAACGCATCGCTAACGAACAGACACGTATCGCTCAGGAGCAGCAGCGTGAGACCAAGGAGTCGGAACGTCAGCAGACTTTCGTGCAGAGTCAGGCCGCACGTCAGGAAGCCTACGTACAGGCAGAGGCAGCACGCCAAGCCACCTTCGAGCACAACGAAGCAGAGCGCGATGCAGAGGCAGCAGCCCTTCAGACCAAACTGGAGGATGGCGACGTGGTTCCTGCCCTTGCTGGCAATCTGGAATCATGGGCAGAGGATGTGTCGGAGGTCTCTAACTCATGGGACGAGACTATTCGCTCTACGGCTGGCGACGATCCTATCGACACGGCGTATGGCGGAGTGTTGACGAGCATCGTGGCGAAGAGCGACTTTAAATGCGATGCACTTGTGACCAGCGGCTACAATCTGCTGCGCCTTGCAAGTGCTGGCGGTGTGGCAGTGGCTGTGGGCAATGGCTGGTACTTCCCCGTGCCTCACCTCGAACTGGGTGCCTTTGGCGACGCTACGAAGAACAACGGCGTGCTGCTGACCGATAAGGACGGCAATAACATCAAGAATGCTACCGTGCGCTTCAAGGCTCTGGCCAACGGTGTACCTACCAGCGAGAACGATGGTGTGGCGGCAAGTTATCAGGACGTGACCTACAACGACGAGACATTCCGCACCTATCTGACCAGCGGCGCAGGCTATCTCATTGTGAGCGGTATTACCTACGCCGACACTTGCGCTCATCTGGCTTGGGAGGATTGGTACGACAAGTACGTCAGTCCCACCGCCGCAGCCGATACAGGCGACAGCATCAGTCTGACCGCCCTCTTTACGGCTGCCCCCAACGGCACGGGTAAATTCCTTGTGCTGGGTTCGGGCGGTAATACGGTTGCTACCCGTGCCACTCGCACCAGCAGCACACAGATGACCATCACCGACCCCATCGGACGCGTTACCTCTCCATCGTGGACCAACGAGTTACAAGAGGACGAAGAAACCTACAAGCACTCACTCGCCATCAGCGGCATGAAGGCCGACGGTCTGGCACAGATTGAGGGTAGCGACCAGGTGCTGACTGTAGTTGGAACGACCGTTAGTTACACCGACACCAACGCAACGGCCATCAGCGGTGCTGTGCGCTATGAGAAGGCAACAGCTGCTACGGCCAACGTGACGCTCACCAAGACGCAGTACGCGCTGAACGACTGCGGCATTGAGATGAAGAGCGGTGCCACGGGCGAGGCGTACTTCGGTTGCACATACTCACAGAACGTGGCCGACGCACTTTCGCAGATTGCCAAGGTGAAGCTCGACATCAGCTTGAGCGTAGTGGCCGAAGCCCTGCTGTACCTCTATAATGAGAACAAGGCTTTGCGTGAACTGCTCACTGGTAAAGACAATGCTGTGATGCCTGTTGTGAAGGCACAGACTATCGCTTGTGACGACATCCTGACGCTGGGTGTCCCCAACGTGCTTTACAGCAGCGTGGCAGGTGCTCCGAGTGCAGCCAACGTGCCCGATAACTGGAACGAGGAGACCATGACTGTATGGAACGGCTGTCCTCGTAAGATCGGTCAACAGTACGTTGACAAGGCGAGCGGCAAGGTGTATTACGCTATTAAGGTTACAGGTAGTACAAGCGATTGGGCGCTTCTCAATTAAGGTTTAAGAAGTTTAACAGTTTAAGAAGTTTAATGATATGAAACAGATAGAGCAATATAACGACGCTGCCAGCTACAATTCTGCTGGCAAGCCTGCCACCGAAAGTCGTGTGGCTAACATCAAGGAGGGTAACGTCTCCAAGTTCGACGGCGTGAATGTGCCTACCACCGATACGCCTATGTTTGGCGATGCCGTATATCTCGACGAGAACGGCAACAAGGTGGCTATCCGCAAGGAGGTGTACAACCGCAGCCTTGTGCCTGCATCGTGGACGTATAAGGGTGTATTCTTGGGCTATCACAAAGACGGGCGTTGGCGCACGTTCTTAGGCAATTACAGCAGTCTGCCATCCTATAAATACTGCGACGTGGTTCAGTATCAGCTCAATGCGCCTACACTTGACGGGGCAGAGCATACGGCAAGCATCGGACTGTGGCTGAGTAACAACAGTTACGCTTCCGCTACAACCATTAGCTTCACATACACTGCCACCGCACTTTCTCAGGTTGTCGCTGCACTGAATGCTGCCATCGACGCAAAGAAGACGGAGGTGAGCTTCAATCAAGACGTGTGGGCATACCTTGCCGATGCTGACAACAACAAGGTTAGCAGCGATGCGGATGCTACGAAGATCGTCGTACAGATTGATACGTGGAACGACTACCGTCAGTACCAAGTACAGGGTGGCACGCTCATTATCTGGCGCGACATGCCGGCCAGCGACAACTACCGCAAGGTAAACGGTAAGAGCACCAATTATCGCGGACTAATGAACTTTCAAGGTGCAGCATCGTATTGGGGCACCAGTGGACGCACACTCAGCGCCAATGTCGCTGTGCATAGCGAGGCGGGTAATACCGACCCTATGAAGCTCTCTGAGTTCCAGTCGTCGCAGTACGCTGCCGACATCCGTGCTTACTACAAAACCTACGAGGCATACCTGCGTGGCGAGTTCGGCATACAGCCGTTGATGAAGGTGGGTGCTTTTGCCCTGCCAGACGGCGAAGCCCTGACAGCCAAGTACGGTCCGATGATGGCTCCCACAAAGAGCGGTGGTGTGAAGGCGATTTATCCGTCGTTAAACTGGGCTCATCTGCAGGGCGGTCACTTATGGGACGTAACAGAAGGCGTACTAATGATGGAAGACAGCAACCTTGCTGTTATCAACGCTACACAGACCAAGGCCGGCAAGGTGACACTTGCTAACAGCTCGTTCAGGCGGTTTGCCGAGCGTTACCACGTCCATAACGCATGGTTTTTCCACGGCTACACCCGCAACCTCTACTACACCTACGTCAATGGCGCGTTTCAGGTTGGGGGCATCGCGCTTTTATAAAAATTAATAATTAAAAGGTCTTCGCCTATCCGTAAGGTAGGCGAAGCCTTTAAAAAATTTTCAAAAAATGGATTATAGCCAAATCCGCGACTACGGAGACTACTTAGAGTATTGCGCCGAGCAAGCTGCGTACAAAGCAGAAAGAGAATATGAGCAACAAAGCCAACAACTCGAAGGAGAGCATCCTCTGTGATGCGAAGGAGTTGATGAAACTCTACGACCGCGTGACGTGGCATCTGCCGAAGGCGCGACGCGAGCACAGCGCGGTGCGGCGGTTCGAGGATGCGGGCTATGCTATCATTCACTACTGCACCATCGCTATGGAACTGAGGGGTGAGAACGAGCAGCAGCGCAAGCGTGAATACGTGGAGCACCTTATCGGCTCGTTCGGCGAGATGCTGGCAGCCTTCGATATTCTTATGGACATGAAGGCTATGACTCAGAAGAAGAGCAATGCTGACAGCAAGGGCGAGATGTATCTGTTCTCCGATTCCGCAAAGCTCGCCATCGCCCGACTGCTGGAACGCATAGAAACGGGGGCGAAGAAGTGGCGCAACTCTATCAGATAATCAAACTCTATTGCGTCAGGACGCAGGAAGAGGTCGGGCGGCAACGCCAAGAAGTCCGCGTCAGAACATAAATAGTAAAAGGGAGCACGGGTGTCATTCACACCATCGTCAAATGTTGCTCAGATGCTCGAACAGGTGGTTTGCCGAGCGTTACAACGTCAATAACGCATGGAATTTCAACGGCAACAACCGCAACCTCAACAACAACAACGTCAATAACGCGAATCAGGTTGGGGGCATCGCGAATTTATTAGAAAAAAGTTATCACGCAAAGATGAGTTTGACTAAAGAAGAAAGGTTTGTCAATCTATACAGGCTGATGAAGAAGACAAGGAAGAATAAACGCAGGGGCAAGGACTCTGTGGAGTTCGAGGCGAACTGGGCACCGCTGTTGGTTCGCGCTCTGAACGACCGCGACGACCGCACGCTGCGCATCCTGCACAACTACACCTTTCTCACACCTCGTCCTCGCTGGCGCGAAATCTTCGCTACAGAGTTCGGTGGCCGCATGATAGACACAGAAGTCTGCGAGGTTGTAATCCCCGAAGCCGACAAGATGCTGTCGCCCTTTACCTTCAACAATCGCAAAGGCATGGGTAGTCAAGCAGCCATCAATCAACTGATGGAAAACATCTACGAGGTGACGGAGGGTTACACCAAGCCTGCACGTATTGTTAAGATAGACTTCAGCGGCTACTTCCCCAATGCCGTATGGCTGATAGCGGAGAAGTGTATCGACGAGGTGATAGACCAAACAGATTTGGACGATGACACGAAGGCGTATCTGAAATGGCTGACGATGATCAGCATCCACTGCAACCCTGCCGATCATTGCGAATTGCGCACCGCCTCGCATCTTTGGCGAGAACATATTGCACCAGAGAAATCTATCCGCACCAAGCCGGAAGGCATCGGTGCCGCCATCGGCAGACTGATATGGCAGACAGCAATGGGGCTGTATGTCAATGATGAGATACTATGGCTGACGGAAGAATGCGGCATCACGCTCGTGTGCTTTGTTGATGATATTGTATTCGTCGTACCGGAGGAGAGACATCAGTACCTCCTGTCGCTACTTCCCGAACTAAGACGCAGGCTGGCAAAGAAGGGTGTGACGCTGAACGAAAAGAAGTTCTACGACCAACCATATTATCACGGTTACGAGTTCCTGGGTAGTCATATTCGTCCGAACCGCATACATCTGAATAATAAAACCTATGACAATGCCATCCGCACTATTGAGATGTTGAATGAAAGCCGCTACAAAGACATAGACGCGATGGTGTCTGTATTCAATAGTTACAGCGGGCTACTGAAGAACCGCACCGACTATAAGCGACTGCTGGAATTAAGAGACAGCCTGTTGCCCGACTGGTGGCAGTGGTTAGAGTGGGACGGGCGACGCAGGTGTCTGATTTATTTGCCACAACACAGCATCAATGAGAGATTAAACAACAAGTATCACTTAAATTTAAAGCATTATGACACAATCAGAAATCATCGAGCAGAAGAATGCTCTGTACAGCGAAAAGAACACGCTGGAATCGCAGCTTAGCAGCGACGACTACAAGACCATTAAGAACGCCGAGGCACAGGCAGCCGGCAAGCCCCTGCCCTACGCCCCCGACGAGTTGCACGCCAAGCATCAGGCATGGCGCGACCGCATCAACGCCATCGAGGATGAGATAGCCGAATTAGAGGCTATGGAACCTGAAGACGAAACGCCCGCACCTAAAGATGGTGAATAGCAAAATAAGGAGCCCCATTCGTGAGGCTCCTTATTTTTTACCAGGTTCCCTGGAAACTATCCTCCCATTCTCCGTTCAGCGATAGCGACATGCTACCGCCTGCACTAAAAAGCGGACCCGAATAGTCGCTGACGCGGTTAGCCTTGAAAGGTGCCGCCGCGATGGTGGCAGAGCCCAGCACGGCATCCGTGGCCGTGCGACTGCTGATCACTACATCGGTATTCCATTCTTCAGCCGTGGAGAATCCGAACAATGAGGCTTGTATGCCCGTCTGCCCCTTGCTGGCATCGGGGATGGTGATGACGGTTGCTGCATCCGTCTGTGCGCTTGCAGGCTGTCCGGTCGTATAGTCCAGACCATAGTACCAGGTATGTGGCACGATGGATATGCTGTTGGCTTCGACAGGAACCTCGTCGGTGAAGGTGAGGCGGAGCTTGGTGACTACGCGGTCAAGGGTGACAGCCCTATTGCCGTTGCTGGTGGCAACTACGCTGACATCGTATCGCTTCCAGAACGTGTCCCTCACATTGCCAAAGGTAATGGTATG
>Ga0326513_10003932_pt1 | contig 10704 bp, 17 predicted proteins | sample 2_2465_0518_D_FD_203654 | JGI IMG/M metagenome (GOLD analysis project Ga0326513, IMG submission 203654) | Bovine rumen microbial communities from UC Davis, California, United States - 2_2465_0518 | ecosystem: Host-associated > Mammals > Digestive system > Stomach > Rumen | place: USA... | reverse complement strand
TGGCTAATTTTCCTTTTGGTGGTTGTCCTGTAGCAGGGTCTTTCCATTTGTAGTCCTTAGCCTGCATATCTTTCTTTTGTTCAGCCATACCATCATTAAAGGCTTTCTCATACACATCTCGTTTGTCATTGAATTCTTTTTCGTAGTCTTTCTTTATCTGTTGAATAGTTGTGTAATTATCTTTTGTTGTTAATTTTGCTTCAGTATCATTACATTTCTTTAATAATGATTCGTAGTTAGCATCATTTTTGTCTAAACGATTTTTCTTGTCTTTTACAACACCGATAGCAGCACTATAATCTAACAATGAATCCAAATTTTCAAGTTGTTTAATGGAATACTCACTATTATCCTTGAATACATCCAAAGCAGCTTGTTTGAAATCGTCACCGGAATTGTTTATTATATTCCAAACTGTGAGAGCACTTCTATAAGCAATAGTTTTACCCAACAATTCAAAACCATCTTTATCTAATGCTTTTGCTTTATCTCCTGATGCTTCTTTGATTTCATTATACATTTTCTTTATATCAAATTTTGACTTCAATGTATATTCTTCATTATCTTCAGGAGAAGTATATATCAAATTGTCCTTTTTAAGTTTAATGTTCTTATAGTTTTTGTCAATCCAGTCTTCTACTGAATCTTGGTCAGTTAAAGTAAATGTTTTTGTTTTGGCTGAATCGTCAGTTTCAAAAACTTTTACTTTCTTCTTATCATCATTATCTGCTTCATTCAAAGCTTGTGTTAAATATGTGCTAAAATCGTACTTCATACTATATTTATTACTATAAACAAAAACAGTGCCATTTTTCAGGCACTGTCAAGGAGTTTTTTAGTTGTATTGAAAATAAATTATTCTTCGTCTTCGGTTTCTTCGTCATCCAAATCTTCTTCGTCACCGAAGTCTTCGTCATCGGAACCTGGGAAATCATCGTCTACTGCGTCTTCATCAGCAACTGGCTTGTAGATAACATAGCCAAGGCCCTGGAGCAAGTCAATGGCATCTGCTTCTTCATCGTCATAAAGTGGGTTGCCATCTTCATCTTCTTCTGTTGTGTCAATTTCACCAACAGGAATCAAAGTAGCACCGCATTCAGGACAGACAGGGTTTGCCATATCCAATTCTACAGGTTCTTCAGCACCATCTTCTTCGCCAGCATCTGTGTCATCGGCAACATCGTCAATGTCGGTATCTTCTTCAGTATCAACATCGGTGAGTTCCAAATCTTCTTCGTCTTCAACGAGGTATTTCTTTGCTCTATTTAAATAACTTTCGTATAAATCCATTTTTGTGTTCTCCATTAAAATTGTTTATAGTATTTATAATAATTTTATTTACTAAAGTATCTTAATTTGTCGTAGATTTCCATTTCACAATACCAAGGATTTATATTGATGCCCTGGTCTTTTAAGTCATTTGCTAATTTAGTTGCAGCTCTTTTAGTTGCTCTTCTCAATTCTGGCGAAGTATATTCAAATCGTTTTAAATAGTCAGGTGATATATTGCCGTATTCGTCAACTTGTGGTGGAATATCGGCTAGTTCTTCGTCATAGAGTTGGTCCGCTACATCTTGAATAGCACTTTGTATGTATGCCCTTTCCCAAGTCTCATTTAAGACTTGGCCTTCAGCCTGGTCCAGTACAAAACCATTTTCTTCAAGAATCTGTTTAGCTTCGTCTAATCTCATTTCTTGGTTACCTTCATTTGACATTTACAATACATTGGTGCGACCATAGCTTGAATTTCTACTTTTGAATAATTATATTCAAATGATATATTTACACTTGGGAATACACCTTTTCCTTTCTCAACAGTTACGTCATTATACATTTCTTTCTTTAAGTTATATCCCATTTCTTCAATAGCATCTATATCAAGTGTACTACCAATGGAGTGCCATTCGCCATCGGGTTCAACCTGCATAATGCGAGATTTGAAAATCTTACCAGCTTGAACATATTTTGGAACCTTATTGTAAGCACGCATAATTTTATTAGCAAGTTCAACCATCATTGGGTCTGCTTCGGCAGAAACTCCTGCTCTATATGCTCTAATGTTATTATCCCAACAACTGGTATCAAAGACTTGCTGATTATATTTGTTATTAATAACAATTCTCCATTTATCGTCTTTTCTACCAAATAAATGATAATCAATTCTATATGCTAACAAAGGAATACGAACAGGGAGTTTATTTTGTTCTTGATTTGTAATATCCCAGAACAATTCGCCCTTTGGTGAAGTATGAAAATTTATTTTTCTCTTTAATACTTTAGAAAGATAGTCCTGGAAAGATTTAGCATCAATCTTACCATCTATTTCTTTTAATTGTGGAACATATTTTTGTTTTTCTTTTTTAATTCTATCTTTTGCCTTGGCATATAAAGAATCATCTTTGGCTTTGGCTTCAACTAATATGTAACCTTTAGAATTTAAATACTGTTTGGCTTCATAGAATGTACAATCGTCAGGAAAACCGTTATCTACAAACTCAACTGGTTTATCTATATCGTATTCGTTATTTTCTTGTTTGTATTTAATCTGGTATTCAATGAATTTTACACCTTTCAATATATCAGGTTCGTAATCGTGCGACATTTCCTTAACCAAATCATCAGCAAGAACTGTCATCGCATCCTGTATATCGTCAATTTCGTAGCCGTCATTGTAACAAATTTCTTCAATTTCGTTCAAATCGTCTTGGGTTACTTCTCTTTCCATAAAAACTCCAAATTCTTTTATAGTATATTTATAACTTTATGTAAATTTTTGTAAACCTAACAGTACTGCCCCAGTACGTCGTTTTCCTGGGGCAATAGTAGGGTTTTATGTATTGAACAAAATCTGGGCAGTGAACGTCGCTTCCTGGGCAGGAATCATTATTTAGTAATGAATGGTGCTACCAATAAGCCCTGTGGATGCTCTTTACTGACTACATTGTAAACTTCTATTTGCGATTTTGGCAATTCGTGTAGTTGAATTATACCAGCTCTCAGTTTCAATTCCATACGCAAACATTCACACAATGCGTAAGCGTCAATAATATCTGATGTTGGACTAACACCTTTTCCGTTATCAACCTCTGGCAAAGTGCTCAAATCAGGTTTAGTTTCGGTCCAAGCGTCAAATCCATCTCGCATACCTATTTTATCACTCAAACCATATCCAGAGAAAAACTTCTTATTGGAATTTACAGAATACAAACGCATTTTCTGTCCGCGGGCTACTTCAGCAAGTTTAATGTTGCCTTCAAATTCAGCGAGTGAGAAAATTTGTCCAAGGGCGCCGCTCTTACCATAAGCATAATCTTCTGTTGCCAAATACTCACAATCTTTAGTCCATTCCAAAATTTTATCTTTCATCCAGTTATATTTGGCATAATCACTGTTGAAATCTTTATTGTTGTAATAAAGGATATGGTCCTGTTCCAATTTCTTTTTATTGGTAAAACCATAATACTGGACATCCAATATATCCAATGTTTTATCGTCTAATGTTTCTACAATAATACCGACTGCTACTGATCGACAAATCCTGACCACTTATCTTCATAAAAATACCTCTTAAATTGTCTTTCGTTTAATTTTTCATTTAATGGTTTATTTAGATTAAATTTTATCTGCTCTTGTTTTATAAAATCACTAAATAACTTTTGCCATTCATTCCAACCTATATTATTATGAGTTTGTTTATATATTTCATATTCTTTTTGTTTTACAAACATTACTCTTTCATTAGTTTGTTTACTTTTGTTAACTGAATCTCTATTTTTAGGTCCAACAATACGATTTTTTGCTTTCTCACTTATTTTTCTACGAGTTTCTTCTGATACTATATGACCTTTGTATTTTCCTTTTCTTGCTTTGCTTATATTCTGTTTTTGTTCATTTGTTAATTTTTTACCAAGTTTAGGTGAATGTTTACCTTTCCATACACCAAATTTTTCACTTCGTTCTTTTTTAGTAAATTTAAAATGATTCCAACCACATTTCTTTCGTTTTTCTTCTGGCATAGGTGTTTCTCTTAAAAGTTTTTTAGTATCTGCTATTTCTTCGGCAATTTCATTATAATTGTTTTCAAACTTAGCAAGTTTAATGTTACCCAATGTTCTTAATACAGAATTTAAACATTTAAATCTATATTCTTTTTTACAGCATTTTGCCAAATAGTAATGTATTAAAATATGATTTTTTATACTTAGTTCAATTAAATTAAAATTACTATTATCTATTGGTATATTTAAATCTCTATAAATGAATCTTGGTATTATATGATGATTTTCTATATATTTTTCATTTAAAGGATTTGGATTTATAATTATATCAAGTATTTTATCAAAATAAGAACTTGATATATCACATATATCAAATAATGTTATATTTGTCATTTAATCTCCTATTATATTTAAAGACCAATTTCCGGTTGGTCTAAATTATTTATAATAAGTTAGATAAGTACCGGAAATACTTATCAAATAACGGAGATTCATTATCTGTCCTTATTACAAATTTAAACTATTTACAACCTAAAATCATAGTATAGTGTCTGTTTTGGCACTGGTATTCAATCTTCAAATCGTGTTCAAAGAATTGTATATCTTCCAAAACGAGTGACTGTGGTGCAGCAAAATTTGCTACATCTTTAAAGACCTTCTCAATTTCTTTATCGGTATTTTCGGAATAGCCTTTAAACATCAATTTGCCTAACTGTGATTTTAATTGTTCGTTAATTTCTTCTACTGTATTAAATTTGACTTCAAGCATAAAACTACCTCAAAATTTATGTATAAAAGAAAAAACCAGGAATTTGTTTCCTGGTTTAGATTTATACGAAAATGAAACTTATACTTTCTCTATATTGACTACTTTAACTCCTTTGCCACCTAGATTATGGTGTCTTTCTTCAAACCATTTCTTGATTTGTTCTTCAGTCCATTCATCTGGAACAAAGACTTCGCCTGCAACATCTGGATATTTCTTTTCTCGTCCGATTACTACATATTCAATAGAAACTTTCATTCTTGTTCACCTTCATATCTGTATTCGTTTATTTCGTCCACAGTATCTACTTCATCAGGTATCAACAAATGTTTCTTTTTCTTTTCTAGCATTTTGGCTTCGTAGTATTCCTTAATAGTAAAGTTGTAATAACAATACTTTAAGCAATACCCCAACTTAATTAAACACAAGTGGGCTAAGTGGTGAGCACGTGGTGGCAATTCAACCAAGTTTTCTTTCTTGTTTGAACCTCCTTCGCTACGTGGGATAATGTGGTGCTTTTCAAAATACTTTTCGTTATTCCAATAGTTATCCTGTCCAAGTTTGATTAACTTGTTATAGATTTTTTGGTAGTCCAAAAGGTTACTCCTTATTATTTTTTCCTAAATCTAATAAGTATTTGTTCATTACAGTGCCTGGATTTTTCATCATTATATCACCATCATATTCAAGATACAACGGGACGGATTTATTGTAAATTCTGTATGGGTTTAAAATGTTTTTCTTGTTATAGAAACGTATAGCATTTTGAATACCTATACCAGGTCCGAAATATGATAAAATTTCTTCTCTTGTAAAAACCTTTCTTGTGTCAGCATCTCTAAAATTTGTCAATTTATCAAATCTAACCATAAACTCAATTCGGGCGCTGAGTGGCAAATGGTGTAAATTTAATGCTTCAAAAACATTCAAATTTTTTGTTGAAGGCCCTATACAATAAATCATCGGAAATCTATCATAGCCAGGAACTGTTTCTTTAGCATTGTGATACTCAAATGTGTACCAATAACCATTTACTATTCTGGTTGTTTTTTCAAAATTTTCATCCATATTTTTATTTATGAAACCTATGTTAATAATAATTTACATTATTTTTCAATAAATCCATTGACAACTGTGAAAATTTTATCTATATTTATACTTAGAAATTAACCAATGAGGTAACAAATGAATTTCAATATCGGACGAGAACTCCTTAGAATGGAAAATATGGATAACTATGACCGCGAAATGCATCTTCGTGAATTGGCTGCAAGAGGAATTATACATCGCGGTGAAATCAGAATGATTATGGGTGAACTCCAGCGCCGAGACGAAATTAGAAATGAAGAAAACTCTGAATTTATGGAATCTGCTCGTAGAATGTTGCGTAAAGCTGAAGAAGATTTCCAACACCCGGAAAGAAGAAAGCCCTGCCAATGCCCTGAATGTCACGGTATTGGAATGCGTTATGTAACTGTCTGTGTTCATATCCGTCAGGGCAATTATCGCCGTGCCGATGGTTCTTACCACATGGAAGAACAAGGTACTGAACATGAAAATGAGTATGAATGGAGAACCTGCCCAGATTGTCACGGCACGGGTATGGTATAATGTAAATTGGATTTTACATAAAAATACTAAATTTTTATTGACAACTGTGAAAATTTTATCTATATTTATACTGTAAATAAAACAAGAGGTAACACTATGGCAATTCACGAAACCAAAAACAACGAAACAATCACCACTTACGCCGGTATGGTGGTTAAGACTGGATATGAAGTGGTTCAGGTTATGAGCGATGTCTATGAAGATTGGCATTATGCCGTTGTCTATGACCTCATTACTAATACTGCCAAAACGATTTATTGTGGAAAGGCAGAAGTGGATGCCACACCGGAACTTATGGCACAATATAAAAGAATGTGCGAAAATGAACGTCGCCATACAAAAGCTGTGTGCCTTTGGGGTGAACACAATCTTTTGATGAATCAGGCACATTTGCTGTCCCTTTCTGTTCGTGAATATAAGAAACTCCGTCGCACATATAGCGGTCGCTTGTTTGATGGTTGCTGGGACCTTCTCAAGACGAAGAAGTTCCGCAATTCGTTCCGTGAATCTCTAGCAAACCAGCTCCGTAATTGGTTGAGCGAAAAGGAAAACAAATATAGTTTTCCGTTCTCTCCCAAACAAGAAAGTTATGTTATGCCGTATCGTGCTTGGTAATTTATAGATAAATTTTGTTGTTACCTCAAAAAAGCGGGAGTTTATCTCCCGCTTTTCCGTTATCTATAAATTGATGACAAAGTTATACCTTTATGAGCATATTCACTGTCTATTTCTCTAATTTTATCTCGCAGTTTATCAATTTCTTCATTACATTTATTATATTCTTCATTTTCTTTTATAGGTATTTTTATTTCTAGTGAACCATAAAGTGCATCAGCTACATTAAAATAAATTTTCTGTAATTCAGGCGGAGTAGATTTGAATTTTTTATTTTTAGTGAATTTCAATTTTACGAAATTACCAGTTTCAGGGTGTCTTACATCAACCACATTTTTATCTTTGTAATATGGATTTATATAAAACTTTTCTGTGTCTTCGTCAAAATTAACATAACATTTTGACTGTTGATAGAGTTTTGAAGTTTTGTCTTTCAATTCAAAATAATACTTATGCCTATCATTTACATAAGTATATCCGTAATAGAAATCTATATTTTTGTCTTCAAAAAACGGATTTAATGTTTTATAGACAAGTTCTTCAAGTATATCTTCTTGTTTATCTTCAATTTTTTCAATTTTAGATATAACAGCATCTCGTTTATCAAGGTATTCATCTTCTAGTTTACCAACACTATGAATAATATCAGTTAAATCACCTACACCTTCGTCAATAAGAGAATATCCATTTTTATTTAAAACTTCTTTGGCTTCTTTAAATTTCATATCTGGCTCCTATTTCTTTTTTCTCTTTTTCTTTTTGCGTTTTCTCTTTTTTCCGTAAGTTAATAAATTTACATTACTGCCCAAAAGATACAACCCAAAAGGAATAGGTCTGTGTCTGTTCATTGGGTGTGGAGGCCCGCATTTCTGTATTTTTCCGTATGGGGCAGGTTCACCCAAACGCATCATAGGAACTGCACAACCCTGCATAGAATGTGGAATACCTTGGTCGGCGCCCAAAGGAGCACCTACTCCCATAGTAAAATCTTCATTTAAATGTTCATCCCAATCAAGTAAGTATTCTACAATTTCGTCAGCAGACATTCCATCAGCTTGTGCATCTTTTACATACTGAGCCATTTCAGGATTTTTCATAATGCGGTCATAGTATTTTCGCCAAATTGGTTTATTACCAATTACTGCTTCACCGCATTGGGTAACGAACGCAGCAATTAAATCGTCTTTAAACGATTCAACAATGTAGCCTTCACTCTCTAGCAATTCTTTAGCTTCTTCTAATTGCATAGATTCTCCCATGTGTTTGAATTTTCTAATATCACCTAAATGTTTTTCTGCTTCTGCTTTAGTTTTGTGTGAACTGATTATATGACCATCTTTGTGCGAAACTATAACCCATTCCGCTAGTTCTCCATTAGAATTTTTATGCCCTTTTTGATGTCTAACCATTAGTCACCGCTCCAGTTTCCGTTTGGGTGGTCTTTGTAATAACGAGCTTGGTCTTCAGCAACATCATCAAAGTAATCACTTCCACGTTTCATTTCTTTTCTAACAAATTCTTCATTATCATTCAACCACTTTTCAATTTTGTTTAGATTTTCAGCAGTTAAATCATATTGTCCTCTTGTCCAGGTATTACGATTTGCAGTTAAACCATCAATATCTGATAAATCTATGAAAGCACACAAACCAGTCCATTTATAGAATGTACCATTTACCCAGTCAACATTTAATGTAATTGCTCTTTCAAAATTTGGGAATACAATTTCGTGGTCGCTAACTTTACCATTTCGTTCTTCTAATTTAGCATTTGTTTCATTTTCAACAAGGTCTTTGTTGTATTTTTCAACTTCATCGCTTTTACTACGATAAGTCTCAATTACACTATTGCCAGCACTAGCATCTATTTTTGCATTTTTCAAAAAATAGTTAATTCTACCTTGGCAATTTTCTAATTCGTGTGTTAAATGCCAAAAATCTGACATATAATTAGCAAGTTCAGCAACATCCATATCTACATATTTTTGCCACTTAGGATAATAAGATTTGAATGTAGCAATAGCATTACCTAAATTTCTCCAGTTACTATCTCTTGTACCTTTTGGGAAATCATCAGCAGTGATTTTCTTACCATTTATTGTAACAACTGCACTGCCACGAGGTCCATTATATTCTTTCTTAATTTCAAAATCTTCAAGAATATATCCTTTGCTATTTAAAAACTCTTTGGCTTCTTTGAATAACATTTTATTCTCCTTCATTAAATAATGTATCGTGTGGACCTTTCAATCTCCACGAACTTGTCATAAAATCTTTTCTGCTTTTTGTATAAGTTTTATCATTATCTTCAGCTATAAAAGTAACTTCTGTGGAATTAAATTTAATTAACTTGACCTTTACAGCACAACAAGTTTTTATTTCCTTAACCATAGTCATATAAACTCCACCTACTTCTAGTGTGAAGCCATATCTTTTTAAATCACCATAACAATTAGGACAAGGTTTATTCATAAATTATCTGCAATAATGATGTTTACTTTCCATTACTCGTATATCATCAAGTTTGGTTAATGGCATTTTATCAACAACTTTTCCATAATCATACGAATCCATATAGTAGATTTCGCCACCAAGGAAATTATAATTTGTGTCAGTTATGATTTCAATTTTGTATTCTTCCCTTTCAAATGTTCCACCATTATACCAAAAATGAACTTTCCACTTACCATCTTCTAATTGTTCAGCGCCTTGTGGGTACATTCTTCTTCTATACCAGTCACTATCTCCAAAATAACGCTTTTTAAATTCTCTACAAATTAATTTATTATGAGTTTCAGGTTCTGGGTCTGTTCTTCTATCATTATGCTTTTTAGCCATTTCTGCTCTGTCTTTATCAGACATACCAGCTGGCATATCAGCTTCATCCCAATCATCAGTATCTTCCAGGATAAAACCAGCATTATTTAAAATCTTTTTGGCTTCATTCAATTCCATTTTAATGCTCCAAAATCTTATATAATTCGTCATTAACTTTACGAACAGCATATTGTCTAGTTAGAATACTTGCGTTCTTAAAATAATTCTGTCCGCGTACATTATTCATTACACCCTTTATCCAGCTAACACTTGTCATATAAGCAATTCGTGGTGCTAACCATTCTCTAAGTTTGAAAAATAGCAAATCAAGATTACTGATACATTCGTTTTCTTTAGCTGTTTTTGGTTTTCTAATAAGTTTACCCTTAGCATCAATAAGACCTAAACGATATGCTTCTGTTTTAGTAGGGAGTGTAGTTAAACCTTTCAAGATAATAAACACCAAAGCATTGTCAATTTCTCTGTTATGTGTAGATAAGTTAATTTTGGCACCTTTCTGTTCTAAATCAAGTACTGCTCTGGATGATTCAGTTAATACTCCATTGGCTTCCATATATGCTGACAACATTTCAGCATTGTTCACCAATCTATGTAGACCTCTTTGAGAGTTTGAATCTGTCAAACTTTCTTCAAGTCTTTTCCATAGTTTCTTTACATTTTCTATTTCGTCCATACACTATTTATAAGAAAAAACAGGGACAAAAAATCCCTGTCTTATATTAAATTTTTGGTTAAAATTAGAATTTCAAGTTTTTGAAACTCAATTTAAATTCACCTGTTGTACCAATTACTTTATTTGAATCTTTAGCAGTATATTCATCTTCATTTATTGTTTTCAAATCTGAAGTAATACCAAATTTCTGTAAATTAGGATAAA
>Ga0326513_10003930_pt1 | contig 10708 bp, 11 predicted proteins | sample 2_2465_0518_D_FD_203654 | JGI IMG/M metagenome (GOLD analysis project Ga0326513, IMG submission 203654) | Bovine rumen microbial communities from UC Davis, California, United States - 2_2465_0518 | ecosystem: Host-associated > Mammals > Digestive system > Stomach > Rumen | place: USA... | reverse complement strand
ATTCGGTAGGTAATCCCATTCTCTCTGTGTTCGGATCGAATACCTGTTTTCTCCAGTCTCTCAAGGCTCCGAGGACATTTGGTGAACAATAGCAGTTAAGTGTCCAATCCACGTCTGAGAATGAAACCTTGCTAGGAAACTTGATGAGACCATTTCCGTAATGTACTGTGATTACATCTTGTTCCTCTGTGATTTCTCCTATTTCTGCTGTTGAGAGTGTAAGGAGATCTGCGTTTTCAGTTGGGGCACTTCCGTCTAATCCGTAAATTCTGATCTCAAAATTATTTGTAGTTAAAGGTACCGATGCATCAATGCCGAGCATCTGACCTGTACCCATGTAAAGTGGTGTAAACATGATAAATTCCTCCTTTGTTGTTTTGATATTTACATCTATATTTATATAAGTAAAAACAGTTGACTTTTTTATGTATTTATATTATAATACACGTAGCCAATCAACTACATTTGTTTAAGGAGAGTGATCTATTTGGCTAAGTTTACTAAGATTTGCAAGTGCTGTGGAAAAGAGTTTGAAACTAACAGTCCGCAGAAGTTATTTTGTGATAGAGTGCATTATTTGCCTTGTCCTGTTTGCGGAAAACCTGTGTTGAAGACTGATAGAGATTTCACTAAGCAACCTGTTTGTTGTTCTCCAGAATGCACTAAGATCAAACACGATAAGAATTTGAAAATGAAGAAATGTGCTATATGCGGTGAGATGTTTAAGCCTAAATCAGGAGTTGCTACAATATGCGAGAAGGAACATCATGGTAACTGTGTTATTTGTGGAAAGGACATGATTATAACTAAAGGAATGTGGCATGATGGGATTGATACTTGTAGTAGGGCATGTGCTAAAGAGAAATTGCGTAGATTTTATCGAGAGAAGTATGGTGTTGATCACCCTATGCAAAATTCTCAGGTTCAAGAACATCACCGGGAGGCTATGAAGGCCAAGTATGGTGTTGAACATGCTTTGCAAGATCCTAAGATTTTAGAGTCTGCTTATCAAACTAATTTTCGGAAGTTTGGTACGAAGTATGCGTGTGTGCGAGAAGAATGCAGGCAACATGTTCCTATTCCGAATACAAACAAGCGATATGGAGAGTTGCTTTCTAACATGGGTCTCAAAGTTGAATACGAAGTTAGAATTGACACCAAGATATTTGATTTATACTTGCCTGAATACAACACATTCATTGAAATTGATCCGACCTACACGCATAATTCGCTGACTAATCATTGGGACGCGCCTGTCTCTCCTAATTATCACATAGAGAAAACGCAACTTGCTGTGGATAATGGATACAGATGTGTGCATGTATTTGAATGGGACGCAACTGAAAAGATAATTGGATTGTTTACTCCTGTTACTAAGATAGGTGCTCGTAAATGCGAATTAAGAGAAGTTCCGTTGGCAGAATGCAATGAGTTTTTGAACAAGTATCACTTGCAAGGTAGAGTTTACAAACAGATTTACAGGATTGGGCTGTATTACAAAGATGAACTTGTGCAGGTCATGACATTCGGTAAACCTAGATATGATAAAAAACACGATATTGAGCTACTCAGGCTCTGTACTAAAACAGGAGTTGCTGTAATCGGCGGTGCTGAGAGATTGTTTACGCATGCGATTAAGGACAATCCGGAATGGAAAGATATCATCTCGTATTGCGATTTGGCTAAGTTTTCTGGAGATGTTTACAATCGACTCAACATGGAACGAGTTAGGACAACGCCTCCTCAGATAATTTGGTCTAAAGGCATTGAAAAAGTAACTTCAACATTATTGAGACAACGCGGATACGATCAATTGTTTAAGACCAATTACGGAAAAGGTACATCGAACGAAGAATTGATGATTGAAAACGGTTGGTTACCTGTTTATGATTGCGGACAGGCTGTATTTGTTTACGAAAGGAGTTGATATTTTGTTCAAAGAAAAAGCTTGTAAATTCTGCGGGCAAGCATTTATTCCAGAAAGCAGCAACCAGAGATTTTGCAAAGGTCCTCACTATAGAACTTGCCCTATATGTAAGTCGAAACATCTGGTCACTGATAATGCTAAATTGATTAGGCCCGAAGCTGCGTGTTCGTATCCGTGTAGAATGGAACTTAGGAAACGGCATAGTTTAGAGAAGTATGGTGTTGTTGCTCCGGGTAGCACTGCGGAAGCTCGGAAGAAAGCTAAAGCAACTATGCTTGAAAAGTATGGTGGGGCTACTACTATGCAGTCTGAAGAGTTGCGTGCTAAGTGCAAACAGAGCTTGATTGAGAAGTATGGTGTTGATAATGCTAATAAGAATAAGGATGTTGACGCTAAGCGTAAAGCTTCTAGAGAACAGAATAGGATTGATTTTATACACTCTGAGTTTCCATTGAAGATTGAAGGTGTTATCGATGAAGGTCCGCATTTCTTGATTGATGAGGCACAGATGGATGTCTATACTTTGAAAGAGAAAGCTTGTGTTGAGTTTTTGAAACACAATGGTTGTCAGTTTAACTTTAAGTTCGGCAAGGTACATCAGTCATTTGGTCTAGTTAAGGATGGAATTCTATATCAAGTTATTAGGTTTGAAAAACATAAGGATAAGATCTGGCTTGCTAATTTAGGAACAAGGCAGAATTATGTCAATCCAGATGGCTATTCTAAGTTGTTAGCTACTGCTATCGCCATCACAGGAATTGATGAATTTGTATGCGAGCTTCCTAGGTCAGTTGCTACAGAGCAAGTGATTGATTCTCTTTCTCTTCAATTAGTTAAGAGAGGCGAATATAGTGTTTACTGGAAAATGGAATCAGGTTTGAAGCGTCTTTCCATGCGAGATAATGTAGAAGAGATGAGGTCTAAGTACGAATATGTGACAACTGATTATTTAGATTTATACCAGTTTAAGATTACAAATTAAAAGAGCGAGGAACTTCCCCCGCTCTTCTTCAGGCAGTTGTAGCTATGAGCTACGTATCGGTATTTATTAGTTAACTGTCGGGCTAACGACAAGCACTAATCTTTTACTCTGTTCCGTTTAGGTAACCTACACGCTCATCTCCATCGAAGTGCAATGTTACAATATCGCCTTCATGTAAACCTTTCCAATCTTCTTGCACTTCACATTTGAATGTGTAGTCTACCCAATCTTCTCCTGGGTCATTTACAGATAAGATCTTAACTACAGTTCCAAGATCAACTTCAGATGCATCGAATTGTACGTCAATTATGTCACCAACTTCAATGCTTTCTGCCCTTAGTATTTCTTCGTCTTCTGCTTCAGTTCTCCACCAATATCTGTCAAATGAGTCAATGTCGAATGGCTTGCCTTGCTCTATTGCGTCTCTGACTTCGTCATCTGTCATTGCTGCTGTTATTTCTTCCTTGTCCTCATCGACTTGTGTAGTACCGCCTTCTACCATATCGTCAAATGGAATTGCTGAGAAGTTATCGATGTAAGTGTTGCTAGTGTCGAGGTGATAAATAACATCTCCTTCGATTGTCTTTTCAGGATAATAAGCTAAATGAGCTACTCCTTCTAGTCTATACATTTGATCATCCCAAGGAATACGATCTGCAATTTCTTGCCAGAAGTCGTCGTATATTGTTTCTTCATCTATGTATTCCGGATATTCTAGACTGTCAAAAGCTCCGCCGCCGTGTGTTTCATATCCGTTTGGGCTCATTGATCCTAAGCAGTTAAATTCAAATTCGATGTTTACTGGAGGATAATCTCCGTCGTCTGCTGCAGCATAATCATCTGGCTCTAGCCATCTATCTCTTTGTGCATTAAGTGCTGCTTCATTTGCTCTGTTATGAGCTTGCCAATCAATTGCGCCCTCTATTGGTGTTCCTTCTGTGTCTTGTGAAAACTCAATAGACTCATTTGGTAAATAGGCTTCAATTATTCCGTCTGTTACTACATCGAAGTAAGCTGAACTGTTGTAATTTTGTACGATAGGATCAAGCTCGTTTGATAATCCTATCAATCCGTCATATCTAAGTTCGGCTCTTACTTCTATTACAACAGCGTCTTCTGTTTTGTTGACTTCTACAAATGAGTATTCTCTAGCTTCGTTTTCATCAAATCCGCATGCAGGACTTGTCATGTAATCCAATACGCCTTCTTCAATCTCTGCTTGAAGAGCTGAAGTATCGATGTTAGAATTGTCGATGTAAGTTGATGACTCAACTGCTTGCCCTGCTGTATTAGGTGCGATGATAACTGCACCTTTCTTTGTTGCATTTGGAAATACCTGTTGTACTTCTTCTAAGTAACCTGCAAGCTTTCTGTTATTCTGATAAGATTTACCTTTCTGCGTAACTGCACCTTCGCCTAACTTAGTGTTTCCTTCATAGACGCTGATGAATGCTGTTGCGCCTGGCTTGAGAAGTTTCTTTATCTTATTAAGTAAGTCAAGTCTAACTTCTTCTTCCTTAATTACATTAAGAACATTTGAGCAAATTGCTACATCTGCTCCTCCATTCTTCTTAAGAGCCTTTACAATTTCTCTGTTATGCTCTGGTGTTTGGTTATATGGGTCGTAAAGCATTTCTACTGCATCGAATTGATTCAAATAATCCTGAGCAACTGCTTCTGACTCTACTGTACCTCCGCCGTAATCTAATACTAAAGCTCCGTGTGGAATATCTGCTTTCTTAAATACTGCAGGAAGCTTACCTTGCTTACCATTAATAGCTGTTTCAGCAGATGCGAATTCTTGATCTGGCTGATCTAAGAAATCTTCTTCCATCTCTTCCTCTTCGTTTGCATAAATATCTGTTGAAGCAGCTACTAGCTCGTCATCTACATAGCGTCTAGCATCTCCTTCTGTATAGAATCCTGATTTGATAAGATCTTTATCCTGATTTAAGATGTCCCATCTAGAAGTGTGTCTATCTGGCTGAAGTTTGTAGCCTTTGTAATTGACCAGGCTCATTCCTTCTACAACTTGTTCGTCTTCTTCGTCATTTGAAACAATATAGCGAATTTCATCGTCTGTTTCTGAAGCTTTCTTACAACTAGAGCTAGCTCCAATTGCTTTGAGTACTTTGTTTTTCTCGAATTCATCGTCACAAGCTTCAGCCATATCTCTAATATCTGACTGTAAGAAATGTAAGAAATCTTCTAATGAATCGAAATCTTCCCAAATACCTTCTAGATCATACCAAGTATAGATAAGATGAGCGATTTCACGATCTACTCCTAACGTTTTTTCAATTCCAGGAACAACTATGTTGTAGCTATAATCGAAACTTGGAATGTCGTCAAATTCACTATCAATTGAAGCTGTTATATCGTCGCAAGCCATCAATTCTTGTGGTGGCATTTCTTCTTTAAGGTCGTACTCTTTGAGCTCATCTGTTGTAAGCATTTTGTCAAGTAAGACATAAGTGTACCAACCGTCGTCTATTGTATCAAGAACTGCAACTCCCGGAGGAATCATTCCCGGACCTAATCCGTGTTTAGTTCCGTACCAATACTCCATTCCGGTATCAATTGATGATACTATGTTAGTGCATGCAGCAACACCGTCGGTACACATCTCTACTTCGCTCATTGAAACAGGAACTATTCTGTCTCCTATCACTTGCGCAAGCATAAGTGAGCTGTAGTCGTCACCTTCTACTATTAATTCTGCGATGTCTAATCCGTTAGCAGCCAAGCAATCTTGGTATTCAGGTTTAGCTAGCACCCAAGCAAGGTGGCTTACGTCGTATCCGTCTGCTTCTTCGCAAGGCGAATCCGTGTAACCTATTTCGTCTCCGCAATAGTCTGAAACTTCTTTAGCCGATGCTGTTTTGTAATACTGGCTATAAGGAAATGGAATTCTAACTAATGCAGATTTAGCTTCAACATCTTGAGAAGCTGTTATCTTTCTACGAGTTATCTTCATTTATCTTACCCTCCTATTCATTAGCGTCTTTTATAATCCATTTGAGATACTGATCTGTTTCTCTACCGCATAATGGACATATACCAGTAACATGATCAATCTCTTGATCGGAATCAACAACTGCTGAAATGAATATTCCGTTACACCTACTGCATTCTGCTATAAAGTGATCTGCAATGTTGTTATTCATTGCGATTTCTACGTCGTCTTCTTCCATGTCGTCGATGGTATCCTGTAGCTCTTCTACATTGTCAGCTACGTCATCTATAGCATCCATGATTCCGTCTTCATCATCATCCATATCAAAATCACGATCCATGTCGAAATCATCGTTTTCTTCATCTCCTACAGCTGCCTTAACATACCTAGTTGCTGGAGCTTTCTGAGAAGAAGTAATTGCATTCTTGCGAGATGATTTAATAACAATCTTTTTTGCCATCTTGAATTACCTCCATATCAAATAGATAGTGTGTTATCACACAACTATGTAAGGTTATTTTACATTAAATTGCCACTGTATTCTGTTACTGCAAGTTGATCTGCGAATTGTATAAGATGTACTAGTGGATATTTCTCATTTGCTTTCTGTAAATCATCCATCTCTTCTCTGCAACAATTCCATCTTCCCTGATGCCATCTAATTGCAAGTGCTTGCTCTTCTGTTAAATCGAAGTATGTAAGCGCTAAGAACATTGAGGTTACGCCGTGTCCGAATGGTGACTGTTTACCAGACTTGCGAAATGCATCTACAGCATTCCACTGACCTGTTTGTTCGTCTTTAACATTACGTGTGTAAGACTCATACATGTTTATCTTGCACCAATCATGAGTAAGTGCTGCAACTGCTACAGACGCTAATGAAATGTTTTTGAATCGTCTAGATTGTCTTAAGATAATTGCTTCGTTGTATACTCTTAATGTGTGGACTAATAATCCGCCTATGTATGAATCATGATAGATTGTTGATGCAGGAGCTCTGTAGAAATCTGTTGTTCTTAGCCAATCAATCATTTTGACATAACCGGGTTCGTTGTTTGCAGTTATCTTCTCATCTGGATGTAGCTGTATGTAAGCGCCGACTAGCAATTCTTCATACTTTGTTATCAACTCGTCTATAGAAAGACCTTCTAGTTTTGCGTACTTGCCTACACATCTTTCTGGACGCTTCTGCCACAATTTATACTGATCATAGACTTCATCGCTACTTGCTTCAGCTGTTTCTGGATTTATCTCTCCGGTTGCTTCTTTTGTTTCTTTATCGCAAGCAATGAGTTTATCTTTACCTGCTACAAAGAAATCCATTGTTAACTCTTCATCAGTTGTAATTAGTTTGTAATCAAACATGATACATTCCTCCTTTGATTTAATAACGATTCCCAATTATATTATATGATAATTCTATCAAGAAGTCAAGCCGAAATCAAAAAAAAAATAACAGACGACTTAATTAAGCCGTCTGTCAAAAGGAAGGAAACATTGTAGATACTAGCTCACTATAGTAAGTCTAGTTCTCTCTCTTCTAAAGAGTACATTCTGCATCGCATATTCGTATTGATCGATAAAGCAGTAATGCCATGCACAAAACAAATGATGCGTATTCAATAATATGTACAGAATATAGTAAGCAAACACATAGTACAAAGAACGATGCGAAAGCTAACCAGTTTGCTAATGTCCGTTTTCCAAATGTTTGAAGTACACATCCTCCAAATACAAATATCGCTGTTGCTTGCATCATTGTTACCGCAACTACTGGACTATATTCAATTACATTCATCAAGTGGAGTTCTTCTAGCACCAGGCCCGCGCCGAATAATGCTAGTGTTATGGATATAGTAACGATTCGTTTCTTGAGCATAATGATCACCCTTTCCTAATGCTAGCCGGATCGACAAGGAAATCATTGTTGCGCAATCTTTCTTGATAAATTCGTCTTATTTCTGCGATAGATGCTTCTGCTACGCCATTACGAATGTTGTTCTTCGTACAGTACTTCTCATAACTGTCACATTCTGCAATCATGAAGTCAAATTTCTCTTTGTGATAATTTACTCCTCGCAGTACACTGGAACTGAAATCCAATATGTTTGTTCTGCGTTCTCGTAATTCTATTTCTTCTGAAACTTGAATGTGAGTGTTTAAGCGTTCTTCTATAACATCTATCTTTTTTATAACGTCTTTATTAAGTTGGCGGCCAAACCAACTGAAGATTGTTCCCCAAGGGTTGATTTTAATAGGAGCTATCTGTATAATTGTTAATGCGATGCATGTAATCAAGAGTATAGGTCCACGATCGGCTACAAGTAGCTCCATCAATTCTTTTATTGTCATAATGATACTCCTTATCAAAATTATAGTTTTGATCTTGTTGCCTCGATCAAAACTATATAAGGTGAAATATTATTTGAAAATTTCGTCTGCATGTTGCGGATCATAGTCTAGAAGCGCCTTTCTACTGGCAATCGTCTTAATTTCTATGAAAGGAATTGTCCATTTCTCTATCTTTTTTATATTAATAGATTTAGGTCCGCCTGCTTTTATCTGTGCGTCTATATCTCTAATATCTAGCACAAATGCCCTCTGATAAGATGCAAATAACACTATAACAAGCCCCTTTACTCCTGCTATCTGCGACTTGCTGTAAAGCCCCTTGTATTGATCGTCTGTTAGCATAGCAAACGGAAAGTTATCGTTGTATGTTGCTTTGCTCTCTATGTAATAGAAGTTAGGTGCTTTGAATAATGTGAAATCGCATATGTTTGTAGAGCCGAAGAATCCTGTCATTTGATCTGGCAGTCTGTCAAAACAATAACCTTCTTCAGGTCTGTTAAGCCATTCTTTTATCTTAGCTTCTGCTTTCTTACCTAATGTAGTTGGATCTGGCATATGTTATCTACTCCTTAATCTACTGGATCGTCTTTGTGTCTTTCGACATGTTTTGCTATCTTAAAGAAAATGTAAAGCAATTCATACGAAAATAGACGATGCCATTTTTCCTTTTCTTCAAAATCTGTGTCAGCGACATGGTCTTCGAACAATCCTGCTCTGAATAACATGTTATGTGCTATCAATTCCTTAGTCCAAGACTTTGCGCTTCGTTTGTATCTGTTACCTGTTGCTGCTTTGAGTTTTTTGCAGAACTTCTCAGCATCATCATATCCTATTTGATAAGAGCTTTTAACAGTGATAAGATGTTTGCGTAAAATGCATTCCATCTTGTCTATTGTTATTCTATCCTCCATGATTACCACCTTTCATTTCTGCCTTGTGTATATGAAAGGTTCAAGTAAAATTTTACTCTCTGTAATCGTCGTAGATCTCCAGTAATTGGACAGGCTGTTCAGCAAATGGATAGGATTGCCCTATTATACATTTGCCTACTTTGTCAGCTAAACTTATCATTTCTTCTAGTGTGCTGATGTCGATGCACCACTGCTCAGTTACACTGCCATTGTGGTCAAATTGTTCTAAGTAACATTGTGGTAGCGGTTTTCTTTTAGGATTGAATCCCCAATCGCTTGATCTTTGAACTACAAACTTCATTGTGGCCTCCTCTATTTCCAAGAAATGCGCATCCACTCTACGTCACCATCGAATACTCCCTTACCGCGTTTCAGCTTGTAGCCTGCACGTTTCAGTTTCAAATCTAGCACAACAAAATCTCTACTGCCGGGTGTGTACTCGTACTCTAGGTTGAACTCTCCTCGTCTTGCTGCTTTGTCAATTTCTGAAGCAATTTCGCGAAGTGTGTCATCGATTTCTTTGCGCTCCCTAGCTTTCTGTGCTATTTTCTTTGCTTTTTTCGCTTTAAGCAACTTAACCATGTTTTCCTACTTCCTTTCTTTAATTAGTGTTAATTTATCTTATCTATCATCTTCGGCATGATAGAGAATAGATCGTTTGGGTGCCATTTATTAGAAACAATTACTGCTTTATCTGTTTTTCTTTCTACCTTAACATCAGCGCCTATCAAGTATCTAGGTCTGATTCTGTTGTTACCTTTGTACATTGCTCCTACTTCGATCTTAGCGATTTCTACCATTGTTTTATTATTCCTCCTTAATTGATTAACTGTAAGAAATCTTCTTCACTTATGATTGGGATGTTGAGTTCTTTTGCTTTCTTATTCTTTCCCGACGTGCTATCTTTGTCGTTGTTGATTAAATAGTCTGTTTTACTTGACACAGAATCCACCCATTTGCCTCCGAGTGATTCTATTTTATCAACTAACTCCTGTCTGTTTTTGAATGTATGAAGCTTACCTGTAATGCATAACGATTTGCCGCTAAGTATAGAAGGTTGAGTTGTTTTGATCTCGTCTGTGAATTCTACTAAATCAAATGCTGATATTTCTTGCGAATCTTTTGCATTTGTTAAGTCGAATCTTGTATGCAACCAATCGAGCAAATTGTTGGCGAGTATATCACCAAATCCGTCTATCTGTGCGAAATTGAAATTCATCATTCCTAATCTTGAAAGCATTACACCTAAGTTGTTTCCGTCTGAACTCATTCCGCACTTCTTAGCAAGTGTTGCATAATTCTCTATCATGTAATTTCTCAATATCTTGAGCTGTCCGGAACCAATATCAGGAATACTGAGAGCTGTAAAGAAATGTATAAAGTCTGTTGTTCTTGCTTTTTCTGCTGACTTGCACATGTTTTCCCAACTTTGCTGACCAAAGCCCGGAAGTGTTGCTATTTCAGGATGTTTATGCAACTTGAAGAAGTCCTCATAACTATTTACAATGCCTTCCGACACTAACTTCTTAATTGTTTCTTCCGACATTCCTTGTATGTCTAAACCATGTCGAGAACAGAAG
>Ga0326513_10003929_pt1 | contig 10708 bp, 10 predicted proteins | sample 2_2465_0518_D_FD_203654 | JGI IMG/M metagenome (GOLD analysis project Ga0326513, IMG submission 203654) | Bovine rumen microbial communities from UC Davis, California, United States - 2_2465_0518 | ecosystem: Host-associated > Mammals > Digestive system > Stomach > Rumen | place: USA... | reverse complement strand
GATATGCTTTTTGCCGGAACGGAATCCGAGATAGATGAGGTACTGAATCAAATAGAGGCGGCGATCAGTGATGGAAGCGGATTGCTGCATTTCAGGAAGCATATTCCAAAGAAACCGAAGACCACATCAATGATTTCAAGGGGTTGTATCTGAACAGCAAGGTTTCTTATGCGCCTGCAGACGTAGCGTGCGGAGCTTCACTGGTTCGCATCATGTATGAGCTGCTGATTATGGGAGACGGATGGTCGAAAATCACAGATCTTCTTGATACTGAGGACTTGTTATGTTTTCGGGAGCTTAGCGGCATAGAAAAAGGGAAGAAAGTCAGGAAAGTGCGCGACATGCTAATAGAAAGATTTGGTGATGACTCTCCGATACCAGTTAAGATACTTAAGGGCAAGAGTCTACAGAGGGTTTTCTGGTCGGTGGTGACGATAGAGAATATGGACGAGATCAATGTGGCTATAGAGGAAGTTGCAGGATAAAGAATACATAAAAAGCATAAAAGCTAGAAATACAGTGTATTGATTATGTTGGCGGAGGGGCATAAAGCAGTCCCTCCGCACACTATCTATCAACCATAATACATTTTATACCACTCCGCAAACTTCCGAAGCCCTTCCCGGATCCCAATCTTCGGAGTAAAGCCATAATCACGCTCCAGACCAGTGCTGTCCGCATAAGTGACCGGCACATCGCCGGGCTGCATGCCTACGAGTTGCCTGTGTCCTTCGAAATCATAGTCCTCGGGCAGGACGCCTGCGCGGACAAGTTCTTCCTGCAGAGTGGAGATGTAGTCTAACAGGTTTTCGGGCGTACCGCCGCCGATGTTATAGACAGCGTAGGGCGGCAGCGGGAGACCGTCTTCGCCGGTCTGCTTCTTGGGAGCGCCCTGCATGACACGGAGTACACCTTCGACGATATCGTCGACGTATGTGAAATCGCGCTTGCAGTTGCCGTAGTTGAAGATTTGAATGGTCTTGCCAGCCTGCAGCTTTTGCGTGGCGGAGAAGTAGAACATATCCGGCCGGCCTGCGGGACCGTAAACAGTGAAGAAGCGCAGACCTGTGGACGGAATATTGTAGAGCTTGCTGCAGCAGTGCGGCGAAGGCTTGCTCCTTGCTCTTCGATAACTCGGATGTTTCGTCGCATCCGACGATGATCCGGCAGCTGGGATGGATCAATAAGAACCTTGTTGGAACAACAGATCCCCGATTGCGCGGGAAAGGACTAATTGCTAATCGCAGCGGACAGTGGCAATACAGGATAGGAGATTACCGTCTTATTTGTCTTATCGAAGATGATAAACTTGTCATCATCGCTCTTTCCATTGGCCATCGACGGGATATATAAAAAAATAACAAACGATCTTCATTTCTTTGCGGCGCATTTTCGCCCGGGGGAATGAAGGTTTTTTGTGCAAAAACAAAGACATCCAGTCGTTCAGGTCATTGGGCGAAACTGATACGCCGGGCAGGGAAATGAGTTTTCAAAGATATTGTAAGTATGGCATAATATCCATAAACAGACAGCACATTTGAAGATGAAGGAGCATTGAAAAATGATATATACAATCAAAAGTGATCTGATCGGTGGAATGTATAAACCGGAGCATGAAGTAACTCGCACGATCCGTATCGGTGGATCCGCAACGTTGGATGATCTTTGTGAGATCATGCTGCGTTCTTTGGATTTTGACAGGGATCATATGTATCAGTTTTGCATGGACAACAAGCCGTATTCTGGAAATGCTTATGTCTCCGGGGCTGATAGGAGAGGTAAGGCGTCAACAAAGGAAAAACTCTACAAGCTTGGACTGAAGAAAGGGAAGCAGTTCCTTTTTACCTATGATTTTGGAGATGACTGGACTTTTCAGATGGAAGTGCTGACTGCGGATAATAAGTCGGGGAATATCCGGCCGGAGGTGCTGGAGTCAATTGGCACGGTAGAGCAGTATCCGGATTGGGAAGAGGAAGAGAGCGGTTTCTCAAGAAAGAATGGGAGTGAGTTTGCCGGGCATTTTGGATCAGGGGCTGACGTGATGAAAGGTCTCCTCGAGGAGGACGAATTGGATCTTTCGGAAGAATATTTTGACGATGGCGCAGAGGATAATGATGGGTCAAATCCGCGCCTGGGCAGAATCGTGTTACGGATCACGGAGCATCAGATCGAGACGAAAAAACCGGCGTTTGTCGGGGAAGCTTATGTCGCGCTGCAGAAAAAAGGATACATCCGCAAACTGGCTAAGGTGAAGCTCGCGACTGCGCTTATAAATGAGATTTTTGAAATCATGAAATATAATAAGCCGCACAGTGAGGAGAGGTACCGTTCATTTGTTGACGAGGCAGTTCGGGAGAAATATGACGAAGGCAGTGTGATCGACATCGAGACGGGGAGAGAACATACCATAGCGGATCATTTATATGATTTTGAAGATCTGGTCATGGACGAAAATGGGGCAGACAAGGCTGCTGCGGTTTTCCTGAAAGTCTGGCCTATGTTGAAGGCGTATATTGATGACAACTACACGCGGGAGACGGAGGATGGGCTGCAACGCTGTACGATCAGCGAGATCGATGAGAGGACGGAGTTCCGCATGGAACTTTTTAATTCGATCATGGATGCGGACATGGCCCTCGTCAATGCAGGACGCTATGAGGAAGGCGTAAATGTCTTAAAAGAAATCCTGGAGACTTTTGCGTGGGAAGGAGAGGAAGACGCTTCTGTTCGAGGAGGTATCGGCGAATGCCTGGAGCGTTCGGGCAAAAAAGAGGAGGCTGACAGGTGGTTCGAAGACTGGCTTTCTGAGCGCCCGAAGGATCCGAGCTGTGTGAACTATTACGTTATGGTGTTGGCGGACCGGGGGGATCTTGAGAAGGCAGAGAAGGTCCTCAAGGATTGTCTTCCGGATGGGCTGCCGGCAGAAGAGAGATACGAAGAGATTTACATGCGGGCGGAGGAGTTTTACGCTGCAAAAGGTGATGGGGAAGAGAAAGAGAAATTTTCCGCACTGCGTAAGAAAATCGAGGAATCATATCTCGGAGAATATAGGGAAGAGGATTTCGGAGACGGAGAAATCCGCTTTGGAGGAATATTTGATCCGGAAAATCCTTATTATATCAGGAATTTAAAGCATGCACCAAATGTAGTCAATGCCGCGAAGATTTACCCGAATGATCCTTGTCCGTGCGGTTCGGGCAAGAAGTATAAAAAGTGCTGCGGGAAAAACAAGTGAGGAAGGAAACCGGAGTGCGGCAGGTGCATGTCGGCGACAAAGTGCTGTATGAGGGAGTTGTATAATGACATTGGGGCAGATAAAAAAGCAGGATGCTTCAGTAAAGAAAGCTTCAGTAAATAAGATTAATACAGGGAGCAGCGAAACCGCCAAAAGCAAAGCTTCGAAGCTGGCAGCGGCTTCCGGCGGCGGACGGCTCCAGGTCATCTTTAAAAAGAGCGGTTTTGCGGTGGACCGCGCGGCCGGAAAGCCGAAGGACCCTTATGAAAAATCGCTGCAGGAGCGCCTGTGCAAAGAGCCGCTAAAGACAGTATTTGACATGGGATTTGCGCAAAAAAGAGCACAGGATACTGCGTCAGTCGCGTTTCTTCGTCAGGTGGCGGGAGCTTTTGTCAAGGCGCTCACGAATATTCCTGAGTTGGAGATCGCCCGGGAGGAAGTGGAGGTGCGTCCGTCAGAGGAAGTCTGTGAAGAGCTTCTTCTGTCGGTGCCGTTCGGGATCGGAACGGAATATATTACGGCTGCATGGATCGATGGAATGTTCCGAAAACTGAAGGAGGTCTTTGCCGCCGAAATTGCGGCTTATGAGGGGACGGTGCAGCTGTATCTGACGGAGAAGAGCCAGCAGCTGCGCGTTCCGGAGCGCATATTCTTTCACCTTGTTGAGAATAAGCAGGAAGAAGGTGGATATCCTTTTGCTTTCCTTTCAACTTACGCTACCCGGGACAATCAGGGGATGGTGCGGCATATGCCGCTTTCCTATGCGCTGACGGAATACGAACACGAGCGAGGGAAGCTTGTCGAGCTTCTCTCCTGCCTGAACAGCGCGGCAGAAGCGTCTGCACTGATCGGTGAGTTCATGGAATCGGGAGAGCTCTTTCACCCTCTTGGGCTGACTGCGGCAGAGGCGTACGCGCTTCTCCGGGATGCAGAGGCCATAGAAGCTGCCGGTATTCTGTTCAGGGTCCCGAACTGGTGGAAGCGCGGCAGCGGGCAGGTTGCCATGCAGGTCAGGCTGGGGGAAGAGAAGCCGTCGATGCTGGGCTTTGACGCGTTAGTCTCCATGAAGCCGGAACTGACTGTTGACGGAGTCGCCCTCACGGGCGCGGAGATCAGAAAACTCCTCGCACAGACGGAAGGACTGGCGTTACTTAAGGGAAAATGGGTCGTTGTAGATCACGCCCGGCTCAGGGCAATGCTCGATTCTATGGAGAAGTACGAGGGATCCGTGACGCTTTTGCAGGCGCTCCGCATGGAGACGGGCATTGGCAAAACGCAGGACATTGACGTCGGACCGCTGGTAACGAACGGGAAGTGGCTCGGGACGATGTTCGCAAAGCTGCGGCAGCCGGCGGGAATGCGCGGCCGCCGTGTTCCGGCAACAGTAAAAGCCACTCTTCGTCCCTATCAGAAGACGGGATTTCACTGGCTCTCCTACATGCAGGAAATGGGGTTCGGAGCGTGCCTGGCAGACGATATGGGTCTTGGCAAAACATTGCAGGTCCTTACGTGGCTTGATGATATGCGGAGGTCTGATCCGGAGGCGCGGGTATTGTTGATTGTCCCGGCTTCGCTCCTTGGGAACTGGAAGAAGGAGGCGGAGCGCTTTGCGCCCGCCATAGAATTGCAGATCCTGCACGGGATGACTTCGGCAGCCATGAAGAAGCTGGCTTCTTCGCCGCCTTTTCTTACCATCACAACCTACGGAATGGTAAACAGGCTGGCTGTGCTGCAGGAGCAGCGCTGGAGTGCCGTAATCCTCGATGAGGCGCAAGCTATCAAGAATCCGGGAACAAAGCAGACCAGAGCCATCAAAAAACTGCAGGCAGACCAGCGCGTTGCCATGACCGGCACGCCGATTGAAAATGATCTGACGAATCTGTGGTCGCTGTTTGATTTTTTGAACAAGGGGCTGCTCGGGAGTTCGGATGAGTTCAATGTATTTGCCAAGCAATTGGAGAAGAATCCGGAGGGTTATCAAAAACTCAAAAACATGGTCTCGCCCTTCATTCTGCGCCGCGTCAAGACGGACAAGTCCATCATTGCGGATCTTCCGGACAAGCTGGAAACTATTGACTATACGGATCTGTCAGCGAAGCAGATCGTGCTCTACCGCAAGCAGGTAAGCGAGCTGGAGAAGGCAATTTCGGAAGTGGAAGGAATGCAGCGCCGCGGGATTGTTCTTTCTGCCATCACTAAGCTCAAGCAGATCTGCAACCATCCGGATCAGTTTCTGGGGCAGGAGACTTACGATCCGAAGGAGAGCGGTAAATTTGCCATGCTCCGCGAGATTTGTGAGACGATCTATGAAAAGAGAGAGCGTGTCCTTGTATTTACGCAATACAGAGAGATCACGGAGCCTTTGGCGGAATTTCTGGAACAGATCTTTCATGCCAAGGGTCTCGTTCTGCATGGCGGGACGAGAGTAAAGCGCCGGCAGGAGATGGCAGACGCCTTTAACGGCGAGGATTATGTTCCCTTTATGGTCTTGTCTGTCAAGGCCGGCGGGACCGGACTTAATCTGACCGGAGCCAACCATGTCATCCATTTTGACCGCTGGTGGAATCCGGCCGTCGAGAATCAGGCGACGGACCGCGCATTCAGAATCGGCCAGACCAAAGATGTTGTGGTCCATAAAATGGTATGTACGGGGACAATCGAGGAGCGTATCGATACTTTGATCAACAGCAAAAAAGAGCTGGCGGAGAACGTAATCGGTGCCGGAGGCGAGGCCTGGATCACGGAACTGGGAGACCGGGAGCTAATGGAACTTCTGAGGCTGAAGATATGATAAAGGTCTGCGCAAAAGAAGTGAGAAGATCTGAGAAAGGCTTGCATGAAAGCAGGTGAAAAGATCCGAGGTAAATTAGATGGGCAGATATTGGAATGCATATACGAGTTTTTCGCAGCCGGCAGTGGAGGTTCTGCGCCGGAAAGCACAGGAGAGTGTTCGGGATGCGCAGAAAAAAGGACGGGATTACGAGCCCGTCATGCCGCACAGAGGAAGCAGACAGATCTGCGAGAGCTGGTGGGGGCAGGCGTGGTGCGCTAATCTTGAAAAGTATGCCGATTACGCGAGCAGACTGGAGCGGGGGCGGCGCTATTTTCGCTCCGGGACAGTGGTGGATCTGAAGATTCGCGGCGGACGTGTCGAGGCGCGTGTGCAGGGAAGCCGGAAGGTGCCCTACAAAGTGGACATTCGAATCAGTCCCCTGTCGGAGGAAAAGTGTCAGGAGATCATAGCCCGCTGCGGGCGTAAAATACAGACGATCGACAAGCTGATCAATGGAGAGTTCCCTGATGAACTCCGGGACCTGTTTACGGGAGAGAACGGGCTGTTTCCTTCTCCTCGTGAGATCAGTTTTAACTGCACCTGTCCGGATTGGGCACTAATGTGCAAACACGTTGCGGCGGCTATGTACGGGATCGGCGTCCGCTTTGATGAAAACCCGTTTTATTTCTTCCATCTGAGGGGGATAGACGTCGACCGCTTCATCGACGTAGCCCTTGAGAACAAGGTGGAGAGTATGCTCAGGAACGCCGAACAGCCCAGTGAGAGGATCCTTCGAGAGACGGATCTGACGGGGCTGTTTGGGGTATTGTGAGCTAATTCATGCGGATTAGGCAAGGAGCGGTCCTCATATAGGGGTCAGACCCCTTTGAGGGGATGCTAATAATTGATTACGAAAATGTTGCTTGTGCAATTGGGGAATGAAAACATATTGACATGAGTAATAGCATACATTAAAATTCATATAACCGAATCAATACGATTAATAGTTGATTCGAAAGAAAGTTCCATCATGTTCTATGGCTGCCGGAATTCCGTGAACAGGACTGTAGTCTCTGACTTGAGGACATTGAGAAGCATATAATCTTTGAGCATTCTGTCCCGAGGGATTCTTTTGCAAAAGTGGGTTTATAAATCATAACAGTGTTTAAGAAAAAGTCGGTCCCCGGGGATATGGCGGTTGAGAAGTTCAATGCCACTTTTTTTAACAAGCCTATTCCCTGAAGGAGGGAAAGTTTTACTGCGAGTATCCGATGATTGCTTTTAACATGGAGAAAGCGGAAGCGGTCGATGCAACTGGCAGACATGTGTTTACGGACTATGAAGAATTGAGAGAGTGGTGGAACGAAGAAGATAAAACCGATTATTCTTGACAGACTGCAGACCAGACATACAAATTATCTGGTGGATCTGAGGCTAAGATCTAACATTACTTTTATCACGGGGGACGCGGGAACGGGTAAGTCGGCGGTGATCTCTATTTTGGAAGAGTATTCATCGGAAGAAAAGACACCAAGCGCCCTGGTAAGAAGAAGAGGTATCAGCCATGACGATAGGTGACAGAATATTTGAAAGGCTTAAGGAGATCGGGATGACGCAGAAGGATTTTTCTGAGAAGACCGGGATCTCACAGAGCACGATCAGTGAATGGAAGAGCAAGAGGACAAATCCGACATCAGAGAAGATAATGATCATATGTGATACCCTGCGCGTGACACCGGAGTGGATCCTGTCGGGATCATCAAAGACAGGAAACCGCGGGAATGAGCTTCCGTGGTACGTCATTGACAGGAGTACAGAAATAGGAATGCTCGTGACCCGGTACCGGGAGCTGGATGAGAAGCAGCGGGAAAGGGTCATGGGATATCTGGAGGCGTTGACAGCGTTGGCCGGTAAAGAGGAGTGACATGGGGAGTTCATCAAATTCCGTTCTACCGATCGCTTTTTTGACAAAGTGCAAAGCCGCCGTTTATTTATGCGGGGAAATTCGTATAAATGGATTTATGCGAAGTATATGAATGCGTGGCGGCTGACTGTTAGGGAAAGGGAAAGATTGCCAAGAAAGAAACGGGTCTGGTATCCCGGTGCGACTTATCATGTTATGAGCCGCGGGAACAGAAGAACAGCAATATACAAGGACAAAGCGGACTATTGTCATTTCCTGGACATTATAAGTATGACAATGAAGGAGCATGCATTCCGGGTCCACTCGATATGTATGATGACAAATCATTTCCATATGGAAATAGAGACTTCGGATACAGAATTGTGGCGGATCATGCAGAAGATAAAGAGCGTATACGCGGAGGAGTTCAATCATAGGCATAAATATACGGGGCACCTGTTTGAAGGACGTTACGCGGCAAGCCTGATTGAGGATGAACGATATTTCCTGGAAGTGAGCCGCTATATACACCTCAACCCAGTCAAAGCAATGATGGTCAGGGAACCACTAATGTATAAGTACAGCAGCTATTCTCTGTATGTTTCCGGGGAAACAGAAGTGCGGCGGGGAATAGTCCGCAGCATGATGGCGGAGATTGTGGACACAGGGCGTGTATTGGGGGCATTCCCTAGAGAACCGCGGGAGCAGTACCGCATGTTCGTGGAAGGAAAGATATCCCACGCGGAACAGGAGACGCTGATCATGAAAGATATGAAGGAGAACGAGTTATGGCTGCCATGGTAAGTAGCATGGCTGCAACAGTGGGACAGAGATAATGGGGCAGTTTTTTGAGAAGCATCATAGGTGGTCAGGACCATTGGTGCCTTTTATTGTGAACAGGAGAACTGAAAGCAGAAAGAAATGATCATAGTGCACGGAGAATAACTATGAGCTGACAGACACCTTAATGTGCTGGTCTCAGAATTGAGACCGGCTATTCTTATCTATTTATTATTGCAAAATGCATTGCAAAATGCAGTTCAATGCAGGTATACTTTGCTGAGAGGAGATAAATGTACGAGTACTTTGAGTTTGATATAGAAGATGCACTGTTTGAGTGGGATGAAGAGAAAGACAAATTAAACTTTACTAAACATGGTATTCATTTTAAGACAGCAGTTAAGGTGTTCCTTGATCCAAATAAAATGATACGAGTTGATGAAGAACATCCTGGTGAGGAACGATATAACATATTGGGAAGAGTTGAGAAGGTGCTGTTTGTAGTATGTACATTAAGAGAAAAGAATACAGTACGAATAATATCTGCGCGTACAGCATCACTTCCGGAAAGAGAGAGGTATGAAGATGGTGAATATGAGTTTTAAGGAATTAAATGCCGAATTGACCAAGGAAGAGCTTGAAGAATTAGAAAGCGCTGCGGCTCGCACAATTAAATATGATGAAGACAGTCCGGAAATGACTGAAGAAATGCTGAAGCAGTTTAAACGGATGAAACAGCATAGCAGGACGAAACAAACTGCTTCAATACGCCTGTCAGAAAAGGCACAGAGGTTTTCCAAAGCATATGGAAAAGGCTACACATCTTTTCTCAGCCGTCTGATCGATGCAGCGCTTGATGATGATGCACTTGTTAAGAAATGCTTGTAATAATCATAATGCAGAAGACAGAGGTTCCTGCATATTAATGCCGCATATTAACGTGCATACAGGGAAATACCGCATTCAAGAAAGGACAAGCTATGATCAAAAACCAATGGTATGCAGTGCTTTCTTCCCATCAGCTGAGGAAGGGGCAAGTGCTGGGAGCACGGAGATTTGGAGAGAATCTGGTTTTTTACAGGACGATGGCGGGGCAGATCGGATGCGCGAACAGTCTCTGCCCGCACAGGAAGGCGTCACTGGGGAAAGGAAGGATGGAGAAGGATCATATAAAGTGTCCTTTTCACGGAATTGAATATGATGTCACGGGGAAATGTGTTTATATTCCTTCGGATGGTAAGGCGTCAGCAGCTGGCTATGCGCGCTTCCATCTGGAGAGTTATCCGGTTCGGGAGATCGGCGGGATCGTGTTTGTATGGTATGGAGATGAGGAGCCGAGTGGGGAGCCGGACTATTTTGACGTGATGGTGGACAGGAGTTTCACTTACGACCAGGTGGATGACTTGTGGAACGTGGATTATTCGCGGGTCATTGAGAATCAGTTGGATGTTTCCCACCTTGCTTTTGTGCACCACAATACGATCGGGCGCGGCGGGAAGACGCTCTGCAACGGTCCCATGGTGCGATGGCTCGACAGGAACACGTTGCAGACGAGTGCCAACAATGAAAAGGACAAGGGGCAGAAGCCCAAGCCTGCGGAGGAATGTGAGATCAAGGAAACAAATCTGACATTTAAGTTTCCGAATTTGTGGCTCAATCATGTTACGGACAAAATCTTGATTTTGGCATATTTTGTCCCGGTGGATGATGCGCATGCAATCATTTCGCTGCGCTTTTATAATAAGATCACCGGGGTCAAGGCGGTCGACAAGATGATCGCGTGGCTGGGGAGCAGGGCAAACACGATTGTGGAGCGGCAGGACAAGCGTGTCGTTGAGACGCAGCGTCCCTTAAAGACGGGGATAAAGATCGGGGAGAGTCTGGTGCAGGCGGATCTGCCGATCGTGGAGTACAGGACAAAGAGGAGCGCGCTGCAGAATAAAAAAGAAACTGCAGCTGAGGCACCGGGGAAGAGAGGAGGACGGCAAATGGTAGAAATGAACACAAAGGCGATGTA
>Ga0326513_10003926_pt1 | contig 10710 bp, 9 predicted proteins | sample 2_2465_0518_D_FD_203654 | JGI IMG/M metagenome (GOLD analysis project Ga0326513, IMG submission 203654) | Bovine rumen microbial communities from UC Davis, California, United States - 2_2465_0518 | ecosystem: Host-associated > Mammals > Digestive system > Stomach > Rumen | place: USA: California... | reverse complement strand
GCGCGACGGTATATCAGATCGCCCGAGCCTATCATGGCGTGGATGATGACGGTCCTACGATGATCTCCGACTTGACGCTGGAGGTGATCGAGCCATGACGCTGAATGAGATTCGGGATCTGCTGGTTACGGTAGATCCGAAGATCAAACACTATTTCTCCATGGAGGAGTCAAAGAGCTATTCCTATTGGGAAGAGACCAGGAGACTACCATTCGTTGCGGATGACGGTCATCCTTCCAGCGAGGAAGGATGGCATTTTTATGTTCATCTGTACACCACCATCGAGAACGATCCGAAGGCCGCAGCTTTCTTTGAAACGCTGGACCGCGATCCAAGAACGGCGGTGAGCTGGACGGTGGATCCTGATCGTGATTCGGGATACATCCATCACATATTCGATTGCGAGGGATTCTGATGGCGAGGTTCGATACAACCGGCATTCAGGAGATCATCAGCGACATGGAGCGCAGAGGTCAGGATGTCGGGCCGGTGGCGGAGGAAATGGTGAACGCTGCCGTCGAGGAGATCAAGCTCGCATGGCAGGCTTCCGCAGAAGAGCATGGGCATCGGGATACCGGAGCGCTGATCGATTCGATCGGTTTCGGGCCAGGTCCGGTGAGGGCCGGGAATATTCTGATGAGGGATGTTTATCCGCAGGGCAAGGACTCGAAGGGAGTCAGAAACGCAGAGAAGGCTTTCATCCTGCATTACGGGTGTAAACGCTTCCCGGGTAGCTATTGGGTAGACGATGCCGACGAAAAGTCGGCGGCTCCGGTCCAGGCAAGGATTGAAGCAATATGGGACCGCTTCCTTGCATCAGGCGGCGGCTAAGAGAAGGAGGGCATACAAATGGCATTTATCGGTATGCGGCATGTGGTCGTTGCGAAGCTGACGAGTCATACTCCCGGCGCGGAACCCACCTATGACGCTGGCAAGGTGGCGGGAAAAGCCATTACTGGTAACCTGACCATCAATCGGAACAACAATCCGCTTTACGCGGACGACATCATCGCGGAAGACGACAACGGCATCACCAGCATGGATCTGGAGCTTGGAGTCGACGATCTGGATGAGGAAACTCAGGCGTATATTGGGCTGATTAAAGAGGTCGAGACTGGTTCCGGGACATCAGCTGTCACGACTTATTACGAGAACTCCGCTGCCGCGAACAACGTTGGTGTCGGATATATGCGTGTTCGCCGGAAAGCTGGCGTGACGACGTTCCAGGGGATCTGGATTTATAAGACCCTGTTCTCCAAGAACGCTGAAAACAGCCAGACCAAGGGCGAGACGATCGAGTGGCAGACTCCCACCGTTAATGGGCGCTGCATGGGTCTGAGCGTGGACAGCACCGGAGAGGCGACCTTCCGTAAGATCCGGAACTTCGATACCGAATCGGACGCGGAGGACTGGTTGGACGGACTGGCCGGGATCAGCGCCTGATCAAACTGACCGCTGCAGGATATTGATTCCTGCAGCGGTTTTTCCCGATTTTGGAGAGGAGAAAACGAAACCATGAAAGAGCATGTGATCAAGATTGCGAAGAAAGAATTCCCGTTGCTGTTCTCTCTTGGAACACTACAGCGGCTTGAGGAAACGATCAAGGGCTTTGATCTGAGCCAGATCGATGAAACGCTCAGAACCACAAAGGGCCTGCTGGACGTTATGTATTGTCTTGCGGCGGAGGGTGCGACCGCGAACGATCAGGAGCTGAAGGAGTCCAGGGCATGGTTCGGAGCGCATGCGCCAGCATCCAGAAACTGGATCGTGAACGCCCATGAGACGATCGTCGCGACGCTGATCGACGGCATGAGCATGGAAACGGACGACGAAGAGGAAAACGAAGAGGTCGACGTTGTCCTTGAAGAACTCAAAAAAAAAGACGAGAAAACAGACTGACATGGCGGCAGGCGGTAGCCTATGGGCTGATCGCCGGTCTGCGGTTCGATGAAATGCAGAAGATGCTTCCGGGCGCGGTGCTGGATCTGTTTGTGTATCGCCGGAAGTACGACGATGACCAGCACCGGATAACGAGGAAGAAAGAGCGTATTTATGATTAAGAGGTGACGGCATGGCGCGGGATATAAAGACCAGGTTTGTTCTGGAAGGCGAGCAGAAATTCAAGTCTGCAATGAAGGACTCCGCGAACGCGATCAAGGTCCTGAATTCAGAGGAGAAACTGGCAAAGGCTCAGTTCCAGCAGACCGGCGATGCTCAGAAGTATGCTGCCCAGCAGGCAGAGATCCTGAAGCAGAAAATTGAAGAGCAGAAGGCTGCTGTCGCGGCGGCTGAAGAAGCCATCCGTCAGCTGTCGGAGAACGGCGTTGCAGAGAATTCCCGGCAGATGCAGCAGTGGAAGATCAAGCTGAATGACGCACAGACGGCTCTTACCAGAATGGAGACGGATCTGCAGAATCTTGGAGCTGAATCATCCGAGGCCGCATCGGAGACGGATAATCTCGGAGAAAGCCTGCAGAGTCTGGATAAGAAGGCCAGCCTTGAGGCAGTTTTGAATTCCGTGAACCGTCTTTCGGACGGTCTTGGAACGGCGCTGACTAAGGTTAAAGATCTGGCGACAGGGCTTGTATCGGAACTCCGCGAAGCAGCCAGCTGGGCTGACGATCTGGCGACCACCGCTCTGGTATATGGGATGGATACCGAAACGCTGCAGCGGATGCAGTTCGCAGCGCAGTTGGTCGACACCGACGTTGAGACGATCATCAAGTCCCGGCAGAAACTTGAGCAGGCTATGAAGGCTGCGCGGCCTAATCTGGGCAGCGAGGATTTCGAGAAGCAGAAAACTTCCGTCAATGAGTACGAGAAAGCATTCGCGCAGTTGGGCGTGGAGATCATGCGCTACGGGCAGTACCGTAACTGGGAGGACGTGTTCTGGGAAGCCGGAGACGCTCTCATGCACATGACCGACGGGCTGGATGATGTTGCGAAGGCAAACGCGGAAGTGGTCCGGGATACCACAGCACAGCAGTTGTTCGGGAAGTCCTGGAGAGAGTTGATCCCGCTTTTCACCGCAGGGCGTGAAGGATACCAGGAGGCTCTGGATTCAGCTGCTGTCGTGTCCGAGGAAGATGTCGGCAAGCTGACCGCGCTGGACGATGAAATCCAAAAGCTGAAGAACCAGTTCGACACGCTGGAGAAAACGGTCTTTGCACAGCTCGCTCCCGCGCTGAAAGATCTTGCGACAGCCTTGAGCGGTGTACTCAGCGAGATGAACGAGTATCTGCAGACCGAGGAAGGTCAGGCAATGCTGCAGGGCCTGAGTGAAGCAGTGAGAGGTCTGTTCTCCGATCTGACTAATACTGACTTTAGCACTGTCCTTGGAACCGTCAAGGATGCGCTCGGGAAAGTGACTGAAGGACTCGGCTGGATTAAAGAGAACGGAGCAGCGGTAACCGGCGCGGTGAAGGCCATAGTTGGAGCATGGATGGCGCTGAAGGTCACCAGCGGTATGACCACCGTCCTGCAGTTGATCAGCGGAATGAAGGGTCTTGGACTCGGAGGAGGGAAAACGCCGGTAGTGACTCCATCGGTGGATTCTACACCGAAAGGTACTCCCGTCTCCCCTGCAGGCGGTGCTGCCGGAGGCGCAGCTGCTGCGAGTGCTGCAGAGACATCGCTGATGATGAAGATCGGCACCAGCCCAATCGGACGGGCTGTCGGAGGGCTTGCTGCTTCCGGCATAGGTGACGTGGCTGGCGCAGCTGTTCTTGGAGCGACCATGCTCGGAGATTACACTGCCGCAGGGAGGACGCTCCGGGACGGCGGCAGTCTGGGAGAAGCGTTTAACGCAAGCGCTGAAGTTGTCAAGAAAACCTTCAGCCGGGAAAACCTGAACGATCTTTGGGATAACTGGAACCCTAAGAGCGAGAACGCCAATGTCATTGCAAAGGGTGTCGGTGCTGCTCAAGATTGGGTTAAGGATACTATGAGCGCGATCGAGAACTCCGCGAAGGAAGCTCTTGGTTCTGCTGGGCAGGCTTTTGAAAACTGGCAGCGCACAGTCGAGGAAAACGTATCGACGGCTAAGGATGATTGGGACAGCCTTTGGGATGAGATTACAGGACATGGCGGTGGCGATTCCGATGGCGAAGGTCCGAAAGTAGCCGTTGAACCTGAATCGATCGAAATGCCGACCAAAGAAGATCTGGAGCAGCGGATGTTCGAGGAGTTCGGCACAACCGATCCGGTCAAGCTCAAGATCATGATGGAAGCGAATCCGGTCAAGGCTCCGGGATCTGACGGCTACTGGTCCAATGGCAGCAATCCTGTTGATGAGATGAAGGACAGCGTGGAGCAAGCTGCACCGTCCCTGAATCAGTCCATGGATACCATTGGAGGGAACGCTTCAGCCGGACTTGCAAGCGGCATCAATGCGCGAGCCGGAGAAGCCATAGCGGCAGCGCAGGCGCTTGCTACGGCAGTCGCGAACACGATCAGGTCCGCACTGCAGATCGCCAGTCCGTCCAAGATCATGATGCAGTTGGGCGGTTATGTCACAGAGGGCTTTGCTGAAGGTATCGAGAGCCAGCTTGGATTGGTAAACCGGGCAGCTGAGAGGATGGCTGACAGCGTGAACGTGAATCCGAGTGTCGGAGGTACCAGCGGAAGCCGGAACGGCGGCATGATCGACGTGACGTTGATGATCGGTCCGGATCAGCTGACGGAGATCATGACTCCATTGGTGAACGATTCCATCGGAGAAGAGATAGCTTTGGTTAGGAGGTAAACAATGGCCAGACATGTGGATGCCTGGATGGACGGTGTCCGGCTTGCAGATCTTGGAGCAATCCTGATCCAAGACGTGAACGAGCCGACAGCGGATCAGGAGATCACATACGGCAATAGACCGGGCCGCGCCGGACGGGACGTACTGGTAAATAAGCGCAGGCTGCTGCGCGTGTCCATCGAGATCGCAATCCGGGAGCTGTTCGACCTGAAAAAGCGGACGGCGATCCTGCAAGCGGTCGCCGGTTGGGCCAGTGGAAGCATCCTTGAGCTTTCCAACCATCCGGGTCAGCGGCTGCATGTGCAGCAGAAGGCTGCTCCATCACTCGGGAAGGTCCGGGATTATACGACCGTCATGGACATCGATTTCGAGGCCAGTGTCATTCCCTTCTGGGAGGAGATTCTTCCGGTCACGCTCAGTAGCTCTGGGGCGACAGGATCTGGACAGCTGCAGATTCCGGGAACGGTTGACCAGGTGCCGATCGAGTTCACATTCACTTCGCCGGGAACGCTGACGACCTTGACAGTGACAGTCGCCTGCGGTGGCGTTACTCAGCAGATCCAGCTGACCGGGATGAGCATTAGCGGCCCATCCATTACCTTTGGGAGAGATGCCGACGACCGGTTGACGATCATGAACGGAAGCACCAGTCTGATGCGCTACCGGACACAGGAGAGCGCAGACGATCTGCTGATCCCATGCGGAAACGCGACCGTCAGTTTCAGCGCGAATGTTTTTGGTTCGGGCGTGTTTAGTGCGAGGGGGCGGTGGCTATGAGAACAGTCAAAAATCCGATCCTGCTGGACGCGAACCTGAACGATCAGGAAATGCTCCGTCCGACAAAGGGTTCCCTTTCGCTGCAGCTGTGCGATGTGAGCGAGTGTTCACTGACTCTTCCGCTGGATTCTCCGAACGTTCATATGCATGCATGGATCAAGGTGTTCAACCAGAACGGCTTTGTCGGCATCTTTCGGAGGACCAGCAACAACCGGAGCATTCCAAACGATCTGAGTACCACCTTCCGTCATGGGATCGACATCCTGCAGGATTCAATCTGGGACGATGAGACGGACTTTGAAGGGACAAAGGCTGAATTCCTGACCGCGCTGCTGAACAAGCAGACGAGCCTGATTCAGGGTCCCGGAGACAGCGCTCCGCGTAAGCCGTGGGTGCTTGGGACGTGTGCGGATACGTCGACATACAAGAAGAGCATCAAATACAATAATCTGCTGGATCTCTTCCAGGATCTGGAAGACGAAGGCGGAGATTATTACTTCAGCTATAACCAGACCGTCTGGCCATGGACGGTCAGTTTCCTGCATCGGAGCAGCACCGTCGCGAGTGAGTTCCGACTGAAGAGAAACATGGAGAAATGCCGGATCAGCGAGAACGATTCGGAGCTTTGCACCAGACTGGTTCTCCAGATAAACTCCATGATGGAGGACTCTTCTCTGGACGACGTGAAGCAGAACAAGATGATTGCTCGGACATATAATAACGACGCAGCGCAGGCGATCTACGGCGTGATCGTTAAGACCGAGGACATCGATACCACCGATTCGGTTCCGAACGGACCATTCCCGGATTCGGATGCTTTCGCTGCTAAGTATCTTGCGGACAGGGCTGCTCCGCTGGTAACGGTCCAGATCGACGGGCGCGAGCTTTACCGGCAGACGGGTGATACCTGGGATGAGGCCCAGATGGGTACGCTCTGCCGAGCGGCGATCCCGGATTATGATACGTATATCGCGCAGCGGCTTGTCGGCGTGAATTATCCTGATCTGTTCGGAGTGCCTGACCGCGTGGTGCTTACTCTGTCGAACGCGACTCCAAAAACGCTCAGAGATAAATCCAATCTGAGCCGGTCGGTAGCAAGCGCGGAGCGAACAGCGGTCCGGGCTGGCGGAGGTGGTCGGAGCAATGCGAGAGAGATCGAGTCCTTCGACCAGCATTTTAAGATCGTAGACGACAGCAACAAAGTATTGAAACAGGCCGGTATGCATCTGGATGCTAACGGGCTGCTCGTTTATGCCGATGATAATCAGAACATGGTCGGGGCGCGGTTCAACGTCCAGGCTGATAAGATCGGCATGGTCGTCGGTGAAAATCAATCCGGGAATTTCATCAAGGCCGGTGAGATTGCGCTGTCGATCAATGCGACGACGGGTGAAAGCACCGCCTTGATTGACGCTGCACATGTAAACATCAGCGCAACTAATACGGTGCATGCTCTGGCTGGCGATATCGAGCATGACGCAAGCGGTAAACTAGTTATCAAGAATGCTGCCGGTATGTATGTCAAAAAGACGAAAGCTGGCCAGGATGCGCTGTTCGGGGTTTTCGATGATGACAACCTGACAGCTGGCGTGATCGCGACAAAAGTAAACGGTGTCGCTTCGACGTACATTTCCGGAGACAATATCTATATCGGGAATCAGTCTGCTACTACCGCGATTGCGGGAAAATGCGCACTTAGTGATGTTACAGCTGACGTTATAAAAACACGATTAGCAACAGCATCTGGCGTTTCCTGTATTGATTTCAGTGCAACGACAGGTGGTTTTACAAATCTTAGCGCAAGCTCCGGGCTTATTGTCGCACAACAGGCACATAACGTATACAATATCACTGTTTCGGATGATGGAAAAACATTGAATATATATCGCCATACAGGCGGTGCAATAACTTTTAACAAAACCGCTGTTGATGAGAATTCAAAGATTAGGATCGGAAGCAGGGAATTAGTTACTCCCGCAGTTGGAACAAAACAACCCTCCGGCTATTTGCGTGGCACGAAAATTTCGATTGCATTATATGAAGCGGACGGGACGCGGTATAACACAAACGGTGTTGAGTGCTACAAAGGTAATGGCGGATATACGGGTGGCGGATACGAAGCCGGGGATTCTTTCTGGTGCTATCCTCAAGTTTCAACTGGCGGATCATATTACTATAAACTTGCAACCTAAAGCCTAACTCATACACCTTGGCACAGCGGCAAGGTTTAAACAGAACTATAGGAGGAAAACATGGATAAACGGTTTCCAAAGATGCAGGAAATGCTGGAGAAAGCAATCGACAAAATCCAATCTTTACAGGTTCAGTCGACAGGCGGGAACGTTGTTGCTCTGTACGAAACGATCATGAACCTTCAGGTTGTTTATAACACGCTCAACATAATTCAAAGGGAGCAGCCGGAGGAAGATCCGCAGGAGGATGAAGAAGATGAACGAGAAGCTGATCCTCAGTGACGGGACTGAGTTTGCTAACAGCCATGCTTTGGAAAGCGGAAGGAATCTTTTTGTGTATATCTCCGATGGTGTCAGCGGACTCCGGGAGGTATTCGATGCGCTGATTGATCCTGAAAAGACGGCAAACATTGACTACCATTATTCTGCTGCAGTCCTGAATTTCGATGGGTTCACAAAACTCGTCGCGGTCCGGGACGAGGGCGACGGCCTGATCACTGCGGTGCTTTACAAACCAAACGAAGCGAGGTTAGCGAGCGATGGCGAATAATATTATTAAGCGTGTTTGGAACCAGGGCAGCATGACTCCTATCGAGGATCTGCAGGGCAGCGCGTTCACCAATGAGAACGGTGGCCATACATTCCAGATCTCTGGCGTGGACTCCAATGGTGAATCTCTGGCGCTGTCCGGTACCATTGCGGCGAGTTTTCTCAGGCCGGACCAGACAACTGTCGGGATCTCCGGGAGCGTGAGCGGCGGAGTGGCATCCGTGACGCTGTCGGAAGAGTGCTATGGCATTCCGGGCCGGTTCGGGCTTGTGGTTTTCCTGACCAGCGACGGAAAGAAGACAGCCATCTATTCCTGTGTCGGGAACGTGGCGCGAAGCAGCACAGATGCTGTCGCACCAGGAGTGACTGCCGATGTTGTCGATCTGATCAACGAAATCGAGACGGCGGTGGGTACGATCCCTGCGAGCTACTCCGCATTGATGGCGGACATCGCTCCGACGTACTCATCTTCGGCTCTATATGCGGTCGGAGATTATGCCTGGTATGAGGGCGATCTGAAGCGCTGCATCGTTCCGATCACAGTTGGAGAAACCTATACTCCGGCACACTGGACGAGTGCTGTTGTTGGGGATGATGTTTGTGCGTTAAAGAGCGCAATAAACGTTTTGGAAGATACGCAAAGTTTGACAGATGTCGTTGACATTCCTGTTCAAACGGAGACTGATCAGGGAATTGTCAATTATTCGACTGGCGAAATAGTAACATCGTCAACTTCACCTTATAGCGCATCAAAACTAATTGATGTTTCTGCATTTGATAATATATCATACCGCAGGATTGAAGTAGCATCGAGCAATACATCGAGTGGAGTTGTGTTTTATACTGCGAGTGGAGAATATATATACGGAATCCAATCCGTAAAAAGCGCATCCGCAATGGGGTACTCAGAGTCATTATTTTCTGTATCTGTTCCCGGAAATGCAAAATATCTCCGAGTGACATTTATAACCGATACGCAAACATACGGAGAAATGCAAGTAAAGGGGTATACCGTACTTAAAACACGAATCGAACAAACGGAGCGTATTGTTGCTGATGAACATAATCTTATTGATTATGGGTACGGCACTGAAAGAACATTCTTACCAAGGGCAAGAACAAACACAGGGTATGGCGATTCTGTTGGCGTTACACGATACAGAACAAATGTTAAACTGTTTTACGAAGGCGAAGAAGCAACCGATGTAAAACGGATTAAATTGTCTGGAACAATGTCGCGAAACTCCGGGGCGAATAGCGGAAAAGATTGGACGCCGACACTGCAACTGACCGCAGGAGAAAAATATAAACTGACAGTAACTACGGCATCCGGGACAGGAACGCAAAATAATGAGGAATACGTTCCGTCAGGTACGGTCTATATCAGCGGGTCGAATTCGTCTTTGGGCGAAATAATCGAAAATACCGGGCGTAAATGTGTAAGAGTGTTTACCGCTCCCGCAGAAATGGTGAGCATCGGCGTTCTGATTACAGACCATGTTAACCTCGACCGTAATTATTCCTGCGATGTAATCCTTGAGAAGTACGTTGAAGACCCAAATGATAGAATTGACTTGTTAAGTGAAAACATCGATCAGAAACTTTTGGCAATGTCGGACGAAACCGTGAAAAGCCATTGGACTGTTAGCGGAAGACAGCAGTCAGATGGAAGTATGAGAAGCAGTAGTCAACGACTAACGACAACGGTAAAAGTTGGCATTCCAACTGGCGAAATAAGTGTACATACGCTTACCGGATATGAAATGTGTATTTTTGTTTGGAATACACAAGGCAATGAGTATTTAGGCGCTTATTGTACTGATGGAACAGTTAAAAAAACAGGCGGGACAGTTGCTTGGATTACATCGTTTGATTTCTTCCATATAGCCGGGGATTTGAGGTATCACATTGTTCTTCGCAATGCGGTAACAACAACGGCAACAATGACATTGGCTGAATCAGTGAACTGCGTATTTACGTGCGTGAAAGATACCAGTAAAGAATTGCGGGACAAGATAGGTGTATTGTTGGATTGGTATCCAGAAAAACAAATCTTTCCTGCGGTTGCAGATTCTGTTAATTGCGATTGCATTGGTGTTTCTTGCGAAAATGGGATTTTCACACTCAACGGAACAAATACTAAAACGACAAACGATAATAACATTCGCATTCTTGCGGCATACAAATTTGTACGGGCGAATTCTGCATCTGCACTACATGGAAGTGTTTACAGTGACCTAATACCGCTCAAAAAAGGACATCAGTACAAATACAAATTTGAGTACATTAGCGGGACAAGCTCAAATCTGTTTTATGTGAACCTTCGGGACAGCGGCAATTCGGACAAGGCAACTTTGACACCTCAAAATCCTGAACGTGACGTAATATGGGCATCCGATAACGGCGGGTATATAATGTTCTGGTGCCCGAACGTAGGCCAGACATTCA
>Ga0326513_10003924_pt1 | contig 10712 bp, 23 predicted proteins | sample 2_2465_0518_D_FD_203654 | JGI IMG/M metagenome (GOLD analysis project Ga0326513, IMG submission 203654) | Bovine rumen microbial communities from UC Davis, California, United States - 2_2465_0518 | ecosystem: Host-associated > Mammals > Digestive system > Stomach > Rumen | place: USA... | reverse complement strand
CAATAGTTTTACCAGTAGATTCCATACCATCATAAGAAGCACGTTCTGGACTATATCTGCCAAAGAATGGTGCAACAGGAATTTTAAGAGTAGCGCCATTATTTAATACCAATTTATTTAAAGAAGTTCCTGGCGCGCTCTACCAACCATTAGAATTCCAGTTAAAATTATTAAATTCACAATCTAAAGTAGTAGTAGTATTTTGCGCGCGAGAAGGATCTTTCCACTCAAAATAATAATGTTCTTTATTTGCAGAGTGTTCATTTTTGTCTGGTTTAAATTCAAATTGAGCACCAGTTAATATTTTAGGTACACTACCAGATGAAGTAACAACATAACCATCTGCCGAAGGTGATTGTGTATTTGCTGCTGATCCAATAGATACCTCAAATTTATAAGTGCCTTCTTCTTGAAGCTAAAATTCCCAGTTAATAGTTTCACCAATTGGATTATCTACTTCAATCTCTTGAATTAATTCATATTCATTGCTACCATTTAATTTATAAATACGACGATAACCAGGAACTGTTGAAACAGTAGAAGAAACTAAAGCAACACGATAACTAACTGTCATTGGTTGCCAAGTTTCATTGCCCTATTTTTCTGGCCAAGAATAAATCTGAAGTTTTGGTACAGGATTATTTTCATCAATAAAAATTGCTGTTTGTGTCAAAACTTCACTTGATAAATTAATATTAGAAACTTTACCTGTTAACCAAGTATTAATATAAATGGTGACATTTGGAATATAAGAAATAGTAAAAGTAGCTGTATTACCATTACGAATATCATTTACTGTACCCTCTTGTACAGTTGCACCATAAGTTTGATCAATAATTTCATAATGTAAAACTGCATTAGTAAATACATTAGCATAGTGAGGAACTACGCCATATTCAAAATCAGTAACAGCATCTTCCAAAGATAAAGCTGCAGGAGTTACAGATGTTTCTACAATAGTAAAAGTAACACCTTGTGGTCTACTACGATTAACTCCATCTTCAAAAATTAAGTTCCAGCTATAAGTTCTATTAACGTCACATTCATAATCTAAATAATCATAAAAATTAATAGTCTGAACATCAGAAGTACTAGAACTTGTTGGAACACTTCTCATAATAAATAATTGTTCTGCTGTATTAGCATCATAAACTTCAATATTAATATCTGGAGTAAATCCTTCGATACCATTATTACTATAAGCAATATATTTAAAAGGCATATTAGTCGCGCCAGAACTAAAAGCTAATGCACGAGTACTAACTTGGAAGAAATATTCGGTAGTACTGCTACCGCCTCCTCCACCACCGCCTCCACCGCCAGAACCATTGCCAGCGATAGATAAACGATTCGCTCGAATAACCATAGTATCTTCATTAGAATAAGTGATTCTAAAAATAGAACCGTCCTATTCATTTATAATAATATCATCAACCTTAGGATATTCAGCAACATTTCCACCTGCATCTAAAACATTATCTAATTCTTCATAGGTAAATGAAAAATTTGTAGTAGATTCAGGAAATGATTTGTTGGCATAGAAAATACCACTAGAACCACCAAAAGCCATTCTGTCTTTGATTTCTTTCTCATTTGAATCAGTAAAATCACAATCCAAATAAATTTTTTTAGAATCGGTAGCAAAATAAAGTGCGCCGTCAACAATATCTCGTGTTTTTATCGCACTTTCTGGGCCTTTGAATAGCTATAAAGTTGATTGTACATTATCATAACGAGTTTCTACTCCATTATTTAAAACAATCGGATTGCCCACGAATATGCTCCTCCTTCTCTTATATTATTATTCAACGAAATTATGCCAAGTTAATTTATCTTCTAAACTTACAATATCTCCTTGAATAGTAGTAATATTATTCTGAACAGTAGTCATACTACTTTCAAGTGCACTAATTCTAGCTTGTTCTGTTGCAATCGCTGTAGCGATTTGATATGCTACTGATCCTGGAGTATTAGAATTACCATTTAATACATCAACAGCATCAGATACGTCACCAAGATCTCCTTCTATAGATACAATATCACCTTGAATAGTGGTAATAGCTGTTTCATTAGCAACAATACGATTAAGCATACCTGTTGCATCAGTACCATGCTAAGTGATCCAAGTTGCAATTTCTTCTAAATCATTTAAATTATCAGGAGCATCTGCAACAATTTGTGCGATAGCAAGTGCAACTTTTTTATCAACAGATCCTTCTACGGTTGAATCACCATTTAAAGTATCAATGGCATCTTGAAGACCACTAATATCTTCTCCCATAGAATAAATATCGCCTTCAATATTAGTAATAGAAGTTGCATTAGCGGCACTAGTAGTATCTGCACGATTTGCTACTGTTTCTAAAGCAAGCAAAGCTGTTTCAATCGCGCCAAGAGTTGTATAAGTTGTTGCGGTACCTAAAAGAGCCGCTCTAGCTTCTGCTACTGCATGTGCAATTGAACCATTTGTGTTTACATCACCATTAATAGTTGCAATATCTTGTTCGTTAGCATAAACACGACCAGCCAGTGAAGCTAACTCAGAACTTGTTGCAACAGTAGCTTTATGTAAAATTAAAGTTAATTGACCTGTTGCATCTGTAGAAGTAGTAATATTGGTAACAACGTTTGCGGTTTGTGGGTTATTAGCATCATTAGTAACACTAACAACACCAGCTTTATTAATCTAAATCCAACGAGTAGGATTAGATGTACTATCCCAACGTGCTAAAATATTACCAGTCTTTACATAATAAAGAGCGCTTTCTGATTTAGGATCTGCTGGTAAATCTGATACAGTATCAACAGTGACAAAATCACCTAAACGCACACGTTTAGTTGCTGTATCAACATAAATACCGCCTTCATCAGTGGTAACATATATGGTACCATCAGATAAAGCCTAAGGTAGCTAACTTAACTAACCTCTTTTAAATTTTACGTCTGCCATATATTTCACCCTTTTTATTCATTAATTATATTTTCCCACTCTAAGGCAGCATTTTCTACTACATAATTAACATATTGCGCGATAGTATACTCAACACCATCAACTTCAATTGTATTAGTATTAGCAGCATTATTTTCTACCCATTGTCCAAGAGCGTTTAAATAATATCTAGCTTTTTCTTCTGTAGTTAAATTACTACTTGGTACAGGAACCAATCCGGCTTCAGTACCATCAAAAATAGGAATGTTATTAATTAATGTTTCTAAATCTGCTACTGCATCTTCTAAATCAGTAGTAGTAACATAATTACTTAAATCTATATTACTTCCTAATTCAATCCAATCAGTGCCATTCCAAGCATATTCTTTAGACCCAACTTGATAGACATCACCTTCAGCGGGATTAACAATAGCTTCTAATGCATCCAAATCAGCAACTGAACCTTTAAAATGGAAAGCTCCTGCCGCAGCAGCACTTAAATTAGCCAATTCTGTTTCTAAATCATCTACCCGATCAATCAAACCTGGAGTATGATCATTACCATCATCTGTACCATTAAGTAGCTCATCTAAATCAGCAACATCAGACTCAAGTAAACTAACACGATCTAAAATAGTATCAGTTAAACTGTTCCCAATTTTAACCCAAGTAGATTGCTAAGAATAAACAAAAGCATCAGATGAATTATTAGCATTTTGAATAACGACGATGTCTCCTACTACTGGAATAGTAGAATCTAAAATACGTAAAATTGCGACATTATCTAATTCATTTGCCAATCTCGTGCCGCTATATACTTTACTTTGACCAAAAGGAACTTCACCACGATAAAGTTCTCCAGTATCGGTTAAAAAATATAAAGCATTACTCTGTTTAGTTGTTAAAGCATTATAATCTGCTCGAGTACCAAATTTGAATAAAACTTTCGCCACAATTTTCACCTACTTTCTATATCCTCTTATATATTAAGAAGTACAATTATTAAATTAATTAAAATAGGCCGACTAAAAATTAGTCGGCCTCATATACATAATTAATCAATATAGATGCGTTAGAATTATCAGCTATGCGTTTTAAAGAAGCATTACTAAAATTAACAGAAGTTATTTTTGTTAATCCCTATACATCTAATAACAATTTACCTTCCGCATCAGTTTTTACAGGATTTGGGTGCGCATTAATATAAATTTCAACATTAGGTAAAGTTTGTACTTCTAATTTTACAATGGGATAGCTTTTAGGAAAAATTGTACCCGCTCTAAATCGAGATAAAGTTACAGAGCGAGGATTATTATCATTACTACCATCTCTATACCAACAAATTTGTCCAACCTTTTTTTCCATTTTACTATCCTCCTTATATGATTCTATCTACTGCTTTAGTTGCAGTAATAGACATTAAACCATCATGACTTAATTGAATTGAAAATGATTTAATTAAATATTCACCATGTATATCACTAGCATCATCATTAACACTAATACGTGTATTAGGTTCTAAATAATATACTGGAATAGATGAAATAGTGATTGAATCTTGAAAATAAGTAGATTCGTATAACATCATATCCAATTGTTCTTTTGCACTTTTGCCCTATGAACTAATTTTAAAATAATCAATTACAGGAGACACTAAATTAATACGAGCATAATTTAATTTTTCTGCCCCAATAACCGGTTCATATTCAGTACTAACAAACAAAAGAGATGGTGTCGCTCTAAAATAAATACCTTTTACTTCTTGATCATTAATAGAATATGCCCGACGTCCGATTACATCTACTGCATATTGATATAATTCAGGATTGGTTCCATCCTAATCACAAAAATCTATCCAGAAAAACATACTTTCGGGTTCATTAAAATAAATTTTTCCGTTTCGTTTAGATATATATTTTGGATTCCAAAAGCCATTATTGCTCCAAGCTGCAAATTCTGCTGAAGTTAATTCATCAGAATATTCTTGAAGAACTCCTTCTTCATTTACATTTACTGTACCATCATCATTATAAACAGTTTTTACCGTAGGTTTAGTACGATATAAATGCGGCCAAAATTCTAACATATCGGTATAATACGCATCATATCCAGTATTAAAAGTATTGTCCCAAGCATCTAATTCATCTTGCATTTCTTCAATAGAAGATGCTTTAGTATACTATTGATACAAAGATTGTTCTAATGCTAAATTACGAGTAAATGGACATGTCTAATCAAAAATGCTATAAGTCTAAGCAATTTCGTAATCATAACCTAATGCATTATTTAATGCTTCTAATAATGTAGGAGTTAAATATCTTTGAGCAAATTCAATATTGGGCCCATATATATAATTTTTATTTGCAACGCAATTATTAAATTCTTCTTCACTTTCTAATCGAACAAATTGATTTTTAATATCATCATATCTATAAATTTGATTCCACCAAGAAGATCCCAAAGAAGTATATAAAGACTTAGTAAAACGATACCAATACATTTTATTATTTGTATTTTGTGTAGCTAAAGCCAAAGTAAGTCCATTAATTTTGGTTCGTGCGCTTAAATTATCTCTGGCCATTTGATAAATTAATTCGCGCCAATCATATCCACCCTAAAAATAAATTTGATTACCTGATCTATCTACAACAGGTGCACCATTTTTATATAAAGGTACTTTATAAGTATCTGCATAATAAGTTTGTCTATCTAATAAACTATAATAAATTTGAGGTTTTCTATCAATAGCATAACGTAAATGGATAGGTAATGCTTTATTTTCAACTCCAGTTAATGAACCCCAAATAGCAAAATCATTTTTAATTTTAGAAATATCGGGTTTATTTGAATAACTATCAATTAATAATCCAGAACTAAAATCATATGAAGTATTTGTCGCAGTTGACATATTATCATAATAAGTTTCATTGTCTTGTACAACAGCATTAGTCCAAGTAGAATTATAATAAATACGTTTGCGCTAAAAAATAAAGCGTCCACTTAAATCATAAAAATATTCAAATTCACCCAACATCTAAACCAATTTATCTAATAATTGAGTAATAGTTCCTCCTGTTTCAATGGTTAAATCTCCTGTATAAGTAATATCCGTAGCTCTATACCCAGCAGTTTTATTAACATCAGAAGGATCAATGCGTTTATGTAATATATACTATCTTCCATGAATAATTATTGGCTCTAAATCAGAAGTGATACCCTATGATTGACAAGCTTGATCAAAAGCTGCTACTAAAGCATTGGCAGAAGAAGTTCCAAATAAAATTTGAGAAACTTCAACATTATTATTTTCTACAATACTATAAATATACATCGGAACATCATTACCAATATAATCCAATAATTCCACACCACAAGTATCTAAATCATTAATAATAATATTGCCATATGGTTCTTGCGCATAAGTATGTATTGCTTCTTTGATAATAGTATAAATAGGAATTAAATCTTTAGAAACACTACCATCTGTATGAATAGTATCTATATGTGCAAATTCATGCGCCGCAAATAATGCACCACTAACATCCCCATTTAATAGACACATTTTATCCTTACCTTGAATACTAATAGTACATCCCTAGCTGTTTACAGTAGAAGAAAAACTTGTAATAATAAATAAACCTTGTGGAAACCAAATAATATCTTCATATCTGGAATCTATTTCATTTTTTACACCAATTTCTACTGTAAACTTTGTGCGCAAACTCCAATGAATATTATCAATCTGCATTTGATTAGTAATTAATGTAATACTACATGTTCTTCGTACCGCAGAAGATCCATCAATATTTATATTGCCACTTGTAATATTACCAGTAATTTCTGCTATTGGTTCTTCATTCCAATTTAAAGAAATAATTTTGACCATTATTTTTTTATCTCGATACTCATCTAAACGCTTCAAAAATTCTTTATCTAATAAAGCTAAATTATTGATCGTTATCATATAAAATTGTTACTCCATAAGTATTTAATTTTGTTTGAACCTTTTCATAATAATTTATTTTATTTGAAGCGTCACGAGGAGAATAAACAGTTGGATTCGTTAAAGTACTTGAATAACTATTTGGAATATATGGACACCAAACTTCGTTGCCATTAAAAGAAGCTCTTTCTTCTCTAGTTAATTTTTTAAAATATTGACCCGTCCAAATAAAATAAGACATTTCATCATATTCTCCAACAATAGTTTGTTTAGCATTAGAAACACTTCCTTTAACAAATCCTAAAATTGAAGCAATATAATTTTTCTAATTTAATTCTGCATTTAATTTACCTGTCTTAAAACTTAAACTATCATTTGGCATAATTTCTGTAGTATTTTCAAAATCATATTCAGTATAACATAATGAATAAATAAATAATGGTTCAATCTAAGTGCCCCAATAAATTCTATCAATTTTAGTTTTAATTGGAATAACTAAAGCAGATAAACTATCATTTAAAGTATAAATTTCATTATTTATACAAATCTATTTACTCGTTAAAGTAATTGTAGTAGCTGCTCTTCCACTTCCTATGGTAATTGTTGGCTAAGTTCCAGTGCTTGATAAATTATTATTATAATTAAATTTCATATAATAAAATTTATCAATTCGTTCTTTAACATTGGTAATAGAATCAATATAATTATCTTTTCCTTTTGATGCACTAGGAGCATCAATAATATCATGACTCTCAATTTTTTGAATTAATTTAAAAATTCCTGATAACGGACTTAAAATTCCGATTGTAACCTGACCAGGAATAAAACTCGTTGAACCATCCAAAGGAATTAATACATTTAATACTTCTACTGGATTTACAAAAGTTAAAGTCTATGATCCATTTCGATTGCAAAAATAATTTTTATCGTCAAGAGCAAAAGGTAAGAGTGGATTACAATTAGAAAAAGAAATATATTGAGCCTAATATCCTTTAAGTAAATCTGTACTTCTAAAAACACTCTAAGCTAATAATAAATCTTCTCCAACCTCATCTCTAATAGTCTAAAAAATATCATTCAAATTTAAAGTTTCGAAATTTAATACATAAGATGTAGAAACATCTAAATTAATAATTTTATAAAAAGCTAATTTATCTTCTGTGCAATCATCTATTTCATCAGCTGTTGCGGTAAAAGTATGCAACATACGAGAAACACTGTCAGTAGGACTTAATGAAACTCCGCTTAAACGAACTAAATAATTACCTTCTGCTGGACTTCTAAACAATTTTACTTCTCCATTGTTTAACCAATCTAAAACCGACATTTTAAATTTGCGTTCAAAAAATATATTTTCATCTATAATATCTGTAGTATAATCCCAATTTATTGGCATATTTAATTCTTCAACTGATAAAAAATAATGATTAATGTCCATCAAATAAGAAATTAATCCAGAGATAGAAAACTCTTTATAATTAATAATTTCATTAGTAAAGAAAAAAGGAAATTTACTGCCCAAAGTATTTTTCTTTGTTTCCTATAAAACAGTTTTAAAAGAAGATACTTTAGGATTAAATTGAATTCGTAACTATCGAATTCCATCATATAAATACATATCTTCAAAACCAACATATAGCTCTGTATTTTTTATAATATCAACATTACCCTGCACATACTTTTCAATAGCCAATAATCGAGAAGAATATACTTGATTATCATTAAATTGCTATATAGCATATCGATAAGTTTTTCCATGCTCTACTGTAAAATCAGTATAAATAGCTTTTGTTGGTAATTCTCCATTTAATGTAAAATATGTTAAATTTGTCCATGTTTTATAGTTAGTATCTACAGATGCACGAGAAAGAATAAAGGTTCCATAATATGTCATCGCTGCATTTGCAGATTTTGGATATTGTTCACGAACCCCTAAATTTACACATCCATTGTCATAATCTAAATCCATAATAAATTCTACTTCAGCAAAAGGAGCAATATAAATATTTTCCATAATTTCATAATAAGGACTAGTAATCTATAATCCATTATTAGTTATAACTGCATACTATAAATAATATTTATTATTAGTATCTAATCCATAATTTAAAATATATTCATCTTGTGAACTAATATTATCAGTGTTAGTATTACTATTATGAATTAACCAATCGGTAGTTTCAACAATTTCACTTTCGCCATTAAATAAAGTAAATTTATATTGATAACATTTTTCAGTAGGATCTGCAATATTTTTATATTCTCCCAAATAACGAGTAGTATTTTTATTAGTCGTAGAATTAGATAATCCGGCAATTCTTATGGTCGGTAATGCAGTACATTTAGTTATACTAATTGTAGAATAATAACCAACTTCACCAGTAAGATCAATATATGCTAACTAAAATTTATAATAATCTCCTATCCGTAAAGCGGCAGAAATAGGATTTAAATTAAACAATGCTTTTGTTTCAGAATACCAATAAGCATCTAATCTACCTAATTCAATATCATTATCTGCGCGTTTAATACGTACTTTAAATCCACTAATTAAATTGCGGCTAACCATTTTATTCATAGAAAAAGGTACCTATAAAATATAGGTACCTTCCTCATTTTCATAAAATGGTAAAGTTGTTCCAGCAATAATTGGTGGATACAACTTTTCGATTGCCATTACTCTTCTTCCTCCTCAACGATAGGTCCAAGAGCTACTAGTTGCGCAGGAGTGAATTCCATTCCTTCCAATAAAGACAAAGGAATCATTCTTAAATTAACTTCACAAGTAAACTTATCTAATTCCTTTCGTGCGTCACGACATTCTTGCTCTAAGCCCTCTTTAATTTTAAACGCACTTTCTCCCTCTTGGACAAAACTTCCATCTTCGTTTTGCTCTAAATATTTAATAGCAAACTCACGCTCTTGCGCAATATAAAATTCAATTTCTTTATCAATTAACCCAATATTTTTAGCAATAATAAGACTAAGCTTAAAAGGCAATTTTTGATCTTTAAGCTCTGTAAAAATATCTTTTAAACTACTAAGTTGATTGAAATTAAGTTCCATGTTTTTATCTCTCCTTTTTCTCATTACCCGCTAATTTCAATATGTCCTTCTGATCCTCCGCTAATAGATGCATAAGCATAACCTGTTGTAGAAGCAGATCCAGTCGACCAATCATAACCAGATCCATTCCAACTCCAATAACCATAATTCGCCCAAAAAGTTGACGAATCTTGATCATCATACCAATTCCACCAATTATCTATATAACCAGAAGCAACAGCAGACGCAGAACCTCTAGAGTATCCACTAATAGAAATATAAATACGTTTTGAACCGCCACCAGTAGTAGGAACTTGAATGCTACAAGAAGTTCCATTATTACCAGTAGTATAACTTACTTTATTCGCCGCAGCATTATAAGTTCTAGCACTATATCCAGTAGTATTCTAACTACCATCAGTATTCGAACTAGGGATATAAATATGATCATAATCAATACTAACTTGATTATACGCTGCAGCCCAACCTTTTGCATATGTATAATTAGCATAAGTTGTAGTATCCTAAGTATCTAAAGTTGCACTAGGAGTATATATATAAGTTTTAGTAACTTTTGTTTTATTATAAGCTGCTTCCCATCCTTTGGCATATGTATAATTCGAATATGTAGTACTATCACTAGTATCAACATAAGTATTAAATTGACTTAAGCTAATACGATCTAAAGAAGTTGCCGATCCTAATTTATGAGGTACTGTAATTGTGGTTTTATTAATACTTATTGTTGCACAAGCATTAAACCAACCAGCCTTATAAGTTAATGCTTCATATGAC
>Ga0326513_10003923_pt1 | contig 10712 bp, 11 predicted proteins | sample 2_2465_0518_D_FD_203654 | JGI IMG/M metagenome (GOLD analysis project Ga0326513, IMG submission 203654) | Bovine rumen microbial communities from UC Davis, California, United States - 2_2465_0518 | ecosystem: Host-associated > Mammals > Digestive system > Stomach > Rumen | place: USA... | reverse complement strand
CGGTGGAGCGTCCGGTAAAGCGCATTATCGACGGGGCACAGAAAGTCATGGACGGCGATCTCAGCACCCGCATTGCGCCCCTGCGCGGGGTGGAGCCGGGCTTCAATGTCATCATTGACTACTTTAACCGGATGGTGCAGGAGCTTTCCGGCATGGAAACCCTGCGCACGGACTTCATCGCCAACGTTTCCCATGAGCTGAAGACGCCGCTGGCGGTGATCCAGAATTACGGCACCATGCTGCAGCAGCCGAATCTTTCAGATGAGGACCGCAGGGATTACGCACGCACGGTGACCAACGCCTCCCAGCGACTGGCCAGCCTGATCACCAATATCCTCAAGCTCAACAAGCTGGAAAACCAGCAGATCTATCCCAAGAAGGAGCATTTCGATCTGGGGGAGCAGCTCTGCGAATGTCTGCTCGGCTTTGAAAACGCCTGGGAGGCGAAGAACCTCGAAATCGAGACAGAGATAGAAGACGGTGTGAATGTAGAAAGTGACCCGGAGCTTTTAAGCCTTGTCTGGAACAATCTCTTTTCCAACGCCATCAAGTTCACCGAGGGAGGCGGTACGGTCGGGCTGAAGCTCCATACCGAGAACGGGCACGCTGTGGTAGAGGTTTCGGACACCGGCTGCGGCATCAGTCCCGAAGTCGGGGCGCACATCTTTGAGAAGTTCTATCAGGGCGACACCTCCCACGCCACCCAGGGCAACGGCCTGGGTCTGGCCCTGGTCAAACGGGTGGTTGACATTATCGGAGGAGAGATCAGCGTCAGCAGCGAGCTTGGCAAAGGCAGTACCTTTACCGTAAGGATCAAGGCGGTATGAAGAAAGTCAAAAAGATCAGGAGGTTTTCATCATGAGCCAGAACTTTACCTATAATTATTCCGCCGAGAGGCAAAGCGAGATCGACGCAATCCGCAAAAAGTATCTGCCGCAGGCCGAGCAGGAGAGCAAACTGGAGCAGCTGCGGAAGCTTGATGCAAGCCTCACGACCACTGCATTCATTGTTTCCATGGCTGTCGGCATTGCCAGTGCCCTCGTTTTCGGCGTGGGAATGTGCTGCTTCCTTGTTTGGAGGATCTGGTTCCTGGGGGCGCTTTTGTGCGTGGCCGGCGTGATCGGTATGCTGGTGGCCCCGGTGCTTTACCGCCGGCTCGTGGAAAAGCGCAAGCAGGAGATCGCACCGGAGATCCTTCGATTGACAGAGGAACTTAGCCAGAAATAAAAGGAATCAGCGTCAGATCTTTCCGGCGCTGATTCCTTTATCATTTGCCAATAAAAACGGGAGGCAGCTTGCGCTGCCTCCTTCGCGCTGTATGCGCTTCATTCTCTTCCTCGTTTATCGCCAACCCCGGCAGCCAGATGCCAAGATCAGTTTTCAATTAAAACTGTCTTATGAACACCCGGCAAAAGGGCGCCGGATGGCAGGGAAGCGGGATCAGATCAGGTATGGGACGGTAAAGACGGAGACATTGCGGTAGGTCTCGAGCTTTCGCATGAGGCGCTGGGTCGTCTGGTTGTGCAGAGGCTTTTCCGCGGGATTGGTCACAACCAGCATGCCCATCATGACAATCAGGCTGCGGTGGGATCCAAGATGCTCCGCTTCCTGTTCGATATGACGGAGGAGAACCTCGTTCATATTGCGGTAGGGGGTGATCTCATAGCGGAAGTCAGCGCGGATGCCGAGCTGCTCAATCTGGGCCTTCAGCGCCTGCGCACGTTCTTCATTGTCCGAGATGTGATAGAGCTCGATGTTCTGGAAGCCGCAGCTGAGCGCGCAGTCCAGTGTCTTCAGGAAGGAACGGTTCAGGGACTGGACCGGGAGAATGACCTTGCCGGGGGCGACGTTGCGGATCACGTCCTTTGCGGCCTCGACGCTCTCAATCCGCAGGTCGGCGGAGACGGCGTCATAGTGCTTCTTGATGGCGCGCATCATAAAGACGAGGCCGACGATGCACAGAAGCGTGACCCAGGCGCCGCTGAGAAACTTCATGATGACGATGACGACGAGGGTGATGCCGGTGACAATGGTGCCAAGACCGTTGATGACGGACTTGAACTGCCAGCCGGGGCTTTTTTCCTTCACCCAGTGGACCAGCATGCCGTACTGGCTGAGCAGGAAGGAGATAAACACGCCGCTGGCGTAAAGCGGGAGCAGAAGATGCTGGTCGCCGTTAAAGGCGAAAACCAGGATGGACGCGGAAAAGAAGAGCAGGAGAATGCCGTTGGAATAGTTCAGACGGGTTCCGCGGGCAACCAGCTGACGGGGCAGGAAGCCGTCCTCCGCCATCAGCGCCATCAGAAGCGGCATGCCGGCATAGGCGGTGTTGGCGGCAAGGGCCAGAATCACGACCGTCATGGTTTGCACGACAAAGTACATGGCGCTGCCCTGACCGAAGACCGCTCCGGCGAGCTGGCTCACGGCGGTGGCTTCCTCATTGGGCCGGATCTGATAGAGGTTTATGAGGGCGCTGACCCCGAAGAAGACCAAGGCGACAAAGCCGGCCATGGCGTACAGGACCATCTTGGCGTGCTTCTGAGCGGGATCCTTGAAGTTCGGCACGCCGTTGGAGACCGCTTCCACACCGGTCAGCGCGGTACAGCCGGAGGCAAAGGCGCGCAGCAGCACAAAGATCAGCATCTCACCGGTCTGCTGTGCGACGACGGTCTGTTCCGCCGGCGTATAGAGGCCGAGGGAGTAGCGGATGAGACCCGTGACAATCAGGGCGATCATCGTCAGGATGAAGATATAGGTGGGGACGCCGAACATCACGGCGGACTCCCGCAGGCCGCGGAGGTTCCCCCAGGTCAGCAGGCAGATGATCAGGAAAGCAAGAATCGCCTTATAGCGCAGGAGTGCCGGAAACGCCGAAGTGATCGCCGCGGCGCCGGCGCAGGCGCTGACCGCCACGGTGAGAATATAGCCGATGATCAGCGCGCCGCCGGCCACCAGACCGGGCGTCTGGCCGAGGTTTTCATGCGCGACGATATAGGCGCCGCCGCCCTGGGGGTAGGCGTCGATGGTCTGGCGGTAGCAGAAAACGAGAATCAGCAGCAGACCGATGATGGCGGCGACAATGGGCAGAAAATAATGATAGGACAGCATCCCGAGCACCGGGATCAGAACCAGAAGGATCTCTTCTCCGGCATAGCTCACCGAGGAGATTGCGTCACTGGCGAATACGGGAATGCCCCAGAGGACGTTGAACTTCTCGTTTCCGAGTTCGGAATCGGCAAGGGGAGTCCCGATCAGGACCTGCTTGAGTTTTTTCTTCATGGTATCAGAGCCTCACATTGACGGATAGTGTTGACGGATCGAGAGATGAAACATTAAAGCAACATAAAAAACAGGAATATAAGCGCTAAGAAAGTGTTAAGATTGGTTTAGTATAGCACAGATCGCGAAAAGATGGAAGAGCCCTTCCGAGCAAATCTTAAAATTCAATAAAGATCGGTGAATTTCAAGCAATTTTCACAATAATATGATAAGATGAAGAAAACGTTCCGGGGAAGCGGCCACGGTAACCTGGGCGCAGAACCGGGGAACGCCCGCAGCCGGCGGGCGGAACCTGCGGAAAGAAGAGAGAAGGGAAGCGGATGCCGGTCTCGTATCTGAGCAAAAAACTCAGCCCCTATGTGCGCGTTGCAGCGATTATTGTGGTGGCGGCCCTGATGGTGTTTGCCGGACTCCGGTTTTATTCCTGGCGCTCCTATGGCGCGCGCACCCGCCTGACCACGCTGGTGAATCCGTGGAACCCGGTTTCGGAGACCGGCTTTTCCGCGAGGCTCGTGGAGGCGGAAAACGGCATGCGGGTGGACCGGAGCTGTGCCGAGCCGCTGCGGCGCATGCTTGCAGACTGCCGAGCGGCCGGGAGAAACCCGGTGCTTGCCGCGGCTTACCGCAGCGTGGACGAACAGCTGGTGCTGCACGACGAGCGTTTTCAGCAGCTGGTGGATGAAGGACAGAGCCCGGAAGAGGCGGAAGCGGAAACCTCGAAGCTGATTGCCGCCGCCGGCCGCAGCGAGCATGAGCTTGGGCTTGCGGTGGACATTGTGGATGAGGGATACCGCGCGACGGATGCGAGACAGGCAGAGACGCCGACAGCGCAGTGGCTGGAGGAAAATGCCTGGAAGTACGGATTTATCCAGCGCTATCCCCCGGACACCGAAGACATCACCGGCTTCGGATGGCATCCCTGGCACTACCGCTATGTCGGGGAAGGAATCGCGGAGAGCATCCATTCTCTGGGAATCACCCTGGAGGAGTATCTGTCCCTGTTCTACAGCGATGAAGCCCAGGTGGTCTATGATGGAAGCTGAAGAGAACACAGCATCATTCATTTAATAAGAAATATAAGCAGATTCCCCGTTCGGCTGTGTACCGGACGGGGATTTTGTCTTTCGGCGGCAAGGGGTGATTGACGAAAACGGGAATTCTGTTATAATGTTCAGGTTAGAACAAAACCGCGAAAGGATGATACAACAAAATGGCAGAATGCAATCATGATTGCTCCAGCTGCAGTTCCAACTGTTCCGAGCGCAAGCCGGAGAGTTTTCTCAAAGAGCTGAACCCCTATTCCAGTGTTAAAAAGGTCATTGCCGTGGTGAGCGGCAAGGGCGGCGTCGGCAAGAGCCTCGTCACGAGCCTTCTCGCTTCCGAGATGCAGCGCCGCGGCCACAGCTGCGCCGTGCTGGACGCGGACATCACGGGCCCCTCGATTCCGAAGTCCTTCGGCATCCATGAACACGCAACCGGCACCGAGCAGTATCTGATCCCCGTGACCACGCAGACCGGTCTGCAGGTGATGTCCATCAACCTGATCCTCGAGAACGAGACGGAGCCGGTGGTATGGCGCGGACCGGTCATTGCGGGCGCGGTGACCCAGTTCTGGACTGACGTGCTGTGGAGAGATGTGGACTATATGTTCGTGGATATGCCTCCCGGAACCGGCGATGTGCCGCTGACGGTTTTTCAGTCCCTGCCCATCGACGGCATCGTCATCGTGACGACGCCCCAGGATCTGGTCGGCATGATCGTGGCGAAGGCCGTGAGAATGGCGGAGATGATGAACGTGCCGGTGCTGGGCCTCGTGGAGAACATGAGCTACTTCACCTGCCCGGACTGCGGAAAGAAGCATGAGATCTTCGGCGCCAGCCAGGCGGACAGCGTGGCGAAGGAATTCGACATCGCCCATGTGGCCCGTCTGCCCATCGACCCCAATATCACCGCCATGGTGGACGCCGGTCAGGTGGAGCAGGTGAGCGGCGAGTATGTCTCGGCCCTGGTCGACAGCCTGGAGCAGGACCTGCCCCTGGAGGAAGAGGCCTGAGATGAGAGTAGCGGTTGCCTATCAGGACGGGGAAATCTACGGCCATTTCGGGCACTGTCCGATGTTTGCGGTGTATGAGTACGGCGAATACGTCAGCGACTGCACCAAGAAGCTGGTGGACAGCTCCGACCGCTCCGGACACCAGCAGATGGCGGATCTTATGAAGGAACTGAATGTGGACGCGGTCATCGTGGGCAACATGGGCGGCGAAGGCAAGGCGGCCCTGCTCAGCTACGGCATCGTGCCCATCGTCGGCTACAGCGGAGACGCGGACACGGCGTCAGACCTGCTGGTCACGGGACAGCTTCCCACGAGCCCGGCCGACGGCGGATGCGGCGGCTGCAGCGGAAGCTGCGGATGCGGCTGCGGCGGCCACGAAGAGGGCTGCGGCTGCGGCGGGGCTGAAGAAGGCTGCTCCTGCGGCTGCTGAAAAGAAAGAGGCAGAGGCAGAAAAGGAACTGCAATCATCAGAAAAAACAGGACCGCACGGCGGTTCAGAAATCAGGAGGAAACATCATGCTGGAAGAATTGAAACAACAGGTTCTGGAAGCGAATCTCCTGCTTCCGAAGTACGGTCTTGTCACCTTCACCTGGGGCAATGTCTCGGGGATCGACCGGGCGAGCGGCTTGGTGGTGATCAAGCCCTCCGGTGTCCCCTATGAGGGAATGAGCGTGGAAGACATGGTCGTGGTTGACCTGGACGGCAAGGTCGTGGAAGGAAAGTGGAAGCCGAGCAGCGACACCCCCACCCATGTGGAGCTGTATAAAGCCTTTCCGGACTGCGGAGGGATCGTCCACACCCATTCCCGCTGGGCAACCACGTTTGCACAGGCGGGGAAGGAGATCCCGGCCATGGGCACAACCCAGGGAGACTATTTCTACGGTGCGGTGCCCTGCACCCGCCCCATGACGGATGAGGAGATCAGAGGCGAGTATGAAAAGGAAACCGGCAAGGTCATCATCGAGACCTTTGAGGGCAAAGACCCCGCGGCGGTTCCGGCGGTGCTTGTCTACTCCCACGGCCCCTTTGCCTGGGGCAAGGACGCCATGAACGCGGTCCACAACGCGGTGGTCCTGGAAGAGGTCGCCTTTATGGACTGGCACGCGATGATCCTCAATCCTGAGCTGGGCCCCATGCAGCAGACGCTGCTTGACAAGCACTATCTGCGCAAGCACGGGAAGAACGCCTATTACGGACAGTAAGGCGGGAATCGGTCGAAAATGAGTTCTCTCCCCGCCGCCGGCGGGGAGAGAACGGTTGAAAGGACAGATTCGTCATGGGCAGCAAGGTAACCATTGATCAGGTCGCGGCGATCTGCGGCGTGTCAAAAACGACGATCTCCCGCTATCTGAACCACAAATATGAGAACATCTCCGCGGAAACCCGCCAGCGCATTGAGCAGGTGATCGCGGAGCTTGACTATCGCCCGAACAGGACCGCACAGCGGCTCAAGGCCAGCCGCAGCATGCTGATCGGCTGCTGCATCGGCGACATCGGCAGCCCTTTTGCAGGGCTGCTGCTCAAGGGAATTACCGAGACCTGCGAGAGCGCCGGATATCAGGTCCTGTTTGCCGACAGCAAGGAAAACGCCCTGTGGGAGCAGAGGGCCATTGAGGGCTTCCTCGAAAACCGGGTGGACGGCCTGATCGTCAATACCACCGGCGGAAATGACGAGTTTCTGATCCGGGTGCAGAACGAACGGGGCGTGCCGGTGGTGCTGGCGGACAGAAGCCTGCAGCACGAGGGGAAACTGGACACCGTGATCAGCGAATACCGGCGCAGCACCATCGACTGCGTCGAGCTGATGCTGCGCTACGGCTATCGGAAGATTGCCTTCTTCACCGAGCGCATCCAGAGCGTCATGCCGCGCATCCAGCGCAGAGAGAGCTTCTTTTCCGCCTTTTCGGGAAGACGGGATGAGGCGGAGCCGTTTCTGTATGAGTTCTCCAGAGAGACGGAAGGCGACTGCCTGCGCTGTGTGAGGGATTTCCGCGAGCGCTTCTCCGGAGAGCGGATTGCCGCCCTGGCCGTCAACGGCGTCACGGCGATGGATGTGCTGCGCGCCATGCAGCAGGCGGGGATTACACCGGGCTATGACTTCGGCTTCTGCACCTTTGACGACTGGAGCTGGTTCTCCCTGATCTCGCCCGGCATCACCGCCGTCCGCATGGAGACAAAACAGCTGGGGTCAAGAGCGGCGGAGCTCCTGCTGGAGCGCCTTCGGGGCGAGCGGGAGGAGAATGCCCCGGCGGTGAGTGTGGAGCTTCCCACGACGTTGATTGAACGCGGCTCGCTGGTGCCTGAGCGCCCGTGAACGGAACCTGACCGCGGAATGATCTTCGATGCCATCAAAACGGGCGAGCACGGGAGGCAATCGGCTCTGGACCGGTGCGCCTGCAAAAAAATTACAAAAATCTGACAAAACAGGAAATTTCGTCCGGTCGATCTCTTGACAAAGGGATGACAAGATGGTAATCTGTCTTTAGTTCAGTGCAAGACTGATTTTTTGTTTGCAGATTTAGTAAACCGGTTTCCGAAACTGATTCTCTGTCAAAAACGTGTTCTTCTGTAGATACATAAAAAGTAAGTGCCTTTTAGTGCAGACCTGGGGCATGAGCCCGGTCCACTTCGGTCTTATGATGGTCATGAACCTCTGCGTCGGCACCCTGACCCCGCCGGTGGGCGCCATTCTCTTCGCCGGCTGCCGTACGCACAACGTGAAAATCGAACAGATTATCGGCATGCTGATGCCCTTCTTCATTGTCATTCTGGCGAGCCTGCTGCTGGTTACCTACGTGCCCTGGTTCACCATGGCGATCCCGCACGCACTGGGCCTGGCATAAGGTTCTTAAGTCCCTTCAAAACGCACCGGACGGGGCGGGTTCCCCGTCACCGTCCGGTATTTTACTTAAAGTGCAATATTACAGCAAAGGAGAATTCATATTATGGACATCCGTTATTCCACCGGACCCAATGATGTCAAGCGCTATACCACCGAGGAGCTTCGCAAGGAGTTCCTGATCACCGGCCTTTATCAGCCGGACACCGTCCAGGCCACCTATTCCCATGTCGACCGCATGGTCGTCCTCGGCATCATGCCGGTGCATGAGGTTCTGCCGATCGACAAGGGCATCGACGTCTGGGCCAACTTCGGCACCGAATACTTCCTGGAGCGCCGGGAAGCCGGCGTCTTCAACCTGGGCGGACCGGGCTTCATCCAGGCGGACGAGGAGCGCTTCGAGCTCGGCTTCGAGGACTGCCTCTACATCACCAAGGGGACGAAGAAGGTCTGCTTCGGCAGCAAGGATCCGGAGAACCCGGCACGTTTCTACCTCGTTTCCGCTCCGGCCCACAAGGCCTGCAAGACGACCTTCCTGTCCTTTGCCGACGCCAACAAGCGCCCCTGCGGCGAGGCCAAGACCTGCAACAAGCGTGTCATCAACCAGTTCATCCATCCGGACGTACTGGAAACCTGCCAGCTCTCCATGGGACTGACCCAGCTGGCCGAAGGCAGCATCTGGAACACCATGCCCGCGCATACCCACGAGCGCAGGATGGAAGTCTATACCTACTTCAACATTCCGGAAGGCAACGTGGTCTTCCACATGATGGGCCAGCCCCAGGAGACCCGCCACATCGTGATGCAGAATTACGACGCGGTGATCTCTCCCTCCTGGTCGATTCATGCCGGCGCAGGCACGGCCGCCTATACCTTCATCTGGGCCATGGGCGGAGAAAACCAGGCCTTTGACGACATGGACTACATCGACATCCCGGATATGAGATAAGCATTCCTCAAAGGCACAGCCACCCGCTGACGCGGGTGGCTGTGAGAGAAGAATGAACAATATTGATACTCGGGATATGGGATTGGACCGGGTCAGAGCAGCGCGTTCCAGCCGCGGCGGAAATCCGGATAATACTTCCGGTCACGGATGGCATTGTCCTGATAAAGCGCTTCGAGCTTCTGAAAGGTTTCCTGGTATCGGGTCATCTGTTTTCCTCCCTGCGTCAATCAGTCGGAACTCATGGCGGAGCCAAGGCTTCCGACAGAATTATAGCGAATCATTTTATAAAGTTCAAGTTCATATCAGTTTAGAAAAGGAGTGTTCTAACATGGATGTATTAAGCAGACTGGCGGCCGCGGGCATCGTTCCCGTCGTCGTTCTGGACAAGGCCGAGGACGCGGTCCCGACCGCACGTGCAATGCTCGCCGGCGGAATCGACGTCATGGAGATCACCTTCCGCACCGCGGCTGCGGCGGATTCGATCCGCGCGGTATCGAAGGAAGTTCCCGAGATGCTGGTCGGAGCCGGTACGGTCATCAACCTCGAGCAGTGCAAGCTGGCGGTTGACTGCGGCGCCAAGTTCATTGTCTCCCCCGGCTATGACGAGGAGACCGTGGCCTGGTGTGTGGAGAACAACGTCGCCGTGACACCCGGCTGCGTCACTCCCACGGAGATCATGATGGCCAAGAAGCACGACCTCAAGGTCCTGAAGTTCTTCCCGGCCAACGTCTACGGCGGCCTGAAAGCCCTGAAGAGCCTCTCCGGCCCCTTCCCCGGCACCAAGTTCATCCCGACCGGCGGCGTCAGCAATGAAAACATCGCCGAGTTCATTTCCTCCCCGATCATCCATGCGGTCGGCGGCAGCTGGACCGTGCCCAAGAAGGACATCTCCGAGGGCAACTTCGAGAAAGTCACCCAGCTCTGCGCAGAGGCCCGCAAGGCCGCCATGGGCTTTGAAGTCGTGCACGTCGGCATCAACAGCGCCGACGCCGACACCGCCATGGACATCGCCGAAGCGTTCCAGAACGCCTTTGACTTTACGGTGAAGCCGGGCAATTCCTCCAACTTTGCCGGAACCGGCGTCGAAGTGATGAAGAGCCAGTATCTCGGCACAAACGGCCACATTGCCGTCCGCACCAACAGCATGGCTGTCGCCATCGGCGAGCTCGAGAAGCGCGGCTTTGAAGTCGACATGAGCACGGCCAAGTACAAGGGCGACCGTCTGCACGCTGTCTATCTGAAGAACGAGATCGGCGGATTTGCCGTTCATCTTCTGCAGAAATAAGAAGCGGAACCGCGGCCCTCTCCCGCCGACGGCGGGAGAGGGAGACCATAGAAATGAAAATGGAGGAAACTGTTATGAAATTCCTGACTTTCGGTGAAATCATGCTCCGTCTCAAATCCCCCGGTCTGGAGAGATTCTTCCAGAGCCCGATGCTTGAGGCCACCTTCGGCGGCGGCGAGGCAAACGTGGCGGTCTCCCTGGCAAACTATGACCAGGATGTGGCCTTCCTGACCGTTCTGCCGAAGAACGTCATCGCGGACGAGTGCGTGAAAGAGCTGCGCAGGTTCGGCGTGGATACGAGCCGCA
>Ga0326513_10003922_pt1 | contig 10717 bp, 11 predicted proteins | sample 2_2465_0518_D_FD_203654 | JGI IMG/M metagenome (GOLD analysis project Ga0326513, IMG submission 203654) | Bovine rumen microbial communities from UC Davis, California, United States - 2_2465_0518 | ecosystem: Host-associated > Mammals > Digestive system > Stomach > Rumen | place: USA... | reverse complement strand
GCAAGTGATAGCAACTCATTAGATGGATTGAATGCTCATTTAGTAATAGCTGATGAAGTCCATGCTTGGAAAGATAAAAACCTATTAGATGTTATGTATGACTCAATGAGTGCTAGAGAGCAGCCACTATTATTAGAAACTTCTACAATGGGAACAGTAAGACAAAATGTATTTGATATTGAGTATGATTATGCAAGTCAAGTAATAGATGGAACTATAAAAGATGATGTATTACTACCTATTATTTATGAGTTAGATGATGAAAAAGAGTGGACTGATGAAGAAGCATGGTATAAAGCCAATCCATCACTAGGAAAAATAAAAGCAATAAAGAGCTTAAGAGAAAAAGTAGAAAGAGCTAAAAACAATCCAATAGAGTTAGTTAACTTATTATGTAAAGATTTCAATGTAAGACAAAATAGTATAAATGCTTGGCTAACTTTCGAAGATTTAAACAATGAAGAAATATATACAGATTGGAAAGACTGCTACTGTATAGGTGGATGTGATTTATCATCTACAACAGATTTAACATGTGCAACTATACTAGGAGTAGTTAAAGGAAAAATAAGAGTAAAACAAATGTATTTTATACCATCCAATCATTTAGAAAAAAAAGTAATAGAAGATAAAATACCATATGACAAATGGTTAAAAGCTGGATGGCTAAGATTGAGTGGAGATAATAAAATAGACTATCATGATGTTACTAAGTGGTTTTTAGAAGAAGTTAACAATAACGATTTAAGACCATTATGGGTAGGATATGATAGTTGGAATGCTCAGTTCTGGTGTGATGAAATGATAGAAAATGGATTCACTATGGAAGAAGTAAGACAAGGTTATAAGACAGAATCAGCTCCATTAAAACAAATGAAAGCTGATTTAATGGATAAAAAGATAAATTATAACAATAATCCTATACTGAAGTGGAACTTATCAAATGTTGTAGTTAAAGTAGATGATAATGAAAATATAATGTTATCTAAAGAAAAAGCTAGGCAGAGAATAGATGGAGCTGCTAGTTTAATGGATGCTTATGTTATCTACATTAATAGACAGCAAGAATATTTGAATTACATTAGTGAGGAGGTAATTTAATGAATATTAGGAGTTTATTTAGCACTATATTTGGAAACGATAAAAACACAACAGCTCCAGATAGTGCTAGTGAAGTAAAAATACTAGATGATAGAAAAGCAGTATTTACTCCATATAGGGGGGACTTTCAAAGTGATCCAGATGTATTAAAATGTGTAGATGCAATAGCAAGAAATGGAGCTAAAATGCATCCTAGACATATTAGAAACTTTAATGGTAGATTAGAAAACTTAAAAGATAATTTGTATAAGTTATTAGCTAAAAGACCTAATGAGATACAAAATGCTTATCAATTCTACTATCAAGTTATAAGTAATTTAGAGTTATATAATGACTCTTTTATTTATATACAAAGAGATGAGAATTTAAAAGTAACTGGATTATATCCTTTAGATTTTAGTGAAGGTAAATATTATGAATATCAAGGAAAGATATGGTTAAAGTTTAGATTTGGTAGAAGTAAAGAAAGATTTATTCCATATGATAGTTGTATCCATTTAACTAGATTTATTGGAGAAGATGGATTATTTGGTGGAAGCACTAAGCCAATTATAAAAACTTTATCAATAAAACATGTATTAGATGAAGGAATAGTAAATGCAATAAAAACAACTCAATCTATAAAAGGTGTTATCAAATCAACTAAAGCAATGTTAAAGCCAGAAGATGTTAAGAAGATGAGAGACCAATTTGTAGATGATTTTGTAAGTAATGCTAATAAGAGTGGTATAGGTGGATTAGATGCTACTACTGATTTTGTTCCAGTAAAAATAGAGCCTACTACTGCTAATGAACATCAAATTAATAGCATAGATAAAAAGATATTGGCATATTTTGGAGTAAGTGATGAGATAGTTCAATCTAATTATAGTGAAGATCAATGGAATGCTTTTTATGAAAGTGTATTAGAGCCAATAGGATTACAAATGAGTTTAGAATTCTCTAATAAGATATTTACTCCTACAGAGCAAAATTTTGGTAATGAAATAGTATTTGAAAGCAATAGATTACAATATGCTTCTAATAACACTAAAATAAACTTATTAAGATATGCTAATAACATAATGACAATCAATGAATTAAGAGAAGTATTTAATTTAGCTCCTAGAGAAGATGGAGATGTAATAATGCAAGACTTAAATCATATTGATAGCACTATAGCTAATGATTATCAATTAGGAGAAGAGAGTGAAGAAGATACAGAAGAAATCAATAAAAGAATAGTTGATTCAGCATTAAAAAAGATGGGATTGTAGCTTATGAATAGTGATTTAAGAATAATAAAATCAATTAAAAAGATAAATGATGAAATAGAAAAAGATAAATTATCCTACCAAGAATACCAAGAAGAAATAAAAAGCAGCCAAGAAAAGACTGAAGAAAGCATCCAAGCTATAAATGAAGAACAATTAAAAATAAAAGAAATTCAAGAAACAATAAAAAAAGAATTAGAAGATAAGATAGATAACATCGAACTTTTACAAGGACCTAAAGGAGATAAAGGAGACTCTATAGAAGGACCTAAAGGAGAAAAGGGAGATAAAGGAGATAAAGGAGAAAAAGGACCTAAAGGACCTAAGGGAGATAAAGGAGCAACTGGTAGAGATGGCTCAAATGGAAAAGATGGCAAGGATGGAAAAGATGGAAAAGATGGAGTAGGAATAAAAAGTGCAAGAATCAATAAATTTGGAGAATTGATATTAGTATTAACAAATAATAAAGAGATTAACTGTGGAATAGTTAAGGGAAAAGATGGCTATGGCTTTTCTGGAGTTAGTATAGTTGATGTAAAAATAGAAAATAATCACTTAATATGTATTTTATCTAATGGAAATGAGATAGATGCTGGAGTAATAAGTGGAGGTGGAGATATAGGAGAAGAAAGTGATCCTATCTTTACAAGCAGTCCAGCATATAGCATAACTAACAATGATATAACTAATTGGAATAATAAGAGTAATTTTAGTGGCTCTTATAACGATTTAACAAATAAACCTACTATTCCTACAATACCAGCCAATATAAGTGCATTTAATAACGATGTAGGGTATTTAACTCAACATCAAGATATAAGTGGTAAATACGATAAAACTGGTGGAGAAATAACTGGAAATGTAAAAATAGATGGAACATTAACATTAGATATAGAAGATGAAGATTATGATAGTGGAATAAGATTTACTAAAGAACTTAATACTAACTTAGGAACAATCTTAACTCTAACTGGATATGCTGATAACACTAACTACAAGCCAATAATTAGAAATGTAGGAACTCCTAACTATAATTATGATGTTGCTAATAAAAAATATGTTGATGATAATTTAATAGTTCCTAATTATTACTTAACTTTATTAAATGCAGATGGAACAGTAGATACAACTACATCAACATTAAATTACAATACAGTTCTTTCTAATCTAACAAATAGATCAAGAGCTGATTATTTAGATTTAGTATGGGGAACTAGTAGATTTTATGCAAAATGTGTAGAAGTAACAGATGTAAATACTGGAGATTTAAAATTTATTGGAGAAGTAGAATATCAAGGATTACAGAGATACATGGTATTTACATTAAATAGTAGCAATGTATTAACAACTACAAATATCATAACTTTTGAAAGTGTAAGTAATAAAGTTCAAAGTGTTGTATCAAATAGCACTAGTATAGAAAAATATCCAAGCACTAAGGCAGTATATGATGAGTTCCAAAGAAAGCCAGTAGTAATATGGGAAAGTTCAAATCCAAGTGAATACTTAAAAGCAGTTCAATCTAACATATCTGCAAGTCCAGCTTGGCAGTTAACTAATTTAGATATGACTCCATATAAAAGAATAAAGATATATACATGTGCTGGGCAAGGAACAGGAGCTACTGCAAGTGCATCTACAACTCCAGCTATAGTATTGGAGATGTCTTTAGATGAAAGAGCAAGGATAGGAGCATATGGTAATAATTATGTTGCTTCTATAGTAGTTCAAAAGCCAAATGATGCAAATAGATTAGCAACTCTAACATGTGCAGTTTCATCTGATAAAACTAGTTTCGTAGTATTAAGACAAACTAACTTATATGGAACTGCTGCAACTAGTAACAATGATGTTAACTCTAATGTATTTAAAATAGAAGGATATTACGATTAAGGAGGTAATTATGAAAGAAAAAGAAATAAGAAAATTAGACATTCAATTTAGAGCTGAAAAAACAGAAGATGAAAAAATGGAAATAAAAGGATATGCTGCTGTATTTGATAGTCCAGAAACATATGATTATACAGAAGTAATTGCTCCTACAGCTTTTGATGAAGCTGATATGAGTGATGTAGTTTTAAGATATAATCATAATGACTCATTTATGGTATTAGCAAGAACTAGAAACAAATCATTACAGCTAAATGTAGATGAAAAAGGATTGTTTATGAATGCAACTTTACAAGATGATATAACAGAACATAGAGATATATTTAATGCTATAAAATCTGAATTGATAGATAAACAATCATTTGCATTTACTGTAGAAGAAGATGAATACGATTATGATACTGATACTAGAACAATTAAAAAAATAGGTAAATTATTTGATGTATCAGTTGTAGATCAACCATTTTATAATTCTACTGATGTAAGTATAGCTAGAGATATGAATAATAATGAATTCTTAGAAAAAAGAGAAAAGATAAGAAAATTAGAAGAGCTTAATAAAGCTAAAAAATCATTATTAGAAAAATTAGATTAAAAGACGAATAAAGAGAAACTGGAGAGTTTCTTTTTTGTTACTGGAGAGTAACTAAGTCTTTTTAATAAATAGCTGGAGAGCTGTTATAGGAAGTTAGGATGCCTAAAAGAACTAAAAAACAAAGGAGGTCAATATGACTAGAAAAGAAGAAATCGAAGCTCGTAAAATGGAAATTCGTGAAGAAGTAGAAAATGCTGAAACTACTGAAGAAGTTGAAGAACTAGAAAAAGAAGTAGATGCACTTAATGAAGAAGAAGAGCAAATCGAAGAACAAGCCAAAACTGAAGAAGATGCTAAAGAAATGGAGCAAAAATCATTTGCTGTAAAAGAAATAAAGAAAGTAGAGGAGAAAAGTATGAAAGAAGAAATAAGAAACTCAAAAGAGTATATTAATGCTTATGCTGAATACATTAAAGGAAATAATGAAGAGCTAAGAGCATTACTTACTACAAATGCAGAAGGTGGAGAAGGATTAAGCAATACAGTTGCTGTTCCAGATTTTGTATATGACATTGTAAAAACTGCATGGGAAAAAGATGACATTATGTCATTAGTTAGAAAAGTGTCAGTTCAAGGAAACTTAAAAGTAAATTTTGAAGCTTCTGCTGGAGATGCTGTAGAACATGCTGAAGGTGGAGCAGCAGTAACAGAAGAAAGTCTAGTATTAGGAATTGTTACATTAACTCCAGTATCAATTAAAAAATGGATTTCAATCTCAGATGAAGTATATGATATGAGAGGAGAGGAATTCCTAAGATATGTTTATGATGAATTAACATATAAAATTGTTAAAAAGACAGCTGATAGCTTAATTGCTAAAATTGCTGCATTACCACAATCATTAACAGCTAATGCTGATGGTATTTATGATAAAGTATCTGCTAATAAGATTACAGAAGCACCAGCAATGGGAACTATTTTCAATGCTATAGCTAATCTTAGTGATGAAGCTGGAGATTATACTATAGTTATGAATAAATTAACTTATGCTGAATTCAAGAGAGTACAATTAGATAATAATTATGCTGCTGATATATTTGATGGTGTAAGAGTTAGATTTAATAACACTTTACCAGCATATGGAACAGCAGCAGCTGGAGCTGTTTATGCTATAGTTGGAGACTTCGATCATGGAACTTTAGCTAACTATCCAGCTGGAGATGGTGTAGATTTAAAATTTGATGATAAGACATTAATGACATCAGATTTAATAAGAATTCTTGGTAGACAATATGTAGGTGTAGAAGCTATAGCTGATAAAGCATTTACATTAATTGCTAAACCAGAATAAGAAAAGAAAGAAGGTAGACTATGTTAGATGAAATAAAAAAAATTCAAGGTATTAATCATGATGATTTCGATTCTATGATTACATTATGGATAGAAGCAGCAGAGTTAGACCTTAAAGGTATTGGCATAGTTGATACCTTAATTGATAATCCTAATAGTCTAGTTAAAAATGCAATTATAACTTATGTTTTAAGCTTTTTAGATGTAACTAATGCTGAGTTGTATTCTAACTCATATGCACTTCAAAAAGATGTTTTAAGACATACTGGGGAGTATATAACTAGTGGAATATAGTGAGATTATCTATTTAATAAGTCTAGTTAAAACAGAGGATGAGATAGGTAATATTATCAAATCCTCTGAAACTAGTAATAAATGTTATGCTAAAAAGCAAAGTGTAAAGACTAATGAATTCTATAGTGCTGTAGAAGTGGGATTAACTCCTTCATGTGAATTTGTCATTAAAAGACTTAATTACAATGGAGAAGAAGAAGTAGAGTGGAATGATGAAAGATACCAAGTTATTAGGACAATAGATCCTAAAAATAAATTTGATCTTGTATTGGTATGTGCTAGAAAGATTGGTATAAATGGCTAATGACTCAATCTTGGATATAAAAGATATTCTTAATGAGTATTCTAAAGACATTCAAGAAGCAATTACTAAAGATGCTGAAGCAGTTGCTAAAGAAGCTGCTAATGAGTTAAAAAACACATCTCCTAAAAGAACTGGTAAATATAGAAAAGGATGGAGAGTAAAAACTACTAAAGGTAATGGATATGTTGAATGTGTAGTTCATAATGCTACTGATTATCAACTTACTCATTTATTAGAAAAACCTCATGTAATAAGAAATGGTGTTGGAACATGGGGAACATCTACTCCTAGAGTTCATATAAAGCCAGTAGAACAGAAAGCTGTTAAAAAGTATGAAAAAGATGTGGAAAACATTATAAAGAGTGGAGGATAAAATGGAATACACAGATATTTACAATTTATTAAAAACTCTAGATATACCAGTTGCATATAATCATTTTGACTCTAACAAAAATATAATCCCTCCATTTATTGTATATAGAGAAGCAAGCCCAGATACATTTAAAGCTGATGGAGTAACATATTATAGACCTTATAATTTTGAAATAGAGTTAGTTACAGAAAAAAAAGAAGTTGCATTACAAAAGACTATAGAGGATTTATTAACAAATAATAAAATTCCATATGACTTAGAGACTGAGTTATGGGATGAAGATGAAAGAATTTATCATAATTTTTATGAAATCTAAGCACTAATTAAAGTGCTTTTTATTTGAAATATTTAAGGAGGTAAACAATGGCAAATAAAGTAAAATTTGGATTATCAAATGTTCATATAGCTAAGATAACTTATGGAGAAGGTGGAACTATCACTTATGGAACTCCATTTGCATTACCTGGAGCAGTTAACTTAACTCTAGATCCAGAAGGAGATGCAGCAGATTTCTATGCTGATAATACTAAGTATTTTACAGCAAGTGCTAATCAAGGATATTCTGGAAGCCTAGAAATAGCTCTAATTAATGATACTTTTAGAACTACTATTCTAGGAGAAACAGTAGATAGAAATGGGGCATTAATCGAAAATAAAGACAATACTATTAGTGATTTTGCACTTGGATTCCAAATTAATGGAGACCAAAATAATAGAAAATATTGGCTTTATAGTGTAAGTGCTGCTAGACCATCTACAAGCTCTCAAACAATAGAAAGTTCTAAAGAGCCAGTAACTGATACATTAGATATTACTGCAACTGCAAGAATAACTGATGGACAAGTTAGAGTATTTATGGAAAAGAGTGCTACTAATGAAACTGCTTTTGATGGATTCTTCGAAGCAGTTTATGAAGAAGCTGCTTAATCTACTCTTACGAGTAGTATAAAGACTACTCTTAACTGAGTAGTTTTTTTAGTATTCGTAAAAGAAAGGAGAAGAGATATGGCAAATAACATTAAAGGAATTACTATCGAGATTGGAGGTAATACCTCAAAGTTAGAAGCAGCTTTAAAAGATGTCAATAAAGTAGTTTATTCTACTAATGCTGAGTTAAGAAACTTAAATCAAGCATTAAAGCTAGATCCTAAAAATACTGAGTTATTAGCTCAAAAACAAGATGTATTAAGGAAAAACATAGCAGCAACTACTGAAAGACTAGAAACTTTAAAAGAAGCTCAGAGACAAATGGGAGATTATTCTTCATTAACAGAAGAACAGAAAGAACAATATAGGGCTTTAAGTGTTGAAATTGCTAAAGGAGAAAATGCACTCCAAAAAATGAATAAAGAATTAAGGGCAACATCTGGAATAAACATGGATAAAATAAAAGATGCTCTTAAGAAAGTTGGAGAAGTTGCTTTAGATGTTACTAAAAAAATGGCTAAGGTAACTGCTGCAATGGGTGGAGCTTTAGCTGGATTAGTAACAGCTGGAGTAAAATCATATGCTGAGTTAGAACAGAACTTAGGTGGTGTAGAGACTCTATTTGGTAAAAGTGCTGATAAAGTTATAAAGAATGCTCAAAATGCTTATAAAACAGCTGGAGTAAGTGCTAATGAGTATATGTCTGGTGTAACTTCATTTAGTGCATCATTATTGCAGTCTTTAAGTGGAGATACTGATAAAGCAGCAGATATAGCTGATATGGCTTTTAGAGATATGAGTGATAATGCTAATAAATTTGGAACTGATATGTCTAGTATTCAAAATGCCTATCAAGGATTTGCAAAACAGAATTATACTATGTTGGATTAACAAAATAGTTCAACTAAAACCTCGTGAATTCGGTGGAACTCTAAACACATAAAGGTGTAGACAATACCGAGCCAAGACTAATAATAGTAAGGTGTAACGACTATTCCGTAAGGAAGTACACTCAAGTGGGTGGAAGTGCGAGGCTCTCGAAAGAGATGAAGATATAGTCTACTCTATATAGAAATATATAGCAGTTCATAAGAGAACGGTATAAGATTAACGACCTTATATGAATACAAAGGAACTTAAAATTAGGTTATGGTGGTACTAAAACCGAGATGGAAAGATTACTTGCTGATGCTGAAAAGATATCAGGAGTAAAATATGACATTAAGAATTTAAATGATGTATATAGTGCCATCCATGTTATTCAAGAAGAGTTAGGAGTAACTGGAACTACTGCTGAAGAAGCTGAAAAGACAATATCTGGATCAGTTAACTCAATGAAAGCAGCTTTTGATAACTTCTTAAATGGTAGTGGAAGTCCAGAAGCTTTAGCTAAAACAGTTACAAATGTATTAAACAATATAGCACAAGCAATAGTAAAATTAGCTCCTAGTATTTTACAAGGAGTAGTTACATTAATTCAAACATTACTACCTCAAGTAGTTCAATTATTAACTAGTTTAATACCTCAATTACTTACTGCAATAAGTAACATGATAGATACACTACTTAACATGGTAACTTCTAATACTGATAGTATTGCAAGTGCAGTAAGTTCACTTATAACTACTATAGTAACTTTCTTTACTAACAATTTACCAAAAATAGTAAAGATAGGATTATCACTATTATTAGCTTTAGCTCAAGGAATAATACAATCACTACCTCAATTAATACCTGCAGTAATAGAGTGTATTACAACTATGTATGATACATTATTAGCTAATTTACCATTAATAATAGAAGTTGGAATTCAATTAATAGTTGCATTAATAAATGGACTTATAAATGCACTACCTCAAATAGTTAACTTTATTCCTCAATTAGTTCAAACAATAGTTGAAGCAATTATAGCTAACTTACCAATGCTATTAAAAGCAGCTTTACAATTAATAATTGCACTAGGTAAAGGATTAATTACTTATATACCTACACTAATAACTTATATACCTAAATTAATAGCTGCAATAGTTAGGGGAATAATTGATGGAGTTCCAAAACTAATATCAAGTGCTGCAGATTTGATAAAAGGATTAGTTACTGGATTTACTAATAATCATAGTAAATTAAAAACTGCTGCAAATGATATTATTAACAAAATAAAAGAAGTATTAACAAAATTACCAGAAAAAGCTAAGACATGGGCTAGAGATATGATTCAAGGATTTGTCAATGGTATATTTTCAAAGTTGCAGTCAGTTGCTAATGCGGCTAGTAGTGTTGCTAGTAAGATAAAATCATTCTTACATTTCTCTAAACCAGATGAAGGACCATTAAGAGATTATGAAACTTGGATGCCAGACTTTATGAAAGGATTAGCTAAAGGAATAGATAGATATTCTTATTTGGTAGCTGATGCAACTGATAGAGTGGCTGAAGATATGGCTAATGGATTATCTTTAGACAATCTAACTGGAGATGTAGATGCAGCTATGAAAGGATTAAATGCTGGAGTAAAAGCATCTGTAAATCCTACAATTAATCCAAGTGTAGCTCTAGAAACTAACTACTCAATGATGGCTAGAGCAGTAAAAGAAGCATTACAAGATATGGATGTTGTAATGGATGATGATAAGATGGGTAGATTTGTTACTAAAACAGTAACTGATGAAATATATGGATAGGAGGTATTA
>Ga0326513_10003921_pt1 | contig 10717 bp, 4 predicted proteins | sample 2_2465_0518_D_FD_203654 | JGI IMG/M metagenome (GOLD analysis project Ga0326513, IMG submission 203654) | Bovine rumen microbial communities from UC Davis, California, United States - 2_2465_0518 | ecosystem: Host-associated > Mammals > Digestive system > Stomach > Rumen | place: USA: California... | reverse complement strand
CAACAACACCAAAAAAGGCAAAAAGAAATAACGCTGCCCGATGACGGCATATAGCAAACCATCTCAAGCCCGCCGTCCGAAATGGATGGCGGGCTTTCTTCTCCCCCTCTTGCTCCTGACGCCCCTGGCATCGGTAGCACAGGTCGACACCCTCTTCTGGTTTGCACAACCCGACGTGTGGCGACGCTACACAACACTGCCCGTCAACTACTGCGTCACCACCTTCGACCAGGCGGCCACCGTCACCATCGACCTCCCCGCCGACCCCTCTTTCGCGCCCATCACCTTCTCCGTTCCCGCCAACAGCTTCCACCAGCACAACGTGGCCTCCCTCTACTCCCAGATGGTCACCAGCACCTCCAACGCCCCCCGCAACCGCGGCGTGCGCATCCGCGCCACAGCCCCCGTGTCGTGCTATTTCGAGGTTACCGGCGACAACAGCGAAATCTACACCCTCAAAGGGCGCAACGGCCTGGGCACCGACTTCCTCGTCCCCACCCAGACCATTTATCCCAACCACCCCACATTCAACATCAGCTCGTCCATCGAGATTGTGGCCACCGAGGACGACACGCAGCTCGAGATAACGCCGCGTGTGGCACTCACCGGCGGCGTCGCGGCCGGAAGCACCACCTTCTTCAGCCTCAACCGCGGCCAGACCTACCGCGTCCGCTCCTCCAGCCTCTCCGCCAACGGCCACCTCTACAACACCCTCATCCACACCACCAAACCCGTCGCCGTCAACAGCACCGACGACCTCGTCGAGCCCACGGCCAATGCCGACCTCGTGGGCGAACAGATTCTCCCCGTCAGCCAGATCGGCCGTCGCTACGTGGCCCTCAACAGTTTCTACAACATCTCCTCGGGCAACCAACACCTCTACTCGTCGAACATCTTCATCTTCCCCACGCAGGACAACACCATCGTCACCGTCAACGGCGGCCCCCTCTCGCCCATCCAACGGGGCTCCTCCCTCTCGTTCCGGCTGACGGGTCCCGCCACCCTCATCGAGGCCAACAACCCCATAGTGGTATTCCAGACCACCACCTCCGGCTTCGAAATGGGCGGCACCATGCTCCCCCACCTCGAATGCACAGGATCGCACCGCGTCGTGCACAAAGTGCCCACGGACATCGACCAACAGCCCAAGCTGGCCATCGTCGTCGCAACCGAACACAAAGCCCATTTCGCCCTCAACGGGAATCCCATGCCGGCCTCCTGGTTCCAGACCGTCCCCGGCGACCCGACCCTCTCCTACAGCCTTCGCACCGTCTCCATACCGACGGACAGCATCATCTCCGTCGAAAACAATGCCGGACGGTTCCAGATGGGCATCATCGACCTCACATTCAACGTCGGCGCCAGCTGCACCTACGGCTACTTCTCCGACTACGCGCAAGCCTCCTATGTACACCTCGACATGGACACCGTCCAGTGTTCCGACTCGGCAGTCGTCTTCACCTACGACGCACCCAACATCGACAATCTGACCCTCACGGGCCCCGACGGATTCCAACTCACGGCGCCGCCCTTCGTCATTCCCGCCGACGCACCCCACCTCTCCGGCCGCTACCACCTCAGCGGCGTCGACACCGCCAACTGCCACAACCTCCTGTCCGACTCCATCGACATCACCTTCCGCCGCTGCAACACCCGCATCGCCCTCCCCTATTGCGAAGACTTCGACTCCTACCCCTATGGCGAGGGCAATATGCCCGACTACTGGACCGGCTACAACACCCTCAACATCGACAACGGCCGCTACCCCCTCATCACCCGCGAATACCACCGCTCCGGCAACCAGAGCTTCGGATTCCATATCATGAACAACAACCGCTGCTACGCCATCCTTCCCGACTTCGCCGTCGACTCCATACAGCAGCTCAACCTCTCCTTCTTCGCCCGCATCAAACCTTCCGAAAGAGGACAACTCGTCATGGGCGTCCTCACCGACTCCACCGACATCAACTCCTTCATTCCCCTCGACACCCTGAGCATTTCCCACCTCCAGTGGCAACCCGTCACCTACTCCTACAGCCACTACCACGGCCCCGCCCAGCGCGCCGCCATGCTCGACATCCAGCTGCCGGGCTACACGTTCGGCAACATCTACATTGACGACTTCGCCGCCGGACTCTGGCAGCAGCCCTCCATCCAGGTCTCCTCCCCATCCTCCATCACCGTCACAGCCGCCCCCGGCCAAAGTGAAGACTTCTGGATCGAGTACGGCGCCCCCGGATTCCATCCCGGCGTCGACCCCTCCACCATCGTGCACATCACCTCCAGTCCCTTCGTCGTCACAGGCCTCCAGCCCTCAACCATCTACGACATCTATGCCTATCCCTACCTCGACAACAACACCCTCGTCCGTAGCACCTGCAACGCACCCGTCATCGTCACCATGCCCCAACCGCCCCCGGAGACAATCATCGACACCTCCGTTTGCATCAACCATCTACCTGTCGTATGGCATTCACATACACTCCTCTCCGACACCTCCATAAGCGAAACCCTCGCCCTCTCCCCCCTCGGCTACGACAGCATCGTCACCCTCCACCTCTCCCTCCTCCCCACCTACAGCATCGACACCCTCGCCTCCCCCTGCGACCAAATCGCATGGCGGGGACATACCTTTACCTCCGACACCCTTTTCGTCGACAGCCTTATCGCTACCAATGGCTGCGACTCCGTCACCACCCTCCACCTCACCCTCCGCCACTCCTCCTCTGCCATAATCCTCGACACCGCCCTCGAAAACGACCTGCCCCGCACCCTCCTCGGACACACCTTCTCCTCCGACACCGCCAACTTCGCCATCACCACCGCCAACGCCCAAGGCTGCGATTCCCTCATATCATACTCCCTCCACGTCCTCTGGAACAACCGCACCTCCCTCGACTCCACCGTCTGCCAATCCCTCCTCCCCCTCCAATGGAACCACCGCACCTTCCACGCCGCCGGCACCCTTCTTGACACCCTCGTCAACACCCTCGGTTCCGACAGCATCATTGCCATGACCCTCCACGTCGCCCCAACTTTCGACGACACCCTCGCCGTCTCCATCTGCGACAACCAGACATACAGTTTCGAAGGCACAACCTACGCCATCGCCGGTACCTATAGCCACCTCCTGCACACCGCCGCCTTCGGCTGCGACTCCCTGCGCACCCTCAGCCTCGACGTCCGCAGCACCTCCTCTGGCGACACCCTCGCCAACCCCTGCGACGGCCTCCTCTGGCGCGGCGCGACCTTCACCTCCGACACCGTCATCGCCGACACCGCCATCCTCCATAGTGTCTTCTCCACCAACGCCGTAGGCTGCGACTCCGTCACCACCCTCCACCTCACCCTCCGCCACTCCTCCTCTGCCACAATCCTCGACACCGCCCTCGAGAACGACCTGCCCCGCACCATCCTCGGCCACTCCTTCCACTCCGACACCGCCGACGTCGCCATCACCACCGCCAACGCCCAGGGCTGCGACTCCCTCATATCATACTCCCTCCACGTCCTCTGGAACAACCGCACCTCCCTCGACTCCACCGTCTGCCAATCCCTCCTCCCCCTCCAATGGAACCACCGCACCTTCCACGCCGCCGGCACCCTTCTCGACACCCTCGTCAACTCCCTCGGTTCCGACAGCATCATCGCCATGACCCTCCACGTCGCCCCGACTTTCGACGACACCCTCGCCGTCTCCATCTGCGACAACCAGACATACAGTTTCGAAGGCACAACCTACGCCCTCGCCGGTACCTATAGCCAACTCCTGCACACCGCCGCCTTCGGCTGCGACTCCCTGCGCACCCTCAGCCTCGACATCCGCAGCACCTCCTCCGGCGACACCCTCGCCAACCCCTGCGACGTCCTCCTCTGGCGTGGCGCGACCTTCACCTCCGACACCGTCATCGCCGACACTACCATCCTCCAAAGCGTCTTCTCCACCAACGCCGTAGGCTGCGACTCCGTCACCACCCTCCACCTCACTCTCCGCCACTCCTCCTCCTCCGTCATCCTCGACACCGCCCTCGAGAACGACCTGCCCCGCACGCTCCTCGGCCACTCCTTCCTCTCCGACACCGCCAACTTCGCCATCACCACCGCCAACGCCCAGGGCTGTGACTCCCTCGTCTCCTACTCTCTCCACGTCCACCGGAACCGCCTGACGAATCTCGACACCAGCGTCTGCGCCAACGAGCTACCGTTCGAATGGCATGGCAAGTCCTTCGCCGACAACGGCACCACGCCCCTGCGCGACACCCTTTGGCTGAATGCAAGCAGCGGCGCCGACAGCACCGTAGCGCTCACCGTGGACGTGCACCCCGTCTACGACCTGCACATCTACGACACCCTCTGCGACAACCAAAGCCTCTCCTTCGAGAGCCAAGAGCTCGCCTCCACCGGCATCTACGAATACAGCCTCAGCACCCACACCTATGCCTGCGACTCCCTGCGCACCCTGCACCTCACCGTCCACCCCACCTACAACGGCATCCTCTACGACACCATCTGCCAGAACCAGCGCTACTCCTGGGGCACCCCCCTGCGGGACATCCACCTGCCCGACTCCACCCTCCACCACCTGTCCGCCGCCGACACCGCCACCGCCATCCCCGCCGCCTCGAACACCATCACCCTTGGCGACACCCTGACGTCCATCCACGGCTGTGACTCCGTCTCACAGCTCTCGCTCACCATCCGCCCTGTCCTCGACATTCACTATTACGACACAGCCTGCTATGCCGCCCTCGGCGCCGACGGCTGGGACACCCTCGACTACCCCTTCGAGGGGCAGCATTTCGATACCACGACCCTCTACACCCACCACGCCGCCTCCGGCACCACCGGCTGCGACTCCCTGCGCACACTCCACCTGGTGGTCGCCCCGACATACGACCGCCACTTCTACGACACCATCTATCAGGGCGATGCGGCTCTCTTCGAAGGCCACGAGTACACCGTCCCCGGCCGCTACGAGCATCCGCTGGCCACCGCCTCGCGCAGTTGCGACAGCATCCTCACCCTCCACCTTACCGTGGCCCCCGTCAGCCGTTTCGACACCACCCTCTGCCGCAACCACCTGCCCCTGCTCTGGCACGGACAATCCTTCCCGGCGGTCAACGACATCGCCTTCAGCGGCAACCGTCACACCCTCGTCGACAGCCTCCATACCTCCCTGCCCGACGGACGCGACTCCCTCACCGTCTTCACCCTCACGCTCCTCGACACCTCCGCCCGCACCGACGTTGTGCTGGCCTGCGGCAACTACACCTGGATCGACAGCGTCAACTACACCGCCTCCACGCAGTCGCCCGCTGTCACCTTCGCCAACGCCCTCGGTTGCGACAGCGTCGTCCACCTCGACCTCCGCCTGACCTTCACCCAGACCATCGACGACTACCATTCGCCCTGCGACTCGCTCGTATGGCTCGACGGACGTGTCTTCCGCAACGACACCGTGGGCATCATCGACACCCTCCACACCCTCTCGGGCTGCGACTCCATCATGCGCCTGCACCTCACCCTCCGCCACTCCTCGCACATCGACCTTGCCGACACCTCCTGCCCGCACAACGCCTACAGCTGGCACTCGTTCGGCATCCCCGCCGACACCTCGGGGCGCTTCCTCCTGTTCGACACCCTGGTCAACGCCGAGGGCTGCGACTCCACCCTCCGCCTCGACCTCTTCAAACCCGGCGAGACCGTCATCGATATCGTCTCCGACATCGACTGCCGCCTGCACGGCCACCACGTCACGGCCACCGCCACCGCCGACCTCGCCGCCGCCGACAGCCTGACGCTCCCCCACCTCGCATGGAGCGCCCGTCCCGCCGACCCCCTGCTCGACAGCCTGCTGCAGTCGCCCGGCTACACCTTCACCTCCGGCGCCACCATCCTCCTGCAACCCGCAGTGGAGACCCAATACACCCTCACGGCCGACTACAGCGCCACGCACCGCTGCCCCGACACGGCCACCATCACCCTCAAGCCCGTCGTCACTCCGCAGGTGCAGCTCAAGGTCACGCCCCTCCTCATACCCTACAGCGAGCGCCGATTCACAGCCTACGACCTCGACCACAACCACTCCTACGCCCGCACATGGTACATCGACAACGAGCCCCTCGGCGACCACTCCCCCGTCATCCATGGCCAAGCCAACTTCGACGCCGACTCCGTCATCGTCACCCTCGAACTGGCCGACAGCATCTGCAGCGACACCGCCACACGCGTCATCCACATCGACGACCTTGCCGTCTACGCCCCCAATGCCTTCACCCCCTCACGGGAGGACAACAACCGCTTCGTCATCGTCACCCGCGGCGTTGCCCGGGGCGAACTCACCATCTACCAGCGCGACGGCCTCCTCGTCTACCACACCGACGACTACACCCAGGGTTGGGACGGCCGCACCAGCGACGGCACCCCCTGCATACAGGGCAACTACGTCTGGAAACTTGTCTACCAGCCCACCCTCTGGCCCGGCTCCCAACGCACACAGGTCGGCTCCATCCTCCTCATCCGCTGACCCCCATTCGGAACACGTTCCGCCAGCCTGCATCTTTTGACAAAAAGTCGGTTCCACCCCATCCCTTTCCACCCCGTCAACCCCTTGCACCGCTCTTTCCTCAAAAACACAACTTCCATAAAACCAATAAAATAACACAACTCAACCAAATTGGAAATAAAGCAAAACGCAACACCCACATAATCAGCACAATCTACCAACCAACTCCCTATCAACTCCCAACCAACTCCCACCCAAGTCCCACCATGGTGGGAGATGATAGGGTGGTGGTGGGCCGTTGGCAGGATTTTTGACATTTTGTCGTATTTGAATCAGCTCCATTTGGCCATTCCAAAAGTTATTTGTATCTTTGCATCGTCATTATGAAACGGATTTTGATACTATGGATGGTACTCTGCCTGTCCGTCGCAGCTGTGGCTCAAGGAGTTCCGACAACGGCAACCGACAGCGGTTGCCCGCTGGATTCGTTGCCGCCGCTCAGCAATAAGGAGCGGAAGGAGCTGAAAGAGAACCTCGACAGCTACATTGAACTATGGAAAACCATCGATACCCAGGGCAGCAACCCCAAAGTGACATTCAAAGACATCGACGACAAACGCATCGTCGCAGTTGTGGAATACGAGTCTGCAAACAACACACCCGACCAAACGCCAAATTTCGTACAGCAGCTGCGTGTCTGGGCTCTTTTTGTTGCCAGCCATCAGGGAATAGGGCTGAACGACATCTTCGACATCGTGGCCCGGCTCGGCATGAACGCCGTCGTGCATGTCGTTTTGAAAACCCAACAGAATGAGGCCACCTCTATCGACGCCTCCGTCTACACCTATGACAACGCCACCCTCCGCCGCATCATAGCGCTGGAAAACTACACCCAGGCCTACATCTACGCCGACATGCTGGCCACACGCCAGCAACTGCCCCTGCAGATCGACGACAGCCTCTTCGTCACCGCCGTCAACTACTGCAACCACCTCTACACCATCCACATGCACTCCACCGCTGCCGACGACCCCACGGTGTCGTCGCAGTTCTTCTGGATGATTTCCAACAAGTGGTTCATCGCCAACAACACATTCCTCCCCTACCTGGGGCAGGACAGCACGACGCTGCGCATCGTGGGCAGCATCGAGGGCAACCCCGACACCGTGGTGCTCGACTACCGTCCCGCGCAGCTGCTGGGCAAGGAACCGGCCATCGACGTCGACCTTGCCGGCCAGTATCTGGCCATGGCCCTCGGGCGCGAATGCCCGCAACCGCTGGACGACAGCACGGGCGTCTGGACCCACTGCAGCTACGACCCCACGCTGAAGGTCGTCGTGATGCACTACACCGTCGACGAACTCTCCATCCTCTCCAACGAGGGCAAGGAGCAGCAGCTGAAACCCATGCTGCTGGAACACCTCATCTATGCCGACGGTGCCGAGTTCCTCGGGCTGCTGGCATCCTCCGAGGTGGGCCTGGAGCTGCGCTGGCAAAGCCGCACAACCGCCCGCAAATTCACCATCACCTTCACGGCCGACGAATTGATCAATTACATGTTCGAAGAAGAATAGCCTCCCGTTTATGCGAATACTGCTCATCACCCCGCCGCTCACGCAGCTCAACACCCCCTACCCCGCCACGGCTTACCTCAAAGGGCTCTTCGCGACCCAGGGGCATGAGGTGCACCAACTGGACCTCGGCATCGAGTTGGCCGACCGTGTGCTGTCCAAGGAGTTCCTGCAAAGCATCGGCCTGGAGCGCGAGGCGCAGCTGATAGAGCCCGTGAAGCGTTTCCTGCGCGGCCAGGACGACACCCTCGGCCCCCGCATCGCCAACCGCTCGCTGCTGCCGGAGGGCAAACGCTTCGAGCAGCTGGACGAGGACCACCTGGAGTGGAGCTTCGGCGTCAGCGGCACCACCGACAAAGCGCAGCACCTGGCCACGCTCTTCATAGAAGAGGTGGCAGACTATGTGCGCGAGCATGTCGACCCCCATTTCGACCTGGTGCGCTATGCCGAGTACCTGTCCAACGACGCACCGTCGTTCGACCCCCTCTACGAGGAGCTGCAGCGCGACCCCTCCCCCATCGACCGCCTGATGCTCAGCATCTTGAAAGAGAAAATCTCAACCTTCAACTTTCAATTTTCAATTGACAGGGTCTGCATCACCAGTCCCTTCCCCGGTTGCCTCTACGGTGCCCTGCGCTGCGGCCAGTGGCTGAAGGCCAACACGAAGGCGACCATAGAGCTGGGCGGTGGTTTCCCCAATACAGAGTGGCGCCAGATGGACGAGCCGCGCATCTATGAGTTCTGCGACGAGGTGGTCGTCGACGGCCACCCCGAAGCCATCGACCACTGCCCCGACTTCAGCGACCTGCCGCTGGACAAATACCTTTCGATGAGCGAGATGACCAATCCGATGCACCGCCTGTGGAGCCAGGGACGGTGGAACAAGATGGTGATGGCGCAGGGCTGCTACTGGCACCGCTGCGCCTTCTGCGACACCTCGCTGCCCTACATCGGCGACTACCGCGCCCCCAAAGCATCGACGGTGGTAGACCGCATGGAGCGCGTGATGGCCCAGACGGGACGGACGGGGTTCCACTTCGTGGACGAGGCCCTGCCGCCCAAACTGCTGGGCGAAGTGGCGGAAGAGATTCTGCGTCGGGGACTTACGCTGAGTTTCTGGGGCAACATACGCTTCGAAAAGGCCTACACCGCCGAGCTGTGCGACCTGCTGGCCGAGGCCGGCATGGTGGCCGTCAGCGGTGGCCTGGAGGTGGCCAGCGACCGCCTGCTGAAACTCATGGACAAGGGCGTCACCATACAGCAGACCGCCGAGGCCTGCCGACACCTGCGCGACGCGGGCATCATGGTGCACACCTACCTCATGTACGGCTTCCCCACCGAGACGCTGCAGGAGACCGTCGACGCCCTGGAGACCGTGCGCCGCATGTTCGACGAGGGCATCGTGCAGAGCGCCTTCTGGCATCGCTACGCCATGACATGCCATAGTCCATCGGGCAGGCACCCTGAAGCCTTCGGCGCACGCCGCGTGACGATGGACCCAAACCCCTTCTGCAACAACGAGGTAGACTGGGAACCCATCAACGGGGGCCAGCAGTTCGACTACGACATCGACGCCGTAGGCGCCGCCCTGCGATTGGCCACATACAACTACATGAACGGCCTCGGGCTGGAGCAGCCCGTGCGCTCGTGGTTCCCCATCAGGGTGCCACGTCCGACGCAAGAAAGAAAACACTAAGCGGCGATGTCCTTGTCGTTGTCGTCGTCTTTGGGGTCGCCGTGCCGGAGATGCTTAATGTAGATTTCAATGCTCTTCAATCCCCAGTTGATGAGGATGATGACGGTGACGGCGATGAGGGCTTCAACCCACATGCCATAGCCGCAGAGGCATCCCACAGCGGCGGAGCACCAGATGGTGGCCGCCGAGGAGAGGCCGTGGATGGTCAGTCCGTTCTTCATGATGACGCCGGCGCCGAGGAAACCGATGCCCGTCACCACCTGCGAGAGGACGCGGAGGTTGTCGTTGTTCACCGGCCCGCCTGCCGCCCGGGCGCCCATGATGACGCTCTCGCTGATGAGGATGAAGATGCAGGCGCCGACAGCCACCAGCGAGTTGGTGGTCAAGCCGGCCTGACGCTGTTTCAGCTCGCGCTGCGTGCCGATGATGATACCTGCTGCCAAAGCGCAGGCAAGACGGAATATGAATATTTCGATGGGCATAACGACTAAATCTTTATTCCTTCCCGGCAAGGACCACTACTATCTCGCCCTTCACCTCCTTCTGTTGGAAGTGGGCCAACACTTCGGCCACGGTGCCCCGGGCGGTCTCGGCGTGGAGCTTGCTGATTTCTCGGCTGACGGAGACCTGGCGGTCGGGGCCGATGGCTTCGACAAGCTGTTCCAACAACTTCACCAATCGGAACGGGCTCTCGTAGATAATCATCGTGCGAGTCTCGTCGGCAAGGGCGTTGACGGCCGTCTGGCGGCCTTTCTTATGAGGCAGGAAACCGAGGAAGACGAAACGGTCGCAGGGCAGACCGCTGTCGATGAGTGCCGGCACAAATGCCGTTGCTCCGGGCAGGCATTCCACCTCGATGCCCTCCTTCACGGCCTCGCGCACCAGCAGGAAGCCCGGGTCGGAGATACCGGGGGTGCCGGCATCCGTCACCACGGCGATGGTCGT
>Ga0326513_10003920_pt1 | contig 10717 bp, 8 predicted proteins | sample 2_2465_0518_D_FD_203654 | JGI IMG/M metagenome (GOLD analysis project Ga0326513, IMG submission 203654) | Bovine rumen microbial communities from UC Davis, California, United States - 2_2465_0518 | ecosystem: Host-associated > Mammals > Digestive system > Stomach > Rumen | place: USA: California... | reverse complement strand
CTTTGAGGAGGTGATTCGTTTGGCTATCTCATTGGGCGGAGATTCTGATACCATTGGCGCCATGGCTGGAGCGATAGCTGCATGTATGTATCCTATTTCAGATGATATAGCAGAAAGATGTGACTCCATCCTAACAGAGGACTTGAGAGAGATTAAGGATAGATTCTGTGAATTCATTGATAGGCGAGAGAAATAACTGAAGTTACTTTTAATCAGATATTGAGATGAGAACAATAGCAATCGTATATGCAGTTTCGTGGCTGATTTTACTTATTGTGTATATAATCAGCCTGTTTCAAGACAAGAAGTCTAAGAAAAAGGATGATGCTTTAGAGATATTTCTTAATAAGCACAAAAGTGCGAAAGAAAAGATTATGGACAAACTTATCTATGTCATTATGATTATGTTTGCTCCTTGCCGCATACATCACCTTCTGCATCTATTTTTCAGAGAAGCTCATCAACCAAGGCCTCGCTGAGCAGGACAAGGAAAAACTGAATCCAGGCATAATGAACGACACCATGCACGGTGCAGCGCTCGCTGCCGTCAAGCGGAAGGTCTCAGGTGTAGTAGACGTCATCATCACAAGCGACAAGTGGACCATCTCGAGCCTACACGTCCATATATCTACCTTTGTGGCCAATAGGCAGAGTTGATGGAACTATGGAACAGAACACAGCGCGGAGAGAAAATACCCAATATAAGAGTAGGGGGGCAGATTATGTTACTGAGGATTACAGATGTAGAGTATTTGGACGACGATTGTTTTTTGACAGTTACAATAATCATATAGCCAATAAACTTTGTTAAAAAGTGGTGGTAAAGATATATCATTAGATATATTTTTTGTAAATTTGCACCCCGAAAACCGAAGATGATGAAAATAGTTTTCGGGATACACTTTGCAAGGTTAGGTTAATAAATTAAAATAGGTATGAAAAAGAACAAGATTATGATGTTCGCTGCTGCCACGATGCTGCTGGCTTCGTGTGGCGGTGGCGGTGGCGGTCGCCCGAATTTCGGTGACAACGAGTATCCTGTGATGACTGTCGGCACGTCGAGTGTAGACATGCAGACGACGTATCCTGCAACGATCAAGGGTGTGCAGGATGTGCAGATCAGTCCTAAGGTGAGCGGATTTATCGTGAAGATTCATGTGAAGGAAGGGCAGACGGTGAGTGCCGGCCAGACGCTGTTTGAGATAGACAACGTGACTTATCAGGCTCAGGTGCGTCAGGCCCAGGCCTCAGTCAATACTACCCAGGCTGCCCTGAATACGGCGAAACTGAACTATGAGAATTCGCAGAAACTGTTTGAGAATCACGTGATTGGCGACTTCGAACTGAAGTCGGCCACGAATCAGTATGAGCAGGCGAAGGCTAATCTTGCCCAGGCGCAGGCCGGGCTGGCTTCTGCCAAAGAGATGCTGAGTTTCTGCTATGTGAAGAGTCCTGCCTCAGGTGTGGTGGGCACGCTGCCTTTCAAGGTGGGTACACTTGTGAGCGCTGCCAATGTGCTGACGACGGTCTCCAACAACTCTTCGATGGAAGTGTACTTCTCTCTGACGGAGAAGGACGCCCTGACCATGTCGCAGGGGGCGGGCGGTCAGAATGCCGCCATCCAGGCGATGCCGGCCGTGAAACTGAAGTTGGCCGACGGGAGCGTCTACGGTCTGGAAGGCCGGGTGACGAAAATGAGCGGTGTGATCGACAATGCCACAGGCAGTGTGCAGTTGATAGCCCTCTTCCCCAATCCTGACAAGGTGCTCAAGAGCGGCGGCTCGGGTGCCATCATCATCCCCAAGCAGAACAGTTCGGCTATCATCATCCCGCAGGGATGCGTCTCGGAGGTTCAGAACAAGAAATTCGTCTACATACTCGGCAATGACAACAAGGTGAAGTACACCGAGATCAAGGTGGATCCGCAGAACGACGGCAACAACTATATCGTGACTGAAGGCTTGAAGGTGGGCGACAAGTATATCACCAACGGCATCACGAAACTGAAGGACGGCATGGAGATCGTGCCCATCACGCCTGAGAAGTATCAGCAGAAGATCAAGGACCAGGCCAAGGAGATGAGTGCCGGTGAGATCGTGGAGGCCGTGCAGAAGGCGACTAAGTAGAGTTGAAGAATTGAAGAATTGAAAAAAGTAACACAATGACATTTACAACCTTTATCAAGCGCCCGGTGCTCTCGACGGTGATCTCCATCGCCATCGTGCTGCTGGGCTTTATAGGTCTGGCATCGCTGCCTATCGAGCAGTATCCCGACATTGCACCGCCTACGGTGGTGGTCTACACCAGTTATCCTGGTGCTGATGCCGAGACCGTGAAGAACTCCGTCATCGTGCCGCTCGAAGAGTCGATCAACGGTGTGGAGGGAATGGACTATATCAGTTCTACGGCATCCTCCGGATCGGCGCAGATCAGTGTGCTGTTCCGTCAGGGCATGAATGCCGATATGTGTGCGGTGAACGTGCAGAACCGCGTCAGCCAGGCTCAGGCTCTTCTGCCTGCGGAGGTGACGCAGATCGGCGTGACGGTGATGAAGCGCCAGACGTCGCAGGTGCTCATGTTCACCCTGACGTCGGATGGCCGCTACGACGACGAGTTCCTGACGAACTACAACAACATCAACATCATCCCGGCCATCAAGCGTATACAGGGCGTGGGCGACGTGCAGTCACCTGGTCTGAAGACCTATTCTATGCGCATCTGGCTCAAGCCCGACATGATGAAGCAGTACGGCCTGATGCCGAGCGACATCACGGGCGTGCTGGCCGAGCAGAACATCGAGGCCGCACCGGGCTCGTTCGGACAGGAGTCGAAGGTGGCCTATGAGTATGCCATGCGCTACACGGGCCGACTGAAGACGCCGGAGGAGTTCGGCAATATCATCATCTCAAGCGACGCCAACGGGCAGACGCTGAAACTGAAGGACGTGGCGAAGATCGAACTCGGCGGACAGCAGTACTCGGTGTCGATGAAGAACAACAACATCCCCTCGGTGATGGGTATGGTGCAGCAGATCGCCGGCTCGAATGCCAACGAGATCGCCAAGCAGGTGAAGGCCGAACTCGAGGAGCAGGCCAAACTGTTCCCCCCGGGCATGACGTACAAAATCAACTACGACGTGACGGAGTTCCTCTATGCCTCCATCGAGGAGGTGGTATTCACCCTCGTGTTCACGCTCATTCTGGTGTTCATCGTGATCTACATCTTCCTGCAGGACTGGCGCTCGACGATGATCCCGCTGATTGCCGTGCCGGTGTCGCTGGTGGGTACCTTCTTCTTCCTCGAGGCTTTCGGATTCTCCATCAACCTGCTGGTGCTCTCGGCTCTGCTGCTGGCTATCGCCATCGTGGTGGATGACGCCATCGTGGTGGTGGAGGCCGTGCACGCGAAACTCGACCAGGGCTACAAGTCGACGCTGACGGCCTCTATCGACGCTATGAACGAGATCTCGGGTGCCATCATCTCGATCACGCTGGTGATGGCCTCAGTGTTCATCCCCGTGTCGTTCATGGGTGGCGTGACAGGTACGTTCTACCGTGAATTCGGTGTGACGATGGCCGTGGCCATCTTCATCTCCGCCCTGAACGCCCTGACGCTGTCGCCCGCCCTCTGCGCCATCTTCCTGAAGCCCCACGACGAGAGCGGCCACAAGAAGATGTCGCGTATCGACCGATTCCATGCAGCCTTCAACACAGCCTTCACGACGACCACCAATAAGTATAAGGGTATCGTGGAGAAACTGGTGCGCAAGCCTGTTGCCATCATCTTAGGGGCTATCGTGGGTATCGCCGTGCTGGCCACCACGATGCTCACTACGAAGACCGGACTGGTGCCCGACGAGGACACGGGTACCGTATTCTGCACCATCTCGATGCCGCCAGCCACGTCAGTGGCCCGCACGCGCCAGATCATCGACGAAGTGGACGCCATCCTGGCTGCCGACCCCGCCATCCAGAGCCGTGAGCAGATTCAGGGTTATAACTTCATCGCAGGTGCCGGTTCCGACCAGGCCACGTTCATCATCAAACTCAAGCCCTTTGCAGAGCGTCAGAAGGGATTCTGGTGGAAACTCTCAGGACTGTGGCAGGGCGACGGCATCTACAGGTTCTTCCTCAACCCCTTCGACCGCGACGGCGTGCTGGCACAGATATACCTCAAGACGGCCCACATCAAGGATGCCCAGATACTGGCCTTCGGACCGCCTATGATCCCTGGCTTCTCGGCCAACTCGGGTGTCTCGCTGGTGATGCAGGACCGTACGGGCGGCGACCTGACACGATTCTTCGAGATCGTCCAGGACTATCTGGCCGAACTCAACAAGCGTCCGGAGATCCAGATGGCTCAGACCTCCTACAACCCGAACTATCCGCAGTACATGATTTCGGTCGACGTAGCCAAGTGTAAGCAGGCCGGCATCTCGCCCCGCGTGGTGCTCACCACCCTGCAGGGCTACTACGGCGGACTGTACGCCTCCAACTTCAACGCCTACGGCAAACTATACCGCGTGATGGTGCAGGGCTCGCCGGAGACCCGCATGACGGAGGAGTCGCTCAATAATATATATGTACGCACGGGGGCTGGCATGTCGCCCGTGAAGGAGTTCTGCAACATGGAGCGCGTCTACGGCCCGTCGAACATCAACCGCTTCAACCTGTTCACCGCCATCAATGTGACGGCAACCGTCGCCAACGGCTACTCTTCGGGTGAGGCCATCAAGGCTGTGGAGGAAGTGGCTGCGCAGATGCTGCCCACGGGCTATACCTACGACTACTCGGGACTGACCCGTCAGGAGGCCCAGGCCAGCAACTCTACGGCTATCATCTTCGTGCTCTGCTTCATCTTCATCTATCTGATTCTGTCGGCACAGTACGAGTCGTACATCCTGCCGCTGTCGGTAGTGCTCTCAGTGCCGTTCGGACTGGCTGGCGCCTTCCTGTTCACGCAACTGTTCGGCCACTCCAACGACATCTACATGCAGATCTCGCTTATCATGCTGATTGGTCTGCTGGCCAAGAACGCCATCCTGATCGTGCAGTTCGCCCTGGAGCGTCGCCAGACGGGTATGGCCATTTCATGGTCGGCCGTGCTGGGTGCTGCCGCCCGTCTGCGTCCTATTCTGATGACCTCTCTGGCTATGGTGATCGGCCTGCTGCCGATGATGTTCGCCTCAGGTGTAGGCAAGAACGGTAACCAGACGCTTGGTGCCGCAGCCGTGGGCGGTATGCTTATAGGCACGCTCATCCAGATATTCGTGGTGCCGGCTCTGTTCGTGATCTTCCAGTCGCTGCAGGAGAGGTTCCGCCCGATGAAGTTCGAGGATGAGGAGAATCCTGAAGTGGCAGCCGAACTGGCTCAGTATGCTCATGGTAAAACCCCTGTTGATTATGAATTGGAGAAGTAATATGAAGAAGTTGATGATGTATATGTCTGCAGCCCTGCTGCTGTCGAGTTGCGGACTCTATAATAAGTACGAGCGTCCTGAGGTGATGGCCGACGGTATCATCCGCGACCCAGTGGCAATGGCCGATACGCTGGCAGCGAAGGACACGACGTCGTTTGGAAATCTGCCCTGGCGTACTGTCTTTACCGACCCTCAGTTGCAGACGCTGATCCAACAGGGACTGGACAACAATCCCGACCTGCTGAATGCAGCCCTCAACGTGAAGATGGTGAACGAGGCCCTGAAGATAGCCCGTCTGGCCTTCCTGCCCTCGGTGGTGTTCTCGCCGCAAGGCACACTGGCCTCCTTCGACGGTGCCAAGGCCAGCAAGACCTATCAGTTGCCCGTCTCGGCCAGTTGGAATGTCGACCTGTTTGGCAATCTTCTCTCGCAGAAACGCTCTGCCCAGATGCAACTCATAGCCACGAAGGACTATCAGACTGTGGTGAAGACCAATATCATCTCCGGCATCGCCAATCTCTACTATACGCTGCTGATGCTCGACCGCCAGGTGGAGATCATCACAGATATGGAGAGTCTGACGAAGGAGACCTGGGACAAGATGAAGTTCATGCACGAGAACCGTGCCGGCTATCGCTCGACAGCCGTGCAGAGTGCCGAGGCAGCCTACTACAGCGTGCAATCGCAGAAGGTGGACCTGATCCGCCAGATCCGTGAGTGCGAGAATTCGCTCTCACTGCTGATTGGCCAGCAGGGACAGACCATCAAGCGCGGTACGCTGGCAGGACAGAGCCTTCCCACATCGTTTTCGGCAGGTGTCGGTATCCAGTTGCTCAACAACCGTGCCGACGTACACGCCTCTGAGATGTCGCTCGCTCAGTGCTTCTATGATGTGGAGACGGCGCGCAGCCGTTTCTATCCAAATCTCACCGTCACGGGCACTGCTGCCTTCACCAACAGTGCCGGCGGTGCTGTCATCAATCCTGGCAAGTGGCTGCTGTCAGCAGTGGGAAGCCTTGTGCAGCCCATCTTCCAGCACGGACAGATCGTGGCAGGCCTGAAGGTGGCCAAGATGAAGTATGAACAGGCCTTCAACACTTGGCAGAACACGGTGCTGAAGGCTGGCAATGAGGTGTCGAACGCACTCGTTAGTTATAATTCTTCTTCAGAGAAAGCAGTACTTGACGGCAAGCGCGTGGAGGTGCTGAAGCGTAATGTGGAAGACACCAAACGCCTGATGGAGTCGAGCAGCAACACCACCTATCTGGAGGTTATCACCGCTCAGGGCAACCTGCTCAATGCTGAGATCAATGAGGTCACCGACCAATTCAACAAGATGCAGTCAGTCGTGAACCTCTACATGGCTCTCGGCGGCGGTGCGAAGTAAAGGTAAAAGGGTAAAAAGGTAAAAAAAGAGTAATTATGGCAAGTGAAATATCCCCCAAGGCTGAAATATCGCCAAAGGCGAAGATCGGCAACAACTGTAAGATATTCCCCTTCGTGTATATCGAGGACGACGTGGAGATTGGCGACAACTGCATCATCTTCCCCTTCGTCAGCATCTGCAATGGTTCACGTATAGGCAACGGTAACAAGATCCATCAGGGCAGTGTGATTGCTGCTCTGCCTCAGGACTTTAATTTCCGTGGTGAGAAATCGTATGTCGTGATTGGTGACAATAACGTCATCCGTGAGAATGTGGTCATCAATCGTGGTACACACCGTGATGGCAGGACTATCATCGGCAACAAAAACTTCCTGCTTGAAGGTACGCACATCAGCCACGACACTGTCGTAGGCGACCACTGCGTGTTCGGCTATGGCGTGAAGATAGCGGGCGACTGTGAAATCCATAATGGTGCCATCTTCTCAAGTTCGGCCATTCAGAATGCGAACACCCGTGTGGGGCGGCTTGCAATGATCCAGGCGGGCACCACGTTCTCGCGTGATATTCCTCCTTACGTCGTGGCAGGTGGTAAGCCCATCGAGTATGGCGGTCCTAACTACACGATGATGGGTGAGGCTGGTATCGACGAGAAGGTGCAGAAGCACATAGCCAACGCCTATCGTCTGCTCTTTCATGGAAAGACAAGCACGTTCGACGTCGTTAACCAGATCAAGGATCAGGTGCCGGACAGTCCGGAAATTCAGACTATCATCCAGTTCCTGGAGAGTTCCCAAAGCGGTATCATGTGTAAGTAAATAAAAGGCCTGCACTCCAATGAAAGTGCAGGCCTTTTCAATAAATGTTGTGCCTTTGCATCACGAATGAGATATTTTGTGACTTTCAGTTATGACGGCGGGCGTTATCACGGGTGGCAGATACAGCCCAATGGAGACTCGGTGCAGGAACGCTTGCAACGTGCTTTGACGACATTGCTCCGTGAAAACATCGCGGTGACGGGTGCTGGCAGAACGGATGCTGGTGTACACGCGCGGATGATGGTTGCTCATTTTGATACAGACGTTTGCTTTGAGGCTGCCGATGGCATCAACGGGGCGCAACTCGCCTATAAGTTGAACCGTCTGTTGCCTCAGGATATTTCTGTTCAGAGGGTGGAGCGGGTAAGCGACGAGATGCACGCCCGTTTCTCAGCCACAAGCAGGATGTACCGCTACTATATCCACCTCGTGAAGAATCCCTTCCTCAGGTCCTATTCGTGCGAGATACACTATCCGCTCGATTTCTCACGTATGAACGAGGCGGCCCGGATGCTTCTGTCGTATGAGGACTTCGGCGCCTTCTGCAAGAGTGGTGCCGACGTGAAGACCACACTCTGCCAGGTGATGAAAGCGGAGTGGGTGCAGACCTCAGAGACGAAGTGGTATTTCGAGATCAGGGCCAACCGTTTCCTGCGCAATATGGTGCGAGCCGTAGTAGGGACGCTGATAGACGTCGGGCGGGGGCGCCTGACGCTGGATGAGTTCCGCAAGGTAGTAGAGGGAAAGCGGCGCACAGAGGCTGGTGAGTCGATGCCGGGCAATGCGTTGTTTCTGGAAGACATCACCTACTGAGTAATCATGAAACACAATTCACTATTATATTAAAGATGTGGTTAATACTTGCATTTATGTCGGCAGCACTGCTAGGCTGCTATGATTCGTTTAAGAAACAGGCACTGAAAGGTAATGCCGTGATTCCTGTACTCTTTCTCAACACACTGTTCTCCAGTATGATCTTTCTGCCGTTCATACTGATGGGTGACAGTATCGACGGTTCTATCTTCCACGTAGCGAGCGGTGGGTGGGAGATGCATAAGTATATAGTGCTGAAGGCTGTTATCGTCCTGTCCAGTTGGATTCTCGGATACTTCGGTATGAAGCACTTGCCGCTGACCATCGTGGGACCTATCAATGCCACCAGGCCCGTGATGGTGCTGGTGGGAGCCCTTCTGGTGTTTGGCGAGCGGCTTAACGCCTGGCAGTGGGTAGGTGTGCTGCTGGCAGTGGCTTCTTTTCTGATGCTGAGCCGGAGTGGCAAGAAGGAGGGCATTGATTTCAAGCATGATCACTGGATCTATATGATTGTGGGATCTGCCGCCTTGGGGGCCGTCAGCGGGCTTTACGACAAGTATCTGATGGCGCCTGTTGAGAGTGGAGGCGTGGGGCTTGATCGCATGATGGTGCAGTCGTGGTATAATCTCTATCAGTGCGTGATGATGGGAGCAATGCTTCTGCTGTTATGGTGGCCGAAGCATGAGCAGACAACACCGTTCCACTGGTCTTGGTCGATAGTCGGTGTGAGTCTGTTTTTGTCTGCAGCCGATTTCATGTATTTCTACTCACTGAGTCTTCCTGACGCGATGATTTCCATCGTGTCGATGATTCGAAGGGGCAGTGTGGTGGTGAGTTTTATGTTTGGTGCCGCTTTTTTTCACGAGAAGAATCTGAAGGCCAAGGCTGTCGATTTGGCACTAGTATTGCTGGGTATGGTGTTCCTCTATATCGGTAGCCATTAGTCGCGATAGATCCACGACAGGAGACTGTTGATCCATCTGATTGAGAATCGAAACCAGCGTACGGTACTGACGGGCTTTCCTCCAAAACTCAGGATAAATTCGCGGAAGGGATTCTTGCTGAAAGGCAGTCCGACATCCATGAAATAGATATGCTCATAGCCTTGGCTGTGGGCATATTTGATGCAGTGCCAGATGGTCATCGTGTCTGGATGCAGCGGGAGGTAGGTCTTGCGCCGGAAGGCACTGTACCAGAGATAGGCATTATGCTGACTATAGACACAGGCGGCACAGCCGATGACGTAATCGTGGAACTTGGTTACGAACAGACGAAAAGAATCAGAATTTATCGCAAGTTTAAAGAATTGATTATCGGGTATATATCGCTTAGGCTTCAGCCAATTGTGCTTGCGAAGCAGTCTGGTGAAAGCGTTGAATTCTACTTCGCTTTCAATCTCTTTGATAGTCACACCCCTGGCATAGCAGTTGTCAATACGACGTTGCAACTTCTCTGTGATCCGTTCTTCAGGCGTACGGCTGTGCAGAGAGTTGTGGATGCTCATCCAATGTACGGGGAAGTAGTTTAATTGGCGGAAGTTACGGTATGCGAACATCTTCTGCGTCAGGTTGCTAACTTCTATATAAACCGTCAGTTTGTTAAGTTTGTTCGTAATGGCTTGCAGCATTTCGTTGAACAGGTCTTCTCGCTTGAAGTCACTTTGGGCATATTCTCCTTCGCCCAGTATGCGGCAATGCATAAAGAAAAATGGGGGCAGGATCGAAGTGCGGTAACGGACGATGGAAAGTAACTGGCTCACCACACGTCCGGACTCGTCGGTGCAGACCGCCATATATGGCTTCATCCGAGGGGTCTGTACACTCATAGAGAACAGTTCACGGCTGTGAAAGAAGTTGTCATCGATAATGTTTGGCAACTTCTCAATCTTGCTGTATATGTTCGTTTCTATTCCTTTCACGCCACAAATTTACAAATTATTTTGGAACTACCAAAAAAATGTTGTAACTTTGCGCGAAAAATAAGCATATAGATTATGACCGATTTCAAAGATCTGGCGCAGATGCGCCGCAGTCATCGTAAGTTTACGGAACAGGAAGTTGATGGTGATGACCTGAAACTGATACTCCGTGCCGCCCTCATGTCACCCACCTCAAAGAGTCAGCGCAGTTGGCAGTTCGTGGTTGTGGAAGACAAATTGGACATCGAGAAGTTATCCGATGCCAAGAATATGGGCAGCCAGTTTCTTAAGGGAGCCCCTATTGCCATCGCAGTTCTTGGTGATCCGATGCAGAACGATTGTTGGGTGGAGGACGGTTCTATTGC
>Ga0326513_10003919_pt1 | contig 10717 bp, 12 predicted proteins | sample 2_2465_0518_D_FD_203654 | JGI IMG/M metagenome (GOLD analysis project Ga0326513, IMG submission 203654) | Bovine rumen microbial communities from UC Davis, California, United States - 2_2465_0518 | ecosystem: Host-associated > Mammals > Digestive system > Stomach > Rumen | place: USA... | reverse complement strand
GGCTACTACGACCTTGAGGCTTCGCTCTCCTTCACTCCCACGGCGACCGGCCCGGTCACCATCCAGTTCTATCAGGACGGCGTCGCAGTTCCCGGCGCTCTTGCCACGGCTCAGGGCACCGCAGCGGAGCCTCTGAACCTCTCCGTCGCAGCCGCAATCCGCAACTGCGGATGCAACTGCAACTCCTCGCTCACGTACACCATCGACGCGGCTGGCACCATCGTGAACCTCGCCGTCGACGTGGACAAGGACTAGCCCATGACAGCCGCCGACATCATGGGAACGGTATGCGACCGCCTCGTTGGCGGCACGATGTTCCACCTAGAGCACGCCGACCTGTGCGAATGGCTCGGCGTGCCTTGGCTCTACGACCTCCACAGGGAGGGCTACGAGCATGACTCGGCATGTCTCAGGAAGATGCGGAAGCTGTGCGTCGAGCAGCTTGGCACGTTCGCGACGGAAGGCCGTCAGGAGCGCAGCCACCTGCTCGACGCATACCGCCAGACGAAGAAGTGGGACCTGAAGCCGGACGTGCGCAAGACGGTTCTCAATGACGCCATGCACGACTGGGTCGACTGGGAGGACGGCACGGTTACCGTCCTCACATCGGCATGCAAGCGCCTGTCGGACTCCGGCATGCTGCTCCTGTCTGACAAGGTCCGCTCCATCGTCAAGGACACGAGCGAGGAGATTGCCGACGCACGAGAGATTCTTGTCCTCATGGAGGCTTCCGGCTGGGACATGAGCTACATCCTGACAATGCACAGCTAGAACAAAGGCCCCATTGGGGCAGAAAGGACGCCCCAATGGAGGCCCTAGCACCAATCATCGGTTGGCTCTCGCCAATCATATCGACAATCATCATCACGGCTGCTACAGCAAGCATCAACTCAAGCATGCGACGACACGACCAGCTTGCCGACGAGCGGCATGCGGAGACCGAGGCGAAGCGCAAGGCCGACGAGGAGTGGCGCAAGGCCGTCGACAAGCTGCTCGCAGAGCAGAGCGAATCGCTCAAGCACGTTGCCGAGGACCGCGTCGACTGGTACGCATGGCGCGCCGAGATAGTCGAGCGCATGGACAGTCAAGACGACAAGTTCATGTCCATGCTCAAGGCGCAGGTCACGCAGATGCGCTCTGATACGTTGCACAAGTGCCACAGGTATCTTGACGACCTTGGCATGGCGAGCACCGAGGAAAAGACTGCATTCTGGGCGGAGTACGAGGAATACTGCGAGCTGTGCGAGAAGTACGGCATCGAGAACAACTTCGTCAAGGAGCTTGCGCAGCGCGTGATGGCATTGCCCGAGCGAGAAATCTAGCACCACTTACACGCATTGAACCAAGGCCCTTCGGGGCCTTTTTCATATCGGAAAGGAAGAACCATCATGAACATGAAGTACATCCTCCCCAGCGACGTCTATGACCTCATCAAGCTCATCGTCACCGCTGTCCTGCCCGCCGCCACGGTCGCCTATGTTGGCCTTGCCGCCACGTGGGGCTGGCCCATGGCCGACCAGATTGAGCGTACCCTCGTCATCGCCTACACCTTCCTCTGCGCCGTCATGGGATTCAGCACCTACACCGCCAAGCCCCTCCCGATGGAGGAAGCGGAGGAGGTGTAGCCCATGGCTGGCAGCATCAAGGCAGCATGCGAGTGGATGCGCAAGGCATGCGAGGACTGGTCCGTTGGCTATGACCAGTCCAACCGTCAGGCCGTGTACGACGGCGGCGAGACCGACTGCTCTGCGCTGGTCCTCTGGGCGCTCCGCAAGGCGGGCTTCGACACCGGAAACGCAAGCTACACCGGCAACATGTCCTCGAACCTCACGGCGCGCGGATGGAAGCGCATCGCTTTCTCAAGCCTCTCTCAGGTGAAGGCAGGCGACATCCTGCTCAACGACTCCTACCACACGGCCATGGTCATCAGCGGAAGCGGCACCACCGCCAAGCTCGCGCAGGCTTCCATCGACGAGCGCGGTCGCATCTCTGGCGGCAGGGCGGGCGACCAGACCGGCAACGAGACCAACATCCGTACCGTCTACGTCTACAGCCACGGGTGGAACTGCATCCTTCGCTGGGGCGGCGCGTCCGACGCCACCACCAGCGGCCTCGACGTCGACGGCATCATCGGCGAGGACACCGTCACGAGCTGGCAGAAGGCGCTCGGCACCACGAGGGACGGCGTCATCAGCGGGCAGCTCACGTCCTCTAAGAAGTGGTTCCCGGCAGTAACGTCGGCAACCTACGAGGGCGGCGGCGGACCGCTCATGACCGCAATCCAGAAGAAGGTCGGCGTGCCGAACCCGACAGGCATCGCCGCACGAGGAACCATCTGCCTGTTGCAGGGGTGGCTTGTCCTCAAGGGATACGACATCGGCGATGATGAGGCTGGCGTCCTCGACACCGGCACCGCCAAGGCCGTGCAGAGGTCCCTCAACGACGGGAAGTGGTCGTGATGCCGTGTGGCCACATCGGTCGCACGTCTGACGCAAGGGACAGGGACTCCCGCGAGGGATGGCTGACGCTCGTCAGCCTCATCGCCATCTGGGTGCTTGTCTCGCTGACCGTGTGGGCGATGTCATGAGCAGCCCGAAGAAGTGCCCTCGCTGCGAGGGATGGATGCGGGTCGTCCCCGGAAGCGACCGCACGGTGCGCGGCGGAACGTGGTACGTCATGCGCTGCAACCAGTGCGGCCACGTGAAGTGGGACTGCTTCAAGCCGAAGCGCAACACCAGAACAGACGTGCTATAATTGACGACGGACCGTGAAGACATATACACCCCGGTTCATGTTGGGTGGGATTGATTTTGCGCACACACGGTCCAACCTGCTGACGTCCGCCTCCACGGGCGGCGGCGAGCGTGTCGCCCGAAACACACGCATGTGAGGTGGCGTGGAGAAACGCCTCTGTGAAGAAGGCGCGTATCCATGGCATGCGCCTAGCGTGGGGTTCCGGACCGTGGACGCATGGCCCGGAACGCTGCGCGTCAGCAGATAGGAACAATCATGGTAAACAAGAACGCTACCGACGACATCGTCGTCGACGGCATCGAACTCAGCGGCGACGAGCGCCAGCCATGCGAGGTCTGGACCCGCGTAATGGGCTACTACCGTCCCGTCGAGATGTACAACACCGGCAAGAAGGGCGAGTTCCACGAGCGCGTGGAGTTCGCCGAGCCGCAGTATCGCGGAGTGGAGCAGAGGTAGCTCGCTTGGTTCATGTCCAAGAGGTCGCGGGTTCGACTCCCGCCTCCGCCACCAGCGAATAGTCCCGGAAGCCTTCGGGCGACGGGTTGCCCCAGTCGGATGCGTCCGGCTGGGGCCTTTTTCTATGAAAGGAGCGCAGTGAACGTCTTTGAAATCACGCTGGACGTCGACAAGCGCAGAAATAACGAAGTCGTGAATCTGCGCCAAGGCGACGTCTACGGCACCACAATCAACGCCACGCTACGTGACCACGACGTGCCGATGGAGGGCGGCGGGTACACGGCCATGTTCTGCATGACCCTGCCAGACCGCAAGACCTTCTACCACGACGACGCCACCTACGACAACGGCGTCGTGTCCGTCGTCGTCAACGAGCAGTACGCCGCTCAGGTACCCGGCTCCACGAACAACGCCTACTTCGAGCTGTACGACGGCGAGGAGCTGAAGTACACGACCGCGTCGTTTGTCGTGCGCATCGCCGCATCCGCCATGGAGGGCGAGGCGGCTCAGTCCTATGACCCGCGCGTCGAGGAGCTGATGGGCGAGATGCGCGACCTCATCGACACCGAGACCGAGGCCGAGCAGGCGAGGGAGGAGTCCGAGCAGGCGAGGTGCGACGCCGAGGCTGTCCGTTCGGAGAACGAGCAGCTTCGCTCCACGACCTTTGCCGAGAACGAGGGGGCACGCTCCGTGCGGTTCCTTGAGAACGAGGACGAGCGTGCTGAGACGTTCTCTGCCAGCGAGGCGGCGCGCGCCACCACCTTCGCCGAGTCCGAGTCCTATCGCTCGTCGACCTTCGCCGCCAACGAGGGATACCGTCAAGGCACCTTCTCCGACAACGAGCAGGCACGCGAGGATGAGTACGACAGCCTTGTCGCCGAATGGACTACGGCTGAGAGCAGCCGTGCGGCGACGTTCTCTGCCAACGAGAACGCGCGTCAGGCCACGTTCGACGCCAACGAGAGGGCGCGGCAAGACGTGTTCGACTCCTTCGCGTCGCCCTCCGTGGCCGTCGAGGAGACGTCGACCGGTCAGGTCGCGCACATCACGTGGCATGACACGCGGGGGACCCATGTCAGCGACATGGCCATCGACGACGCGATTAGCGTCACCATGACCGGCGACACGTTCTCCGTCCCGGTCGACCCGGCAGGCGCATGCGTCGAGAGCGGGACCGCGCGCTTCTACTTCTCCGGATGGGTCGGCGACCGCATGGAGCCATGCACGGCAACCATCACGTCGACCGCAGACTCCCGCTTCACCGTGCGAATCACGAACGGCACGGCAAGGGAGCAGGGCCTCATCCGAATCGAGTACACCGAGGGCACGACGTATCCGCACCAGCTTGACGTCTGCACCCTCTCGCTCTCGTGCGGTGGCCGCACGTTCCTGCATCGCATCTCCGCCGTCGCGCCCCGTGGCGGTGCCGGAGTCGATGGAGTCAGCCCGACAGTGTCGGTCACTGATGCGGTCGACGGCAAGACCGTGACTATCACGGATGTCAGTGGCGAGCACTCCTACACGGTTCCCGACTATACGGACGCAGAAGCTGCCCGTGTTGCCGCAGAGGCCGCGCGTGTTGCGGCAGAATCTGAGAGGGCAGAGCATGCGCAGGCCGTGAGCGAGGTATCCGAGAAGATTGACGCCATTACTGCTCGCGGCGCGACCGTCAATGCCGAATACCTGTATCGCAAGACGAACGGCGGCGAAAGCTTCAGCGGGAAGATGGCCGCTATCGAGAGCATCCACGGGCGTAGCGTGGTGTGGAACCAGAAGCTCAGCAATACGGTCACATGGGGCGGCATCCACGGGACTGCAACGACCATCGATGGAGTTGTGACGCTCACTGGCAGCGAGGATACTCCTTACATCAATCGATACGTCACGTTAAACGCAGGACACAAGTACCTGACCAGCTACGAGTTCTATCCTGAAGCTGGCATGACGGCAACTGTCGCGGTCGTAGCTGGTGTAAATACAGCTAGGGTAGAGAACCCGACCGAGAACATATGGACAAAGACGGCTGGCATCGTCACCGTAGCGTCTAGTGGCTCGCTTGCAATCTCGTTTTACGTGAACTACGGCAGCGGCAACAACAACGGCAAGGTCACCAAGTTCCGCAACATCATGCTCTTCGACCTCACGCAGATGTTCGGCGCGGGCAACGAGCCGTCCACGGTCGCCGAGTTCGAAGCCCTGTACCCCGACGCCTACTACCCCTACGACGCGGGCAGCTTGCAGCCCGTGCGCATGACGGGCGTGGAGTCGGTGGGCTTCAACCGGTGGGACGAGGTGTGGGAAGTCGGGAGCATCAGCAACACCACGGGCGAAAACGTCGGGGACAACGGCGTTATCCGCTCGAAGAACTACATCCCTGTTTTCCCGTCAACCGTATATCAGGTGAGCGGATTCACTACGAACCTGTTCTTCTATGACGCGAGCAAGGCGTTCATCAGCAACGGCTGGCAGACGGCAGGGAGCACGTTCACGACGCCCTCTAACTGCCGTTACGTGAGGTTCCGTATGGGCAGCGCCTATGGCAACACGTACAAGGGCGATATTTGCCTGCACCTCAGCGGACCCCGCAACGGCGACTACGAACCCCACTGGCGCTACCAGCGCGCCATCGACGCGGGCGTGCTCCGTGGCGCAGGGACCGTGTACGACGAGCTGACCGCCGACGAGCGCATCGTGCGAGTGGGGGAGGTGGACCTCGGGACGCTGACGTGGAGTAGACAGGAACTCACCCTCAATAGCGTGAGTTGCTACGCATTTCAGACCACTTCGTTCACAGCGCCATTCATGGCGGGCGGAACAAGCTTTACCTGCGCAATCTACGATTGTATGGGTACAAACCGGTTCAGCCTGCTAACTGCCGACAAGACGATGGCAGCGGCGAACACCACAACGACCAACAACTTCTTCATTCGTAACGATTCCTATACCGACGCCGCAGCCTTCAAGTCCGCAATGCAGGGCGTCATGCTGCACTACGCCCTCGCCACGCCTACGACCACACCCATCGACCCGGCGCTCAACCTCACGTACAAGGCCGAGCAGGGCGGCACAGAGCGAATTACACACACCGAGCAGAGCGCCCCGCCGACGCTGGTAGTGACATACGACGTCAGTCTTGTCGATGAGCTGCTAACTCTTCCTGAAGACTACATCAGCCGCAAGAGTTTCGACGCCTTCTGTGACGCCCTCGCGCAGGCTGTTGGCATCACCATCGACGAGACATGGAACGAATCCACGCAGCAGTACGACTACCAGATTGTGTCCGGCAGCTAGTGTATAATCGTCTAGTCCCCCGTCCGAAAGTCCCATTGGGGATTGTCGCATGTGGCCACGTGCGTCTAGGAGGCGGACCGGTCTGGCTACTATCTCCGTGAATAGTAGAGTGGCGGTGACGGCCCGACACAAACGGTCTTCCTAGTGCCGGGGGCATATCCCCCGGAAGGCGCTGGTGTCTGCGGACGCCTCATCCATGGAGCGCCTAGAAAGCCCCTTCCCCGGACGCGGGGGAGGGGCTTTCCTCTTACCGGGAAACAGACAAAGATTGAACGAAAACCGTTTCCCTAGATTTGCCCTATCGCGTTTCCGAGGTTCCGGCGTAGGGACAAAACCCCAGCTAAAGCGGCTCTTACGGAACTTACGGAACCTTGTGAAACCTGTTTGCTATACTGGGGGACAATATTTACAGGGCGTAAAATACATTAAACACGCAGGTAGACGGCCTGTGATGAAAATGTCGTTTCCCTAAATTACCCAATTCCCCTCAAATCTGCCCCAAGCCACTCCCAATCCTCCGCATACGGCTTCATTGCATACGACTCCGTGACGATGTCGATGAAGTGCTCAGTCTCCGGCCTGTCATAGTGATGCCCGGTGACGCCGTGCCCGACGTGGCCCATCATTCGCTCGACCATGTCTGACGGCACGCGCAGGTACCACTTCGTGTAGGTCTCCCAGCTCTTGCGAAGGTTCTTGAACGGATGCGCGTCGTCGCCAAGCTCCTCGTTCCAGCACTCGCGGAGCCGGTTCTGTGACACGAACCCACCGAAACCGTCGTCCGTAAGGTATCCACCAGCGTTGCCCTTGGCAATCTCCGCAAGCCTTCTGCCAGCAAGTCCCGGAATGACTATGTCCCTTGGACTCCACGACGTCTTCAGGTCAGTCTCTATGCGCCTTGTCGTGTTCGACACCTGCGCCCTGATTGGCACCACCGCCACGAACACGCCGTTGCGCTCGCACGTCCATACGTCGTCGGCACGAGGGGCAAGCGACTCGCCGACGCGCGCCGAGCCAAAGGACGAGCAGACGAACGCTCCCTCCCAGAATCTCCCGAGCACATGGTCGTGCCACAGCTCTCCAAGCTCAGTGAGGGACCACGTGTAGTCATCCATCCGCTTGATGCTGCTCTTCGACGGCATCAGGTACTTGACCGCCATCGGGTTAGTGTCGATGAACTCATACCTCACCGCGTAGTCGAGGATGCGCTTGCCAAGACCTATCGAGCGCGCCGCCATCATCCCGCTCAGGCTGGTCGTAATCCACTGCTGGACCTCGATTGGCCTTATCTCGTCGCATGGCACGTGCGCCCATCGTGGCTCCACGTGCGCCCTCCACACGCTTGCCTCCTGCCTCAAGGTCCGCACGCTGAGGTCGCCGTCGTCGCACTGGCGCTGTCTGTCGACGAGGTACCACTTCGAGTAGACGTCGCCGAGCGTGGGACATGGGGCTTCGGCTGAGTGTGATAGCATCAGCTCTGCCCGCTTGTTCTCCACGTCCTGACGGGTACCATGGACCGTTACACACTGGCGGCGGTACCCTCTCTCGTCGAGCGATGCCCAGAAGCGGATGTGGCCCACCCTCTTTTTCGGGTCGTACGATATGGACCCCCAGCTGTCACGCTGTCTCCTAGCCATGATATAGTCCTTGCCTAGCGGGAACCTAAATCGAAAGATACTCCCCTGACTTTACGATGGCTCGCGCGAGGTTGAGGAGCAGCAACCGCCCGTCCACGTCGAGCATGTCATAGAAGGCGCTGAGCTGCGCCTTGTCTGCGTCGCGCTCCGAGATGTCGTGACCCAAGAGGTAGTCAAGACTTACGTCATAGAAGTCCGCGAGCTGAAAGAGGACTTCCATCGGAGCCTGCCTGTCTCCTCGCTCATAGTTGCGGTAAGTGTTCAACGGGAGACTGACTATTCTGGCGACCTTCTCTTGAGTCAGGCCATGCAAGGTCCTAAGTTCCGAAAGCCTCATCGCGCACCTCCAACCAATCAAAAGTGACGATGAGAATATTCTACCTCAAATTGAGGAAAAAAGTCCAGATTTAGGCTTGTAAGTGATTCATTCTGGATATATAATTGCTACATCAGTACCACGATTTGGGTGATTGAAGGGATGTGTAATGAAGACCAATATAGCATCAGAGCGTGCAAAGCTGAACCTGACTCAGGAGCAGCTTGCGAATCTTCTTGAGGTCAGTCGCGACAGCGTTAGCAACTGGGAGACTGGCGTCGCCACTTTGAAGGCCGATATGGCCGTCCGTCTCGCCGACATTTTCCATTGCTCCGTCGACTACCTCCTTTGTCGTACCGAAGAGCGTTTCTTTACCACACAGACCAGCAACTAGAAGACGGGCTTTCCCGTCGAAGAGTGGGTTGGTGTCGTAACCGTTAAGGTACGAAACCTCTTCGCCAACCCCCTCTCCGCTGGGAAACCGGCATGTACCTTACAACGGCATATGTCAGATGATGACCGGACGCATACATCCGAGAAGCTATGCAAGCTGGCAGGGGAAATCGGCGCTGGTCGGGAACCGCATAGCCCGGACAATCCGTGAGCACAACCCCTTCATAGCCTGTCAGCGTGAGACGTGCAATCCGTCTCGATGCCAGTCTACGGCATCCAACTGCGTGAGTAGACGAAGGCCCAAGTCGATAGCTTGTTCTAACGGGTCTGCACGAGAGCGAGTCGTGTGGGGAGCCTGTGCAAGCGACAAGGGGAACGAGCAACAAATCAAAGCCCCCTTTCCAGCTGCAACTGGAAGGGGGGCAACCCGGATGGGGTGTTCCAACTGAACAGGCCGGAACGCCCCTCATCATATCAAACATCCGAGCATTCTTCGGGCGGCACGCCTTCGCAAGGGCGTAACTTTACCTGTTGGACGCCCTCAGTCCGGCCTTTTCATCCCTTCTCAGTCGGACGAGCGTCGCAAGGGAAGCCAAGCCAGTTACACTCCTTTCGTCTGTCCTCTACAGACATCGGTAATTCCTCTCTCAAGTGCCTAGGCAGTTGTCGCAATGTCTCCAAGAGTTGGCTGCGGGCGTCACCATTCAGCGTCCGTGTGTAGGCTGACCTGCCGCGTGCCGCCCGGAGAGTGCTCGGAAAGCAAGGGGGTCGAATTGTCTCAGGCAATTCTTCCCGAGCGTTGGTATCTAGTCGCGGAGTTGTCCGCAATCACCGGTTTCAGCAAGTCCTCGATTTACCGTGCCATACGCTCAGGGAAGCTGAAGGCCAAGTCGCCGTCTGGTGGTGAGCGCTATCGCCGCATATCGGGCGAGGAATGGCTTCGCTGCATAGGCGATTCCCCCGAAGAGGGGGTGTGAGATGGCAAACAAGCCGAAGGCGATTGGCACGGCGTACGAGACGCAAATCACGCGCTACATCAACAGCTGGGCTGGCGAGGAAGTGTGCGAGCGCATCGTGCTCCACGGCAACAAGGACCAAGGCGACCTTCGCCTGAAGGCTCGCGGGTTCACGCTCGCCGTCGAGTGCAAGCGCCGCACCAAGTACCCGAACAAGGCGGAGGAACAGGAGTTCCGCGAGCAGACGGACACCGAGACCGCCAACTCCGGTGCCGATGGCGGCGTGCTGATAGTGAACCGCTACCGCAATGGAGCCGAGCGTCATGACGCTTGGGTCCATCTGTCGACGGCATGCAAGCTGTGCGGCGTCGAGTACCCGGAGAACCACAAGGACATTTGGGTCTGCGCGCGGCTCTACGACTTCTGCTGGCTGCTGTTTGGTCATCCCGCATGGGAATACAAAGGGGTTGAGCAATGAAGAAGAAGGAACTGCTTCGCACTCTCGGTCAGCTCGCGTACGAGAACGCGAAGCTCAAGCACGAGCTTGCGAAGACCGCAAGCACACTTGCCGATGCCAATGACGCGCTCGACATTGCGGGCGAGGCGCTTGGCGAAGACTACTGGCTCGCGCTCCCGCAGATTGCGAAGGTGAGCATCTGCCAGCCGGAGGTCACCGTGGACTTCGACGACGGGTCGTTCGCGAAGAGCGTCATGCCGAACGCCACCGACTTCGACGCCGTCTACGGCATCCTCTACGCCACGTCGGTCCGCCTTGTGGGCGGTGACGAGGCCATCCTCGACAACTACGTCGCGCCGATTCTCCGCTCAATCGCGAACGGCGTGCAAGAGGTCGAGGACGTGGACGGCTTTGGCGTCGCGCTCCTCGCATGTGTCGATGCCGTCAACATCATGCG
>Ga0326513_10003917_pt1 | contig 10721 bp, 13 predicted proteins | sample 2_2465_0518_D_FD_203654 | JGI IMG/M metagenome (GOLD analysis project Ga0326513, IMG submission 203654) | Bovine rumen microbial communities from UC Davis, California, United States - 2_2465_0518 | ecosystem: Host-associated > Mammals > Digestive system > Stomach > Rumen | place: USA... | reverse complement strand
ACAAAAACCGAACAGACCGGCACGATCATAAAATACACAAAATGTAGAAAAAACTATTTACAAAGCCAAAAATATGCACTATACTAGAGGTAACAAGTAAGCAAGGAAAGGAAAGATGAATAGCGAAACCAACCTATTATTAAAGCAGATAGTAACACAACTAGAAAGAATTGCTAACGCTTTGGAGAACAGAGAATAATGACACAACTAGATCTAACTCAGGATGAGCTAGAAGAACTAATCTGTGCAGAAGGTCATATGTACATGGATTATGATGATTCACGCTCAGAAGCCTATAATGCTAGCATCAGGCGATATAATGATAGTGTAGAAGCGTTACTCAATAAAATGAAGCTTGCTCTACAAGAAGCAAAAGAAAAGGAGAACAATGCAAGTAACTAAACAAGATTATAAAGAAGCTGTAGCTAGAGCTAAACAGAATTTAGAAGGTGAAGACTTAGAAAAATGCCTTCAAGCTCTTAAGAATTTTATAGAGAAATATAATGTGTAAAGAAGATAAAATTGACCTCAAACAAGCCTTCCAAGCATATGCAAAGAGAGAGCTTGAGTTCTATAAGAGTGCTGAGAGGGGTAAGGTGTACCACCGTATTATTCCAAATATGCAAGACAAAACCAAAGGCGTGGTTGATTACTTTTACAATGGAATCATTGTTGGTGGATACATTGATACCAAAAGTAACACCATTGTTCTTAACAAGCTCAAGGTTACCAAGTTTGGCAAAGAGGAAGAAGTACAAACAGCGATTAGCGTAATTGAAGGCAAAATCAAAGAAACTGAGATGGTTTGCGATAACCAACTCAAGTAGTATATAATAACCATGTCGGATGCCTGAGGGCTTGAAAATCATGAGTATGAGTCCGACATGATCATGGGCTGATGAGCCTAAAGCTCGGTAAGCCCAACCATAAATAATAGCGTTAACCGAAAGGACAACACCATGCAGACAACTAAGTCAGCACCAGCAACTAACAATAATGATCTCAAGGAAGCTTTTGCTCTTTGGGAGAAAAAGAAAGGGGATAAGACATACTACTCAGGAAAGACCTCTGGCGAAAATCCTGTAAATATCGTTGCATTTATTGCTACCGTGAAGAAGAATCCGAATCAGCCAGACATTCAAGTTTATGAATCAACAGAAAAGGGTGAGGACAAGAATGAGATTGCAAGTCTCTGGCAACACAAGAGCAAAGCTGGAAAGCTTTATTACTCTGGTAATACTAATGAAAAAGAGAAGCTCATTGCATTTATTAACGGTGATACAAAGGATGGCAAGTATCCATCCATCCGAGTTTACTTCAAGCAAGACTCTAAATAATTGGAATTGCTACATTGAATATTAGGAGAATGATATAATCTAATCAGAGAGGAATCCTGAGCCTCTCTGAAAAGGTAGTTGTCCTTTTCCTTGCTAAGCCACCAATAGCATGGTGGCTTTTTTGATTATTAAATGCTTATGGTATAATAAAATTAGAGCAGGGATAAAGCCCACCCTCCCTGCTCTAGCCAAGTGTGGGTTGTTCTTTAAAAGGAGAAAATACCTCCCTCGCATTATTGCGATTTTAAGTCTCTAAAATAAAAATGAATCTTTACTCAAAAGGCTGTTATAACTCCAACAGCCTTCTTTTTGTTATAATGGATTTATAAGCCATTTTGCTTTGTACTTTATAGGAGGTGTTACTGTGGTGTATATCAATGTCACAATCAAAGGAAAAATAGATAGTAAGGAACTTTGGGAGGACATCAAGCGATATGATGTCAATGTTACGGATATGGGTGAAGTTACCTTTGTGCATGGTGAGGCTTCGATGTACGATTCAATGTTTATTATCGACATCTGCCGTAAGTACGGCGATATAACCAGCGAGGTAACTTCCATCTAATCAAAAGACCCCTCTTGACGAGGGGTGCTTTTTTCTTACACTGCATACTAATATATTAGCATGAAGAGTTCCTCAATTCTTGGGTCATGGATAATCATCTGCTCAATATTGAGGATTGTCTCACGGTACTTGATGATAAGGTCTTGTGCCGAAACAACACCAAAGTTACCCTTAGTTGTCTCAACAATACCTTCCTTCTCATTACCAATTACAGAGTTTGAACCGTTGGTCTGAGAGCTTCCATTGGTGGTGTTAGAGCCAGAAGTCGTTCCACTAGATTTACCCCAACTAGCATCATCTGCATAATCTACACTATCAATATCTTCTCCAGATATGCCTAGCTGGTTCTGTGGAGTCTTAGAGTTAACAGACTTGGTGTACTCTGTATTGCTGGAGCTGTCCTGACCAGATGCTTGAGTGTTCGTAGAGCTAGACTGAGAGCCAATGTTAGTATCACTCTTATTACGCTGTGTATTACGGATGTAGTCCACATTGTAGATTGGATTGAAGTCCTGATCAGCAGAATAGAATAGTTGATTGTATCTTGGCATAATCTCAGCAAGAGCAGTCTCAAGCTCAAAAAGCCATCTGCCAACAGTCTCCTGTCCAATCTCACGGAAGCGATAATAACTCAAAATCTTAGTATTAAGCTCCTGACGAGTTGGAACTTTATAAGCTGTACCATATTGATTAACTTTATCTGGATCAGTCTCATATAGAGGATATTTACTCATAGCTGTTGCGATAGCTTCAGCCGTATCAGGGTATCTGAGAAGGTTGTCCAAGACTTCGGTATATCTTGCTGGAATCATTGTAGCAATATGCTTGAATTCAGGCATTACAAACTCATCTTCCATTAGGCTTCCTCCTTATCTTCATCTTCGATTATATCCTTATATTCAGGGATTTTATCTAACTCCCTTCTCTTAACAGATATGTTGAGACCAAAGATTCTGTTAATCTGCTTGCAGGCTTCCTCACGAGAGCGAAGCATTACATCTTCACAAGCCTTAACTTGCTCATTGTTGGCTTCAACTTCGTTAGCAACCATACGCTCACGCTTGTCCATGTTGGCATTATTAACACCAATATCTGTGAAGAACTCATTGAGAATCATATGCTTCTGTACTTGAAGGTCTTTGAAGACCATTGGTGGGTGTAAGTCCATTGTCTCAACCATTGCATTGATGTCTGATCCACTATCTGTCCAGATAACAGGCTCATTGTCCTTCCTTTGAGCGATAGCTTGCTTTAAGCTTAGTCTTTGCTTGTCCGAACATTTGACAATAATTGGAGTCTTAACGGCTTCAATGTTGGTATCAATTGCACGGTCAATATTGCAGAGTTTATAGGCATAATAGCGAATCACAGCGAACTCTGGAAGCCTTAGGATGTTGTTACGGATAAGATAGCTGTCTTCACCATTAGTGAGTGGTTTATCACCAGTGTATTCATAGTTGGTAGCAACCGGTGAAATAGTTGTCGGATCGTTGTAACAATTGAGTCCACCATTTTGAGCAACACCGGCAACCATGAATCCAAGTGTAGGGTCTTTGAAGAAGATACATTGACCATCAGAGAAGAGGTAGTTTTCAATCCATCTTCCCTCCATATTGTTTGGTAATCCCTCCCACTCAAACAAGTTGGTAGCAACAAGCATCAGCTTGTAGTAATAATAACTGAAGGTGATATTGTTACTGATCTGAGCCACACTCTTGTAGCTCAGTAATTGATATGCATCTAGTTTACATTTGTCCATCTTTTATCCTTATACTATTCCATTGCTTACGCTGTAATTAAGGAAGTTACTTGGATTCCTCCAGAAGGTAATTCCATTGTTATAAGCTCCCTTAATCTGATTCATATAATCATTTGGCACATTCCCTGTAATATTGCAGTCAATGGTCTTGGTATACCACCAGTTCTGCCTGTGAGCTTTGTTTGGAACTTTAACCCTGTGAGTGGCATAACCGAACATATCCATAAAGTCATCAGCAATTCTTGCATATTCTGGTTTGATACACATGGTTTTGAGAATAATGCCGGTCATTGAATAAGCGAAGTTAACGTCACCATTACAGACATTACCTTCAGCCTGAGGCGATTGTAAAGAGTGTTGGTACACTTGATTCACTACATCAGTAACACCCTTAAGACCTCCAACAACCGAGCTTGCAACACCAACTCCACTTGTAGCACCTGCAATTCCGATAGCTGTATCAGCAACACTTCCTATGATGGATGTTGGGATGTTAATAGCGTTCTGGGTCATCCAGTTGGTAAACAGGTCATTCTGCCACGAGCCAACAGGTAGCTTACCAAGATTGATACCTTCATCATAGTTATCTGCTATACCCTTGTAACCTCTCGGGAAGATTCTTCCACTACCACCAACCGTTAGAGCATACCTTAGCTTGAACTCCATTGTACTTCCAGATGCAAAATCCTCAACCTTATAGGTTGTAACTTGCCCTGTGTTATTAGATGCTTGAAGATAACGATAAGGATAACAGAGAAGCTTTTTATTGCGGGGGCTATAAGATAATAGTGATTCAGATGGCTTAGATACTGTCTCAGATTGAGAGAAAGTCATGGAAGGTTTTGTGCTGTACTCAAAATGTTGTGGACTACTATCAAAAGCTTGTGTAAAACAACTCTGTGGAGCTACAAAAATTGCTACTATTGCATTTTGTGCATCGGTGGATGCTGAATATATTTTTGTAATCTTCTTTACAGAATCAATACTCTTAACAGCGATATAAGTACAACCATCAGGGATACAAGCGTTATATACTGTACCCTTTTCAGGAGTAATCTGTGGCAATAGCTTTGTGACCGCCAAAACATAGTAACAGTTTACAATGTTATAAACAAACATCTGGTGTGTACCCATACAGATGTACTCACCAATCTCAAGTGGTTCTGGTACGGTATTGTGACCAATAGTGTCATCGTTGGTATGCTCACGCTCAACAAAGCTTGGTCTGACAGTAATATCAAACATGAAGGTTTGTAATGGGTCAACAGCGAACTCTACATCCGTGAAGTTGTCATTAACATAGGTCATCTTCTTGATAAAGCCATAGAACCACTTATTAGAGTAAGCTGTGTTCTGGAACATTATATAGTTACAGTTCCTGATCGTATCAATCTGAGCTGGACAGCGAAAAGTAGAAGTGTCTCTCTGATATGACACATTGGTATAACTCTTGATGATGTTGTTATTCATGTATGTTTGCTGAGCTGAAGCGTTGGCAAAATACAGAGTGTTCTTCATGTCATCTTCGAGAGGTGTGTTTAATAGATATACTTTAGATATATTAGCCATAATCTTTTCCTAATATTATCATAACATATACACAAAATATCCACAGGGTGTGGTTAACCCTGTGGATAAATGATTACTTATTGAAGAACTTTACTCCAGCAACAGCAGGATAATTTTGTCCTGTTTGATCCGTAATATCTTCAAAAGTATAAGTACCGTTGCTAGCCAAGAACGCCATTCTAGGTGATACTATCTTTAATTTGCCACTTGCAACTTGAATATTTAGAGAGCCTATTCTAATTCCTTGTGAAGTGAGCCAAGTGGTTTCTACTCTAACTCCTCCGTTTTGAGCATCTATAAGGTCAATATCAACATCTTTATATGCTGCAGCGACACCTGCCAGTTTAAGTTTAATTTGGGCTGAAGTAAAAGCGTAATTTAAATCGCAAATTTCACCAATATAAACAGGATTTTCAAGGTTAATTTCATACAGCGATGGTGATTTTTGTGATTGACCCTGAATGAAAGTCAAGTACTGACTTTGACCCCCACGAGCATCAACATGAATGATAGACTGTGCATTAACCCTATAAGCATACTGTGAAGCCGAAGGAGTAATCCCTAATGTTGGATTGTAAGAATAGACTTCACTAAACGAATTAGCATTGATTGCATAATGTCCGGCGTAACCGTTAAGAGTTGGAGTTCTAAGTGTCAATAAGCAGTTACCATCAACGTAGATAGTGTCGGTTGTATCGTTTCCTGTGAAGGTACAGTTATCCAGTTTAGCAGATGAACTGTCATTCATTCTCATTGCATAGCCTGAACCGTTAAGCTGATTAATAGTTAAGTTGCTTGCGATCAAGTTAGAATGCTGAACGAGGTACAAGTAATTGATAGTCAGTCTACTACCGTTTAGAATCGTAAGGTTAGATTCACGAAGCTCAAGACCGTTAATAACAACACCTGATTCAGCAATGTTAAAGACAATGTTACTAATCTGGTTTAGATATACATAATCATAAGTACCAGCTTTGATTACAATATCTGTACCTTTATTCCATTGTTTAGCACAACCAACAGCCTTAGCAATGCTTGAGAATGGTCTATCAGATTGACCAGTTTCTTCACCACTATAAGAAGCATCGACATAAAGCGTAATATTAGAAGTATCTGATCCACCAACTTCAGTTGCTAACTTATTATCAATACCCTTATAGATGTTGCCAAAACATAGCGAAGTAACTCTGTTAGCCTGTCTTGGATTGTAGCGTTTAGCAGAAACCATAATGAAGTCACCAGAGTCATTAGTAAATCCAATGCTCTCAGCTTCACCAATATGGATTAGATTATCTGTAGGAAGGCTTAGAACCTTTACCAAACCACCTTCCATATCCCAAACACCAAGATAAGTGATGAACAAACCATAGAACTTACCATTGTAATAAGTGAAGGTTTGATTGGTTACTGTTGTGTCAACATTATCGGTTTCAAGCGTGATTGTATTTGCAACCGTTTGGTTAGCAATATCAATCTCATAGATAGAAGTTACATCGCCAGCATATAACTTATGATGTTTGTTATCGTAAGTAACAGAACGAACACGACCACCATCAGGAAGTCCTGTAGGAACAAAGCTAGATTGAATTGTTAATGTTGTGTAATCAAGTACATAGATTCTATTACTTGGCTCTATACCTGTATTATCTGCATTCACCTTGTTACAAGCTGCAACATAGATTAAACCATTAGTTGAATCGTATGTCATACCGTTAGCGTGTTCTAGTAACAGATATTTTTCACGAACAACTGTATTAGTTGTATAGTCATATTCAACTAAGCGTACATAATCATCATGGTATAAATAATTACGAAGTGCAACAATAATAGAATTGCCCACAACCACACAACCTTGAGCTGCTCCATGATCATATCCTTGGTAAGCATCAGAATCAGCATAAACTAGGTCATGGAAGTTCTTTAGAGCCAAAGGACTGAACATATTTTCTTTGATGAGCAATCGATCAAGAATAGCATCAAGCGTTCCATCTTCTTCCATCTCATTAAGTTTCTTATCAATCTCTTCTTGGATGTCGAGATTGTCAAAATATGTATCCACATACTCTTTAAGCTCAATAAACTTGCTGATATATTCTTCTACAGTTTCTTTGGTTTCTTTGGAAAGCTTGTTAAACATTCTAACAAGACAATTAACCTTCGCATACATGCGAGCTGTTTGCTGAAGTACAGAACCAGATTCCTTATCATAGAAAGCTGGTTGAATATTCGTTTCTACCCAAGGTGGTAGAAAGTTCACAAAGATTTTATCCATGTAATTCCTTCAAAATAGGTGGTGGTTTTACCCACCACCTAGATTAGTAGTTATTATTGTTAAGCTACGGTAATAACAATGTTACCAGTTACCTTATCAATCTTTACAACACCAGTAGATGCTGTATAGACATCGGTAGTAATAGTTTCACCACCCATAGTAACCGTTACAGTATCGGTTGCCAAGCTATCACCCTTAAGGGTGGTCTTGTAACTCATACCTTCGTTAACCTTGTCACGATTGTTGGTGGAAGTGATACCATCCTTGAGCGTATAGGTGACAGTATACTCATCAGTAATATCACCATCAGAGTTCTGATCACTTGCGACAACGAAGAAGACGGCATTGGTCAGGCATGAATAGCCAATTGTCTGCCAGACATGCAATAGATGATTCCTATACAAGCCTTCAGGGTTGTCGAACTCACGGAAGGTGAAGAGGTCATCATAAACTTGGAAGAAGTTCTTATCTACCAAAGCACCAATCATACCATCAACAGGGAAGGTGTCGATAAGCTGTTTGACTTCCGTATTGAAGGTCAAGAGGTCACGACCAAAGGCATAAGCGAGAACATCAACATTACATGCAGTATCCGTTGGAACATCCAAGATGAGGATCTGCTCATTTTTCTTAGAGAATGTAATAATCGGCTTATCATCCGTACTCTGGGCAGTTAGATAACCATTGTAATTCGAAGAAGGATATTCCATAAGACCAGAGATGGTTTTGATGGTCTTGATGAAGGCTTTAGCATTAGCTTCGCTTGCCTGTGGGTCTGCAACAGGAATAACCTTAACAGCTTTGTTTTCATAAGCCTGAGCGAAGAGCTGACGCATCAAGATGTACTCATCATACTCTGCAGAGTTACGAATGGTAGTGTAAAGGTTCTGGATGAAAGCACCAACACCCTCATAACTCTTGAAGGCTTTTGCAAGTTCTTCAGGAGAGTCGGTAAGTTTGTACTTATCCTGCCTGTTCATACGGTGGAAGATGGTCTTGGTATCAGGAAGATTGCGAGCAAGCAAACCTGCACCAGTCTGATCATAAGTCTGAGCTTTGATGAAGTTGTTGTAGATTTCCTCAACAGTATCACCAAAGGTTTTCTTACCCTTCTTGAACTTGCCAAGTGGGTTGCTCCAGCTCTTGTCGATAAGTTCAGGAGCGTAAATCATATTGGCAAGAGTACCAATAAATTCATTATATACAACAGCATCATTAAGGTTAGTGATTGCTTCACCAACAGTCTCAATGTTGTTGCGAGTTGCTTCAGGAACACGGTCTTGATAAGCCTGTGAAGCATTATCACGGATGGTGTTCAACAACTCAATCACATCATTTGCGTTCATTGTTGATAATTCCTTATAGTTTAATTTTTTGTAATAAATCGTCAAACGATCTACGAGGCTTAGACTCTTCCTGTTTCAGACCAGTCTGCTCTTCGATAGTTTGTTGTGGAGTTTTCTGTGAACCGAGTTGTGTAAACAACTTCATGTTTGCGCTTCGGATTTTCTCCATTTCTATTACATCAGATTCATGTTGAGTGGTCAAGTTAGCGTTAGCTTCAAATAGAGGGTTAACACCCTCAGCTAGCTCTGCTAGTCCAGCCCTCATTTCCTCTGCTGATTCGAGAGAACCAAGCTCTTTTATCTTCTCTTCAAAAGTTTCTTTGTCCATTTTTCTTGCCTCTTTCTTCTATTAAATAGTACAAAATTGTACTTATTTTTATTATACCCTGAACTTGGTGATGGAGAAGGGGAAGAACCTTCCCATTCTGTGTTTCTGAAAATACCTAGGAACTGATATAATCCTAGATTCATCACATTCACTGCTCCACCACTACCATCAGTTCCTTGATTTTGTCCTAGACAATTTAGTCTCATTGTTCCGTTATAATCTTCATCAGCAAAACATATATGACCTGCATATCCTCCACCAAACACCAGAATATCGCCACGCTTAATATTCTGTACACCATCAATTGATTCAAAAGGTGGTCTTGAGTTTATTGCTCTGGATATATTCCAACAATCCTTAGCTACCCCACCACCTGCTTTTGTGACAAGGGGTAATCCGTACTGATGGTAACACAAGGCACAATAGTCCCAGCATTGTCCTGAGTAATAACCGTCCACATCATACATATTGCCGATAGTAGCACTTCTCCACTCATCATAGCTTCCATGAGGAATATATCTGTATCCGTAATATGTTGCCATTAGCTATAAAGTATAGGAATACTTCCTTTCAATTCGCCAATATTAAGAGTTGTTGTAGAGTTGTTGTAGATGTTAAGCTCACCAGAAGTTGTAAACTCACCATATACACAACCTACATCTGTGTATATAACACCATACCCTGTATGAGTTGGAAGATTGTCTTGATCAGATTGAGTATAGATTGTTGTGTGAGACAATGAAGAGATAGTCAAAGAGCCTTCTAGTGTGATATACACAACTCCAGTTCTACCTCTTTTCCTAATCTGAATATCTCCTACTGTCCATGTATTACTGTCTACATCTGAGGCTGTTGCAACCTCATCAAACTCTTCTGCCAGCTTACCCACCAATGCACCCATAGCACCAACGGTGTTACCCAAATCTGTAATGTTACCCTCACATCCACCAATCCTAGTACCAAGAGCTGTAATATTACCTTGAATTGTAGATATATCGTTACCTTGGTTCGTAACTGTCCCAGACAAGTTTGTCACAGATGTTCCTAAGTTTCCCACAGTTGTGGATAAGTTTCCCACAGTTGTGGATAAACCTGATGTTGTTCCTGTAAGAGTAGAGATGTCTCCGTTTACTTCCTGAAACTCAAGAGCAACAACAGCGTTTTGCACAGGGTGTGTAGAACTTGTGGATAACTCATCATCAACATACACACCACCAAGAGTTGTTTTGGTTGCTTCTGGTAGCTCATAAGTTCCAGTAGCTGTTAGTGTACCGTCAGAAGATACAGCAAGCCCAGTACCAACTTTAACAAGACCGACACTAGACTGACTAGCAATCGGTACAGATATATGCCCAGTAGAATCAATATCAATATTATCCCCAATCTTAACACCACCAAGAGTAGATGATGTCGCTGTTGGAAGGATGTAATCTGCAACCAAAGGTGTATCAACCGTGACTTCATCTTGGAGCAATGTAATTTCAACTTCTTCATTCATGTTACTTAACCCTTATTGTTTGTCCTGCATATATAATATTAGGATTG
>Ga0326513_10003915_pt1 | contig 10722 bp, 19 predicted proteins | sample 2_2465_0518_D_FD_203654 | JGI IMG/M metagenome (GOLD analysis project Ga0326513, IMG submission 203654) | Bovine rumen microbial communities from UC Davis, California, United States - 2_2465_0518 | ecosystem: Host-associated > Mammals > Digestive system > Stomach > Rumen | place: USA... | reverse complement strand
CCCTCCTCGCTCGCTGGGATGACGGTGGGGGCCAGGCTGATTATCTTCGCTGCATCTTCGGCAGAATAAAAAGGCTCCGTTCCATCAAATCCGCTGTATGGGGCATTGTCAATGTCAACAAACATCTTCTCCAGTCTGTCAAGGTCACCAAGCCGCCCGTGCGGCGGGACTGGGACGAGAGGGCAATCTTTTTCTCGAACAAACAGCACTTGAGTATCTGCGATCTTATAAGATCTTTCCAAAACGGGGCAGATAAGCTCAAGACCATTTCGCCTTCTTAGCTTGCAATCGTAACATGTTCTCGGCATCTCCATCTTTAAATATGCGTACATGCTCATTCCTCCTCTTCTTCGCTTAGCCAGTCGTACCAGCATTTTCCACATGGACATATGCACGATATGTCAGATTTATATCCGGGTGGGCATGAAATAGGGAAACAGCTGTCAAGGAAAGAAGCGAGTTCTATTTGCGACATACGCATGATCTTTTTGTAGTTCGTCGCTTTGAAATCTTCCTCTGCGTATTTAGCCATACCCGCCATTATGACTTGAACCCCTTTCTGTGCTCCTTCTTCTGATTTTCCCGGTTGAAGGAGTTCATGCAGGTGTCGCCGCAGAACCAGAGCGTCCGGCCGTAGGTCTCGCTGCTTCGGCGCCAGTCCCGCTCTCGGAAAAGATACTCCCTGGGATTCCGGGTGATGAAGGGCTTCCCGCAGCGGACACATTTGTGCTCAGGAGGGTTGTATGTCTTCATTCTTGAACACCGCCTTTTCCTTGAGCAAGGCACCGCAGACGTTTTCGTGTTTGCAGCGGACTCCATACCGGAGATCTGACTCGAGATCAAACATAATGGAATACTCTCTTAGATCCAGATCGATGTATTTGCATCTTTTACAGCAGCCAGTAATTTTAAGCTCGATCATCTCAACGGCCTCCTTTCGGATAGGTGAGGTACTGCTTCAGATCGGCGGAGTGGCTGTAGGATCGTCCGCAGCCCTCGCACTTCTTTTTCTTTTCCGTGGCGGTGTTGCCGGATATCAGCTTCAGCCGGAAGGCATCGGCATACTGCATGCGGCAGCGTTCACAGAGCGTCAGAATGTTCGGCGTCATGTCTTCACCTTCTTCCTTTTCTTCCGTTTGGCCCTCTCAGCCTCGATCTCCGCCAGCATCTTGTCCACGCGCTGCTTCTTTACCTCGGGGTTCCATCCGCAGCGGTCGCATTCTCCGTGACAGGAGACAGCCGGATAGAAGATCTGGTTCTTCTTGGCAACCGGATTGAATGCCTCATATCCGCACGGGGATCCCAGCAGACGTTTCTTATTCTGGGCCAGAACTTCTTCCTGGTTTTCTGCTATTTCAGCCATCTTCTCCCTCCTCTATGCCCAAATAATTTTTGCCGAACTCTTTATGCCAGTCCTCCAATGACCAGCCGTTTTCCTCCATGGCCTTGCGCTGCGCCCATTGGCAGAGCAGGCGTCTTGTTTCGGCGTTCCGGTGTACGGCCTTTTTGCCGTTCTCGTGACACCTGTCGTGGCACAGGTAGACAAGAAGGCCGTACTGCTCGGATTTCTTCTTCAGAGCGCCGTTGAAGACATGGTGCTTGTCAAGTGGATCTGTCGCGCCGTTTCGGCCACACAGCCAGCAACGGGGCTCGTCCATGCTACTTCCTCCGGCGGTGCTGATCGGCGTTCGGGCAGGTGGCCCAGTGTGGGATTCTGCCAACATCAGTCAAGTCATCGGGTGCTCCCTCAAACTCGCAGCTCACCACGTCTCCGGTCAAGGTAACAACCTTGCCTTTCGCCCGGAATTTCGCCCAGAAGGGAACGAGAGGTGGATCACATGGCATATGACCGCCTGATTTCATCTGCATCCAGACGATCTCAGCACCGCAGGATTTACACTTCGCCATCGATGTCACCGTCACTTCCCACGTCAAAGTCTTCAAGGGATCCCCGACGCATCTTGATTTCCTCCTGGCTCTCGTTGTAGCCGAGCCAGGTCAGGAGCTTGACGCACTTTTCCAGCCGGGGATTGTTCTTCCAGACAATCTCATACTGCTGCTTCTCTGCATTCCAGCGACTGTCCCAGAAAGAGCCGGAATCCATCATGAAGTAGGCGATCAGCAGCGCCGTCCGCTCCGGCTCGTTGTTCTTGAGCGGCATGAACTCATGGTAGGTCAACTCCCTGGCACCCTTGCTGTAGGTAATGCCGAGCCATTCGGCCAGAGCCTCCATGCGGACATCCTGCTGGTAGCCATAGCTCATCACCATGAGATTGGCCTCGATCAGGGATTCGGAGATGAATTCCCAGACGTTGACGTCTTTCTTCTGGTAAGCGCGGAAACCCTTGATGAATTCCTGCCGGAGCTGGCGGTGGCGGGTGGTCATCTCAGCGAACTTCGCCTTTTTGGCATCAAACTCATCACGTTTGCGCTGCTTCTCGGCCTGAACAGCTTCTTCCTTGCTGACGCTTTCAGCATCGACGGCAGAGTAGACGTCGATCTGAGATTTGCTGACCTTGAAGTAGTACTGAACCTTGTCGGCATCCTTCGGCTTTTCGATCACGGCATTCTTGCCCTGGTTCCACGTGCCGTAGTTCCGGTAGTATCGGCCGAGAATCTCTTTCCCGCCGAGGAGCATCTTCACATACGGAGTGCCCCAGATGGATTCGTCGATCTTCACGGCCCACCGGCTGATCTGGCCTTCCCACTCCACCAGAAGCTCCCGGTTCCGCTTCTCGGATTTGAACTTTGAGAGCAGGTTCTTGAAGTCTGCCGTGCCGAGGGCATCCAGAAGCTTCGCCTTTTCCTCCGGATCGTCGAAGGCTTCCAGCTCGGCAAAGTCGAACAGGGTGGCGCCGCGGCTGAGGGCCTTTTTGACCTTTTTCTCATCCAGACGGGCCAGCTTCTCACGGGAGCGGATCTTCGTCTCGGAGAATCCGGTCATCTCGGAGACTTCCCGAACGGATTTGCCGAGGTTCATCATCATCTGCAGGCCCTTGCCCTCTTCCCACACGGTGAGGTCGGAGCGCTGCATGTTCTCCACCAGCATGGTCGCGATCTGGTCTTCATAGCTCATCTCCACAACTGTGCAGGGCAGTTCTTTCAGGCCGGCCAGCTCGGCGGCAGCGTGGCGACGGTGGCCGATCAGGATGAAGTAGTACCCGTTGTTCAGGGTGGGATGCGGGATCACAGTCAGGTTCTGCAGGACGCCCTTCGACCGGATACTGTCGGCCAGCTCCGTCAAATCCCCGAGGTCTTTTCGGGGATTATCGGGATGCGGGATCAGATGATCGATGGGGAGCATCACAATGTCGGCCATGGTTTAGCCCTCCGCAGGGACGTCGGCGGGGAGGATTTCGCGGGGATTGGAGCCGTCATAGGGTCCGACCACTCCGGCGTCCTCAAGGGCCTGCATGATGCGTCCCGCTCTGGCATAACCGATCTTCAGTCGGCGCTGCAGAAGGGAAATGGAAGCTTTATTCTCCATACGGACCAGCTGGGTGGCGGCGGTGATCAGGTCGTCTGTTTCGGCATCCTCGCCGGAATCGTCAAGGCCAAGCTCGGCGTCAACCTCCGGATCGGCTTTGGGCTCGTCATCGTCGTCCGCTTCGGATTCCTCGTCCTCGGTTTCCTCCGGATCTGGAAGATCTTCCTCTTCTTTCTCCTCTTCGCCGTCATCCTCGGCCTCGTCCTCATCGATCACGGGAATCTTAGACTTGGCGATCAGGTCCTTCTCCATGATGTCACGGAAAAAATACTGCAACCAGAAATCGGAGATCTTGACATAGATATTCTTGAACTTGTTCCGGAGAGATTCGCTGATCGTGAAGGTGCCGGTGATCTTGGTAGCCAGCTCACCGTCTTTGCGGTAGATGACCATGGAGGCGTCCTGGGAGATGTAGTCCTTGTTCTCGGCATCGGCCAGCATGTCCATCTGCTGATCCATGCCGGTGAGCGGCTTAATGGTCAGGGTGATGGGATAGCGGTCATGCCGAAGACGGAAGGTCAGATCGTGCTCTTCGCACAGGCCGTCGAGTTTCTTCTTCTGGGCATCGTACTTGGAAATTTCGCTCATTGTTTTTCTCCTTTCGTTAATCGAGAATCAGGAGCAGGTCGTTCCAGGACTCTGCTACCCGATATGGTTTCAGATCGGCCTCGGTGACATACTTCCGGCCGAAGGTTTCTTTCATGCTGGTCCAGACGGACCAGGGAATTCGGTAAACTGTATTTGTACGAAATCCGGCGATTACATAGCAGCGTGCCTGCAGAGCTGTGGCCCGATCCATGTAGGACCACTGGGCGTCACTGACTCTGTCCTGGGTGATGCGGTCGGTGCTGGTGTATTTTGCCTCAAAGATCACGGTGCGCCCGCCCTTAACGGTGCCCTTGTAGTCCGGCTGGGCACGCTTGACGAAGCAGCCGATGAACCGGGTCTGTTCCAGGCGCTTGATGATCTTGAACGGCTCCGGCGTCTTGTCGATCAGAGCATAGCCCTTGTCGGCGTAGTAGGCGAAGGTGGCGTCAAGGCGTTCCTCAAAGGCTTTACCCTCGGCGCGGTTCTTCATGCCACGCAGCTGCCGGACAGGATTCGGAGCGGGGAGGGGAGGGAGGCTGTTCATGCTTTCCTCCAAAACATGAGACCAGACCGAGTAATTGCCAGAATCTCAATTCTTCGGGAATCCATGTCGAGTGTCTGAACCATGTCGCGGCTCTGGAAATCTGCTTTGTTGCGGGGAATCCCGACCGCCATCAGCACCTTCCGGATCCGTTTTCGGCTGAGCCGCTTCCGGACGAAGGGCAGAGGCTTGAATGTCCCACAGATCTCAACGGCATCGTCACCATGAATCCAGAATGCCGATGTGACGGTGGCATCGCGTCCTGAGGCAAGGTCATAGCCCATCGCCTGAGCTATTACAGAAAGATCGCACCATACACCATTCGAGACTTTATACTTAACCTTTCCGGGCGAAAAGTCGGGCAGAAAGTATTCATGCGGTGGCATTGGGTTCCTCCTTTTCCGCTGCCAGCCGATCCAGTTCGTCTGCGGCTTTCAGCATGATCTCGGTTTGGCAGTCTGCGGGATCAAGCCGCTGCCAGAACGGGCACTTGCTGCAGGGCTCTCTTCCGGCACCACAAAACCGGAGTGCTTTGCTCAGTTCATTTTCCATGTGATTCCTCCTGTATCATCTTCCGGACCTTATCGGCAACCTCTGTGTTCCAGATCCTGTAAACATAGCCTCTGACCGCTTTCTCGGATTTGCCGATCTTCTGACCGATCAGGCTGTATGGATCCCCGTTCAGGATTCCGGCCTTCAGGATCTCAATCACCTCGGGCGTCCAGTAGCCGGTGTGAGGATTGGCCCGGATCGGCCGACCTTCGATCTTGAGATCACGGATGCGGCGTGCAATGGCACCCTCTGACCGGCCAAGCTCCTTCGACATCTCTGGCCAGGTGAAGCGGTGCTGTTCCAGAAGATTCCGGAGACGCTGATCTTCCAGCGGCGTCCAAGGATCAGTGCGGTGGTCGATGCGCTTCCGGAAATCTTTCGACCGCTGATCGGCAACCCAGTCCGGTTCCCATCCGAGGGCATATTCTTCCATCTCGGAGAAGTCCAGGAAGGAGCGGTGTTCTGCCGCCCATTCCCAGAACTCATCCAGATACACGATCCGGACACGGCTTTTGTTGCTGCGCTTCTTGTAGTGGATCGGCATGCCTCGGTCCCGCAGCCAGGTCTTGACATTGTAGGAATTGAAGTTCCGGCCACAGAAGGCACGGTACAGCTGATTCAGGGTGACGTATTCGCCGTGGTTGAGGAAGCGGCCAAGGCCGAGCTTCGATGCTTTCAGCCGGACGCCGTAAACAGATCTATTCAGGGTTCTGGCCATTCCCTCGTAGGAGGTGGTGCCCCAAGCGGTTTTCAGATATTCCACTTCTTCGGGCGTCCAGTTCGGGATTCCTTTTCTGTTCATGCGGCCTCCTTCAGAAAAACATCAGCTGTCCGAACTCGTTGTCACCGTAGGCCGTTTCCTCGGCCTCCACGGGCTTTTCTGGTTCGGGTGATATAACAACAGGGGTTTCGGCCTTCTCGGCCGCTGCGGGTGGCTGGGTTTGGCTGGGCGGGGCTTCGGCGGGCTTTTCGTCTGCTGCCGGTTCCGGTTCAAGTTTCGACCTGCCGCCGTGGGCAAACAGGTCCATCAATGCAGCCGCCCGCCGTCCGGCCCACAGCTCCGTCGTCATGAACCAGGGCGTGTACCAGATCCGGCTGCTGTCGTCGACCGGGATCAGGCCTCGGCCGTCGCGTGCGGTGTTCGGATTTGCCAGGGTGTCGCCGATCACCACATAGCCGGGACAGCCCATGAAGGACAGGGCGATGTAGCACATGCAGCCGACCGTGAAGTCAATGTCCTGGGCGACGAACAGCACCGAAGTCTGGTAGTTGATGCCCTGCGCCCTGCACTGGTTGGCAAAGGCCATCAGCAGAGCGCCTGCCCCGCAGGCCGGGTCCGTCACGGAGACGAACCCTTGGTCTGCGATCTTTGCTTTCAGCTCATGGAAGTCTGCGACAAGCGCTGCCGTGCACTGGCAAACGGAATACGGGGTGAAGAACTGACCGGCTGCGGAGCTCCCGAAATCGAGAGCCATGTACATCTCGCCGAGAAAGTCCTGATCCGGATTCTCTTCCAGGCCGTTGATGATCTCGGCGATCATCCGGGCGAAGATGTCCAGTTCCTTCGGCTTGTACTGGCCTGCGAACTGCATGTAGAGCTTTTCCCGCTCTTCGTAGTGGACGGGATCTCCAAGGTTGGAGAGCATGCAGGCGGTCATGACAAGGAAGTCGTCGAAGATCTTCCGTCGGTTTTTGCTTCCGTCAAAGGCGGAGAACAGCCGGACGATCTCTTTCTGGTGCGGATCCCGGACAAGCCTTGCGTCCTTCGCCATCAGACGTCACCGCCGATGATGGGGAAGTAGTAGCTCGGTTCGTCGCATAGCCACATTCTCATTTCCGCCGCGAGGGCTTCATCCTTGGTCGGGTACCGGGCCAGTGTGACTGCACGGTCATTCTCAATCACGGCCACGACGATCCAGTTGCCGTCATCCTTCTTCTGCACTTCGGCCTTCACAATGCGAGTATCCGGAAAACTGACGCAAAGGTCCTGCGAGTAAATAATCTTCTTTCCTTCCATCGGTAAATCCTCCTTATTTGCCGAACCACCAGTAGGTGGTGTACGGCCCTGTGTAAAATTCGTTTCTTGCGATGATCTTGCCGCCTGCTTCCCGGACGAAGAAGGTCAGAGCGGTGGTAAATCCGTCCGGATACTGGCCGGAGAGGAACGCACGGGCAATCTCCCTGGCAAGTTCCAGATCCTGCGGACGGGTGGCGTGGCCGACAACCTTGCCTTCCCACGCACCGGCCTTTTCAAGGATCTCCTGCGACGTCCGGCCAAACTCGGTGGAGTCCTTGGCATACCGGGCACAGAAGACCCAGCCGATGGTGGTCAGACCTTCCTGCGTCACACCGTAGTCCATGGCGTAGGTGGCGATGATCTGGGACAGGGGAACGGCCAGACCTTCCACAGCGGCCTCGAGGGAGGCGTCGCCGGTCAGGAACTGCGCGGCCTTCCGCTCCTGCTCCTGACGGTCCAGATATTCCTGAAACCCGTTGCGGAGTTCGGAGGTGACCTCTGCCGTCACGCGCTCGGTGGTATTGTGCCGGACGATCACGCCGGTGATGCAGCAGCCGATCATCATGCTTGCCGCCCAGGCGAAGAGCAGAATCAGGCCGATGCCGTTTTTGATCTTGAAGTCACGGAACCAGTCCTGCGGGTCAAAGCTGCCCCGCTGCCGTCTCGGCGCTTTCGGTGGGGTCGGGGTGTCGTTGATCTGAGCATACAGGGGAACAAGGGCCTTGCCGTGCTCAATGGTGATGTCTGTCATATCAGTCAATCCTTTCTGAGAATCAGATTTTGTCGATCAGTTTGTATAGGTCTTCAACGGATGCTGTCGGTTTGGGCGCCTGGTACTCGGCGGCGGTGGTGTACTTGGATCCCTTCTTCTGAGGCGCTGGCTCGGCCCGGTTGTCATAGTTGCCTTCCAGAACCTTGGGGAAGTTGTTCGGACGGACGAACCATTCAAAGGTGATGATGAAACTGCTTTTGCTCTGGCCTTTGAGGAAATCGCTGCTCCGGATCTTCTCAATGGCTTCCAGAACCTTGTCCACGCCGTACTCGTTCACCCTGGCCCGGAGCATTCCACCGCGCTTGGAGTCGGAAGGAACCTTCGTGACCTGCTGTAATCCGAGCGAATTCCATGCCTCAATGATGCGTCGGACATCTTTTGTCCGACATACAGAACCGACAGGTTCTGTAGAATCTATTCTTTTCTTATCTTCACTATCCTTATCTAATCTATCCTTATCTGGGTATACCGGGTGGTCTACCGGTGGTATACCATGTGGTATACCAACCGGCGCTTCTCCGGATTCCACATAAGCGCCCTTGGCATCAAGGGACAGGGTTTCCTTTTCCTCCACGTAGGTGGTCGGCGTGTATCGGTCCTGCCGGAGATAGTTGTTGATCCGCCAGTGCTTGATCACGATGATCCCGCTCTCAAAGGCCAGGACATAGCGTTTGGCGATCAGGATGTTCAGATCGTCCACGGAGGCACCGCACTGCCGCATGATCCCTTTCGGGGAGCTGACAAAACCGTCATCGTCTGCCAGCATCCCGAAAGTGAAGTAGAGGCATCGTGCCGACATGGGCATATCCAGAAAGGCATCAGAGAGAACTATGGTCTTGGCGAACATTCGTTTCTCTGCCATCGGTCAGACCTCCTCAGAACGGCAGTTCTCCGTCGTCATCCAGCTCCTCATAGGGGCTTGGCGTCACGTCCGGCGGGCGAGTGGCCGTCCGGCCTCCGCCCTGGTACTGACCCTGCTGGGCGTAGTAGCCTCCGCCCTGGGTCGGTGCGTTTCCGCCGGCATCGGCATTCTTCTTGCTCTCGCCGAACCAGACGTTGTCGGCATTGATCTCCCAGCTGATACGCTTGTTGCCCTGGTTGTCCTGCCATTTCCGAGACTGCAGCCGTCCGGAGACGACGATCATGCTGCCCTTGCTGAAATACTTGGAGACGAACTCGCCGGTGCTGCGCCACGCCACGCAGTCGATGAAGTCGGTTTCCTTCTGGCCTCCGTTCTGGCCGGAGTAGTCCCGATCCACGGCCACGGTGAAGGAAGTGACGCTCACGCCGCTCTGGGTGGTGCGGAGTTCCGGATCCCGGGTGAGGCGTCCCATGATGACAATGTGGTTAAGCATCATGAGCCTCCAAGCCGAGAATCCGGCAGACATATTTCACAATGTCGGAGTCGTACTTGCATTTCGGGATCGTGACTGCAAGGTTCGTGCAGATGAAATCCGCCACAAGCAGGTTGTTGTACTCCTTCCGGGGAATGGTCACGTAATCCGGATCGCATTCGACGTCCTCTGTGATCTCAGCGTCCTTGAGGCGCGGATCCGGGTAGGTGCTTTTGTATTCGATCATTATCTTTCTCCTTTCAGTGATTCCCACCAGCCCTGACGGTCTGGGGTATCGGTGTCGATATTGAGTTCCTGTGCAACCTGAATGGCCCCGTCGATGAGGTGGGCCATTTCCTTCGTGTCCATATCAGAGGACCGTTTGAAGACGATGTAGCATTTCATGGGGATCCCGTTTTCCTCGACTTCCTTGTACATCCGGGTGTAGGGGTAGATCCCATCCACATCCACGGAGGCCGGGAGCTTGAAGGCAATCTTGTTGCCATCCTCGTCTCTGGCGACCGTGCCATAGTCCACGATCAGGTCACGCTTCACCTCTTCATCGGAGATCCCACGGGCGGCAGCGATCTCGTTCACCAGCACGTGAAAGTACTTGTTGGCATCGTTGCTGCGCCGGGTGCGCCACCGCCTGATGGTGATCTCCAGGGCCGGAGCTTCCTTGAGGGCTTCGTAGCCCTCGCGGAAGTCGGTGTCGAGCTCCAGCGTGATGCGCTGTTTGCCGCCGAAGCTCATGGAGTAGTCGATGATCCGGCCTTTCATGCTGCGATCTGCCAGTGAGCCTTGTACTCGTCCATGAGGTTCGAGGATTCCAGAAATGAGATGAACTCGGCGATGATCTCCTCGGCGCTGCGGGATTCCTCCGGGAAATACTGCTCAATGTAGATGTCGTTTCCGTCCGACACCATGTAGAGGAATTTCCGCGCCTCCGGTACGAGGTAGAAGTAGAACGGGTGCTGCGCGCTGTCGAGGTAGTCGCCGGCCAGATCGAGGGAACCGAAGCTTTTGTTCTTGAACTTGAAGTCAAAAATAGTGCCTTCCCGGAGAGCGTCCAGAACACCGACGATCTCAAATTCCATGCCGTTGACGGTGATGGGCTTCCGGATCCTGACCTGGAACTGCGCACCCTTGACGATCTGGGCCAGCTCATAGGCGGCGCGATACCACTTGTGCTCCTTGTCGGTTTCCCAGTCCGCACCGTTGGCAATGCTTTCGATCAACTCCTCAAAGTCGTGGCCGTTCTGGATGTTTTGCCGCTGCTCTTCGGTGAGCTCTTCCGGCTCGCAGCGGAGGGCGTGGAGGAAGGAGTCCATAGCGTCATCTTCGCAGCCCTCCCAGCAGTCGTGAACGTAGTACCAGGACTCGATCAGGGACTTGGTGATCTTATAACGGGGCATGATCAGCCCTCCTTCG
>Ga0326513_10003910_pt1 | contig 10722 bp, 16 predicted proteins | sample 2_2465_0518_D_FD_203654 | JGI IMG/M metagenome (GOLD analysis project Ga0326513, IMG submission 203654) | Bovine rumen microbial communities from UC Davis, California, United States - 2_2465_0518 | ecosystem: Host-associated > Mammals > Digestive system > Stomach > Rumen | place: USA... | reverse complement strand
GGAAGAGATGGCATTACAATGAAGCTTTTAAACTTGATGTTGGTGCTTGTTGTGTTGAGGGTAATCGGGTTTATACTTGTGATAGTGAAGCGTGTGAGGAGTATGATGAAGTATGAATGAGAAACGATTTAAACTCACTACCGAAGAAGATATTTGTTATTGTGAGTATACTTATTGGAAAGGTGATGAACCTTTGGGAATGGAAGAAGTGGTTGATGTGTTGAATGAGCAACAAGCCACCATTGAACGATTACAAAATGATATAATCCGAAAAGATGAGGTTATTAGAATATTAAAAGAATGGTTGAAAAAGAGGTAATGATTAAAATGGCTGATGAGATTAAGGAGCATCCTTGTATGAAATGCGAGATGGTCAAATGGAAATTCCCACATCCAATTTATGTTTGTGGAGTGGATGACCACGAATCCATAGCCATTATTGGTTTGGAGCAAGCCCTTGACCATTTATACGAGGAATGCCCAAAACAAGAAGACAAGGAATTATCGTTGAATGTTGAAACATTAGGAGGGGATTACTGACAACATCAAAGCTTTACTTTTAATGATATTAGGAGTTTTGCTCCTTTTATCCGTCTGTGTAAGTGTTGATTATGCAGACCCAATCATAACAACAGAGAACAATAGCCAAATGAACACTACTAACTGCACACTAATCGGTGGAGTCCATTATGATGATATGATTGTCAATCGCTCCAATAAGCATATTGAGAATTATAATGTAGTGGTGGAGAAACCCAAATATTCCACTATAGGGATGTGGGCTAAACCATCCTGCGGTTGCAATTACAGGTACACTTGGCATTACAGGACATTCATCAATTACTGTCCTAACTGCCATCACTACGGAACATTAAGACGTAACCCCAAGGGTGTTCCAGAGCGAGAGTACACCTGCCACAGATGTAGCAGCGATTTCTGTGGCTGCTGTGGAAAAGAAAAATATTCATATAGTAGGGTTTATTTAAGGAGACCATAAAAATGGAGAAATACTGGTATTGCTTAAGACATCATAAACAATTAACCAACAAGGAAAGCAAAAGGTGTAGGGGTTGTGAATCATTATCCTTAACACTTATAGAGGAGAACAAGGAATGATGGGATTATTATTATTAACAGGAGTGTTATTATTAATGCTCCTATACCTACTAGAATACTATTTAGATAATTAAACAGAGGACTAATTAAAATGAAACATTACGAACTTAGGTGCAGTTACTGTGGAGCGAAAACTAATAAAATTGAAGCACTACTCAAACTGCACTTTATTTTCCACCAATCATATATCCTAAATTGTCCTGTATGTCATAAGCAGAGCAAATGGATAACACACTTCACCTTGAAACACGATCAAGACAAAAAAGAACGCCACTTCAACAAAGGCAAACTATTCGATGACCGCATATGAAAGCAACAAGATTCAAGAAAAAGATGGAAGATAAAATGACAAAAGAAGAGATTCCATATAAAGAATATGACATCAACAAAAAACCACTACATATTTACTGCATATCTGACACACACATAGGTTCCAATGTATTTAACAAGGAATACTTTGAATATGCCTTAAACTTAATAAAGAAGGACAAACACCAAAAAATCATCTACTTAAATGGAGATATATTAGAAGTCGGCAGCAAAAGTGTAGGTAATTCAGCATTTAAACAAAAAATAAATGTGAATGAGCAATTAGAAACAGCTATAAACTATTTTGAACCTTTAAAAGATTATATTTGTGGAGTAACCAAAGGAAACCACGATAGCAAAAGGTTATTGAAAGATTTTGATTTTGAATTGACACAAGTATTAGCGGATAGGTTTGATTGCACTAGTGTTTCACAATTGAAAGACACATTATTGATAAATGAAGAACCTTACAATGTTTATGCTACTCATGGTAAAGGTTCTGCACCAGTACAACCACACCTTGCATATGGTAAAGTTATGAGGGAAACTGGTTACATTAATGCAGACTTGCTCTTTTATGGTCATATCCATCGTGCAGGAAGCATACAACAAGTAAACCTTATAAACAAAGAATATAAACGAAAAACCTTTGTACTTACAGGACATTTCCTATCCTATAAAGATAGTTATGCTGAAGAGATGAGCTTAAAACCAATTCCTGAATGTTTCACAAGGGTTAATGTTGATAAGAATTTAAACACTACTGTTACTATTTTTAATATTGATGAAACTTGTCCAGAAATGGTGAGAATATGAAAACAAAATTTGGCAATGCAAAAATTAGCAATAAAGGATATTACATTATTACTTCAGGAAAAGAAGGCAATCATAATAAAATGTTGCATCGTTTAATTTGGGAAGATTGGTATGATAAACCAGTACCTGAAGGTTATGTAATCCATCATTTAAATCATAATAAAGTGGATAATCGTATTCAGAATCTCCAATGTGTAAAAGAAAGGTTACATAGAAAACATCATAACAAAGAAGCTAATCATCCTATGTTTAACAAAACCCATTGTGATGAAAGCAAATATAGAATTAGTGCTGCAAATAATACCACTGGATATTTCAGAGTATCTAAACAAAAAAATAGTAAGTGTAAACAAGGTTATACTTGGAGTTACCAATATTTTGAAGGTGGTAAACGCCGCAACATCACTAGCACTGATTTAAAAGTTTTAAAGCAAAAAGTCCAAGATAAAGGATTGATATGGAAGAAATTTGATGATTGAATGTGATAACCATGCTACTCGAATACTGCCACTTATACATATTACTAAAAAAGAAACAAACATTACTACGATTACTATGGGCTTATGATATGCAAAACATAGACCTACAAACTGAATTACTAAAAGTCCACTACGAACTAAAAGAGTGTGAAGATGAAATTAAACTACATCTTACTATTAACTGACATAAGCAAGAAACAAGGATTAGGCATACCAGTAACCGAGATGCCATTGATAATCCATACTGACTTAACCACTTACACGATGGCCTATATCACCTACGAAGACGAAGAATACCTAAGCATCGTTGTACCTAACAAGGATGGTGCTGAATATGCGAAGATACTGAACAAGAACACTATACTCGCAATAGATGTGATATATGCTCAAATGCTAGAAACACCACGACCATTCAAGGAGGATGGTATGTATGGATAGGACAGTCGACTTTCTATTAAAAAAATATGAGACCAAACAACCAGGCGAACAATGGAAACTTGAAACCGAATACCGTAACCTAAAAGAATACAGAGACAGTCAAAGAATATTCTTACTCGATGGAATAATAAACAACCTACATGGGAACTTCAACATAACAAAACCACAAAAAGACAGGATAAAATACTTGATAAAAGACCTTGACTTCAACCTACCACAAACAGAAGAACAATACATAGTAATGATATTAATCTATGTGAAACTTGAAACCAACAGAAACTCAAGAGTAAGAGATTACTACAACTTATTAGGAAAATATGACCTAACCATAAACCAGTTCGTAAAATTCCTGATAAGCTTAAACAAACACCATATTAATAAGATACCGCTACCCTATTCTCCCCCTCATTGATATGTAATATATGTAAGAAGAACTAATTTTAAATTTTATTATTTGATTAATATGGATGAAACAAGGAACTGGAAAACAGTAACAGTAGATGAAGAAGGCCATCCTGTGTTGAAGTATGATCCACACCGTGATGAGACCATTGACATCCGCACTGGAGAAGTAATCCAAGGACATTGATTACAGATGACTGAGCATACTTGCATACAAGAACCCACCATTACACAATTAAAGGTCCATCAGGACTATGAAACACAAAGGATAGATGAATTGAAGATACAAATAGATAAGATGGACAAGAAACTAGACAAGGTATTGGAAGGGTTCAACGAGTTAAAGCTCCAGTCAAACAAGGATGACAACCAACTAGAATTAAGACTCAAGGCGATAGAGACAGAACTGGAAATCCAGAAACAAGTAAGCATAGAAAACCACAACCGAGTCAGCCAATTACTAGCACTCGTAGGAGTCGGACTAACCATCATAACCATACTAATCAATGTATATTTCAAAATGATATGAATTTCTACACTATTATAATAAAGGAGATGTAGAAGTGGTTAAATTTAACGAAGATACTTGCAAATGCCTAGTTGAGAACCATGGCAAAGGTTTACCCATAAAGGATTGTGCAGATATTGCAGGCATAGACAGGACCACTGTTTACAAGTGGCTTGATAAGGGTAAGGTTGCAAAGAGAGGCAAGTATCGTGATTTTTATGTAGATATGCAAAGGGCGAGAGCCAAGTTCAAGGCTCATCATTTGCAGAAGATAGCCAATAGTCAATCATGGATGGCTAGTCAGTATTTGTTGCAATGTGTAGACCCTGATGAGTATGTGGTTGCAGAGAAGCAGAAGATAGAAAGCGAAACCAAAGCAACCATACAAGCCGAAGTCGATATGACTGACCCTAGGATACAGGAGTCAGACCTTGCTATGTTGAAGGAATTGATAGGCGATAAAGATGCCGATAACAGCAGAGGAGATAAGCCAACTACCGAGTAAGCCTCGTGGTATCGGTGAATGGTCAATACTCATTAACAATGGTTATTGGAGACCCCGTAACTTCGATGTACTTATCATTGAATTACTTGGTTATGCCTTGCAAGGCAAGGTTAGTAAGATATTATTGGGTGTACCAAGTAGACACGGTAAATCCACATTGATAAGTAAGAACTTCGCTTCATACTTCCTAGCCCACTATCCCAATGACAAAGTCATACTAACCGCTTACAGTCAAGGACTCGCTTCAGAGTTTGGTGGACAAGTCAAAGACGTTCTAAATTATTACGGCAATATATCACCTTACAAAGTATCATTATCCACCGACTCCAAAGCTAAAAACAAATTCAAATTAAACCATCCGTATCGTGGTCAGATGTTGGCTACTGGTGCAGGTGGTAGTATTTTAGGTTTTGGTGCAGGCTTATTCATAGTTGATGATCCAATTAAGAATATCGCTGATGCAGAGTCAAAAGTGAAACAGCAAAGGTTAAGTGATTGGTTTGAGGCAACTGCAAAGACAAGACTCGAGAAGCGGAGCAATGGTTTGCCGCCGATAATGTTAGTCATTGCTCAAAGATTACACTTGAAAGATTTACATGGAATTATCAGAGAAAGTGAACCCACCATATCTGCAGAGGAAGGTTTCGAGATACTTCGTAATGGCGGTACTATTGACCCTAATGTTTGGCTTGACCTTAATATTCCTGCCATATGCGATAGTCCAAATGATTTATTGGGCCGTCAAGTAGGTGAAGTCCTTTGGGAAGAACAGAGGAGTTATGATTGGTTGATGGCAGAGAAACAGTCAATGGGAAGTTACTTGTTTAATGCTATTTACCAAGGGCAACCGATTGAACGTGATGGAAACATCTTCAAAAGGAGTTGGTTTATGGATGAGACCACCAATCGCATTTATAACTTGATTGATAAGAAAGACTTGCCTACTGATTTGCCGATGATGAGGTACTGGGATTTCGCTGCCAGTGGTAAAGAAGGAGACGGAACCAGTGGATTATTAACTGGTTACGATGGCGAGAACCTTTACTTCATTGACCTTGTAAGTGGCAAATTCTCATCATCTGAAACATTGAAGATATTCAAACGTACTGCCAAACGAGATGGTAAAGGTGTCTTGATTAAGATTGAGCAAGAACCAGGAGCAGGCAGTAAATTATTAATCAATGCTTTCCGAAGAGATAAAGAATTGAAACGATACCATATACGAAGCGATAAGGTAAGAATGGCAAAGAACATAAGAAGCTTCGACCTTGAAGCATTAAGCGAGGACGGTAAAGTATACTTCGTTAAAGCCGATTGGAACAGTAAACTCATCGACCAGTTAGTAAGTTTCACTGGTGCAGATGGTGGAGAAGACGACATAGTCGATACAGCGACTGGAAGTGCTCGTAGTTGGTTGCGACCGAGGAGGAAGATTAATGTTTAAATTGATTAATGGTGATTGTTTAGAGGTTATGCAGTCATTGATTGATGATGGTGTCAAGGTCGATATGATACTAACAGACCCTCCATATCTAATGAAATATTCTACAGGTTTTCGGTCAGACCAAACACATAAATTATCCCAAGAGATACTTAACGATGATAACTTCGAATTAATCAGAGATATTATCCCATTATGTTATGAATTATTGGAAGAAGGGTCTGCATTTTATTGCTTCTGTTCCGAACACCACTTGGATTATTTCAAACAACAAATAGAAAAATATTTCACTATAAAAAACATTTGTATTTGGATTAAAAATAATGGAAGTGGATTAGGAGATTTAAAGGGTAGTTATGTTCGTACAAATGAATTTATCATATTTGCAACAAAAGGCAGACATTTATTGAATGGTAAAAGAGACCCTAATGTTTTTTATTATCCGATGGTTCGTCCTAATAATAGATTACATATTAATCAAAAGCCAACAGACTTATTAGGATTTATTATTAACAAATCAAGCCAACCTAATGATATTATACTTGACTGCTTTATGGGTAGTGGTTCAACTGCCATCGCTTGCAAAAACACTAACAGACAATTCATCGGAATAGAACTTGACAAAGACTATTATCAAATCGCACAAGAAAGGTGCAAAAATTACCAAACAAGATTAGAGGTATAAACATTATGAAACAATCAAATTCATTCGTTGTAACAGTGGACAAGGAGGACAATTACCACCTAATAGACCATTTAGAACTTAACAAGTATGCTCTTAAAGCTCAAGTGGATAAAGATGGGAGCAAATACACTCCATCAGAGGAATTACTCAAAGGGAATAACATATTAGACCCTAAATACAATCCATACTATCTTGTGCAATTACTTGACCTTTATACATACCACAGTGCTTGCGTAGATGCAGTAAGTATCGATGCAACTGGAATAAGTTACACTTTGAAACCAGTTGAAGGTGTGGAACCAGTAGAAGCCGAGAAGGCAAGACTCGAAGAAGTCCTTAACAATTCCACTCCCTCCATCAATACTCAACTCCAAAGAATGGTATACGATAGGAGAAGCATTGGTTACGGTGCCATTGAAATCATAAGAGACACCACCAGCAAATCTGACATCAAAAGATTGAAACACATACCAGCACATACTCTCCGTAGGCATACAGACCAAAAAAGGGTAGTCCATATCAACAGTATGGGCAAGAAAGTATGGTTCGTCATCTACGGCAAAAACTATGATGACGAAGGAAACCTATGCGACATTGATGCAGATACTGGAGAGTTCAAACCATACAACAGTCTTGCACCACATCAAAGGGCTAATGAATTATTATGGAGTATGGAGTATGCTCCAGGAACTGATTACTATGGAAGACCACCAATCATATCTTGTCTAGGTTCAATCAAGGGAGACATCAGTGCAGTCCGTTACAATTACAGTTTCTTCGAGAATTATGGAATGCCAAAGTTCGCCGTAACAGTTACTGGTGATTTCGCAGATTATGATGTAGAACCTGATGATCCAGATTATGACATTACCCAGACTTTAAGGTATCGTATAAGCCAACAGATTAGGGAGGTTATTAAGAACCCTCATTCAGCTATTTGCATCACTATCCCAAGTGAGGGTGAGGAAGGTAATGTTGACTTGAAGATTACTCCATTATCCGTTCAGACTGAGGAGGGTCATTTCCGTATGTACCGTAAGGATACAAGGGATGAAGTAATCCACAGTCATCATGTAGACCCTTCAAGACTTGGTATTTATGATGCTGGAAGCCTTAATGGTACTAACAGTGATAACACTATGGCAAGTTACAAGTATGGTACTATTGCTCCGATTAAGGCTGAGTGTGAAGCATTAATCAATTTGATAGCGAAAGAATTAGAAGTTACTACTTGGCGTTTCAGTATTGAAGATGTTGCACCGATTGATTATAATAAGGACCTTGCCCTTGCTGATTTCTTGTTCGCTCGTGGTGCTATGACCATTAAAGACCTCATTGATAACTTTGGTGCTAAATTTGGATTAGACATTGAAGATGAAGAAGGAGACTACTACCTTAATGCCCGTTACCTAAATGGAGTTCCGCTCGAACAAGTATGGAACCAGTCAGAAGAGAACCCTATGCTTGAAGTCGATAGCATACTAAAAAACCTTGAAAATGATTTAAGAATTGATACTGATGAATAAAGCAACTAATGCGAAGAAACAAATATTAGCCAGTCAAATCGCTTACAAGAGAACCCAGAACAATGAGGCTCAATTGGAGAGTGCTTTGGCTAAATTCTTCAACAAGCTCAAAAAGGAAGTCTTGAATGCCTTGGATGATTACTGGAAGGATTATCAGATGTTGCAAGGACACATCGATTTAATCTGTGCACCAGTACATGAAGCACATAAGGAGTATTATGAGTTGCTTACCCTATATATCAAGAGGGAATACAGGTTAGGTAGTGCAGAGGCTAAACGATTAGTACGACTTGCTAACAGTAAACAAAGGGTAGCGAGTAAAAGTATGCGAATGCCAGTCCGTGCAATCATTAAAAAGGATAATGACTTGTTCGGTACTTTGCCAAGTGCAGAGGAACGATTACTCAACCGAACATTTACTGCAAGTGAAAGAACACTATCAAGAGTCGACAGTCAAATTAATCAGATTATCACCGATGGTTACCGTAGCGGTAAAGGTATTAATGATGTTGCTAACAGTTTAAATCAAAGGTTCGACCAGTTAACAAGTTGGGAATCCAAAAGAATAGCAAGAACCGAAATCCACAACTCTCATAACACCGCAGTAATGGATACTTACAAGGAATTAGATGTTGAGTATACTATGTGGATAACTGCTCATGATGAAAGAGTTCGTGGGTTAAAGAAAGGTGATAGGGCTAACCATGTTAAACTTGATGGTGAGATAATACCTATGGGTGAAACTTACAGTAACGGTTTGAAGTATCCTGGTGATACTGATGGACCATTAGTGGAATGGATTAATTGCAGATGTTCCAATGCTCCATATGTCATACCATATGGTTATATGGCTCCATCATTTACTCCATTTAAAGAAGCTGATTTGATTAAAGTTGATACCAAACCAATAACAACAGAACCAGAACCAGTAGAAACTCCAATAGATACAAGCCAAATGTCTATTAAAGAAATCGCCGAACATTACAACTGCGATTATGAGATGGTTGACTTACAAATAGGAAAATATGCAAAACCTAAAACATTCCATAAAATAACTGAAAATTTTGAAGATGGTAGAAAATTAAGCATATTGTTTGAAAAGGAAACCTTAAAATCTTACGATAGAGTTCCAGTTAATGAGATAATTGATGAAATATTTAAAGTACCTAAGGTTTGTAGGAACGAAACAAGCCAAATATGGTTTAAAAACAATTCTGATGGTATTTGTAGAAGAGTTAATAAAAATGGGATTGACCGTATAGGTAAAAATGTAGGTGGATACAATACAGTCGAGTACGATCATAGAATTGTTATTAATTCAAAGTTCTTTAAGACTCAGAAAAAGGGTTCCGAAGCAGAATGGCTTTATAATAATGATGGTGAGGGAGGAATTAGTGGTTGGAAGAAAACCTTGCACCATGAATTTATCCACAGTATAGATTATACAAAAACAAATGGTGGCAACCGTAGGTCATATAATGATGAAAAATGGACCGAAGCACAAAGACATGAAAGATGGTTTACACCTTATGCTAATACAGAAACTACCGAAGCATATGCAGAACACGGTGGTTATTACAGTTATATGAAAGCTAATCCTCAAGACCACCATCTTGTAACAAAGATTAGGAATAACAATTATGAAGAAACAAAAATCACTTTTAAAGAGTATGTAAAGTTATATCCTAAGCACGTTGAATATTTTGAAGAAACTTTGTACTCTAATAAAATAACATTAGAAAATGAAGAAGCTCAAATTAAATTAAGAATTAGGGAATTGGAAACCAAAATATCACAAACTGAAATACATATTGCAAAATTAGAAAATTCAGACCCTAAATCCTTAATAAAGCAATATCAACAGTATAAAGATGAAATGTTTGAGCAAATGAAAGAGGCTAAAAAGCAAGGACAATACGATTTACTACCTATATTGATGGAAGAGTACAAGATGTACAAAGATAAAATTGCGGAGTTACAAAAAGCAGACCCTGCTAAACAAATCAAAGAGAATAAAAAGAAATTATCAGAGTATAAATCTGAACTTCAAAGATTGAAAAGGAGATTAAATAATGTTAATTGATTTAAAAGATTTATTTGAAAGAGATAATGTTAAATGCCCTAACTTCTTGTCAAAGGAAAAGGTTATGACAGAATTATTTACCTCCGAATATTCGTTTAAGGATGGGGTTCATTATTGGAGATATGATGATGATTTTAGACATCTTGAATTAAGTTTTGATGGTATTACTTATCTTTATCTTGGTTTTGATGATGAGGGTAATGAGATATACCGTAAGGAACTTAGTGAGGGAGAGTCTTTTATTACTTAAATTAGATGATGCTTATGAAATTCATAAAACATAACAGTGATGGGAGTATCCTATTAACTGCACCAGTCCTAATACCATACGCTAAGGATTGTGATTATGAGAACGGGGAAACACCACTCAATCCCAATCAGATATTAGCATTTAAAAACAGTTATGACAAGTAT
>Ga0326513_10003907_pt1 | contig 10727 bp, 9 predicted proteins | sample 2_2465_0518_D_FD_203654 | JGI IMG/M metagenome (GOLD analysis project Ga0326513, IMG submission 203654) | Bovine rumen microbial communities from UC Davis, California, United States - 2_2465_0518 | ecosystem: Host-associated > Mammals > Digestive system > Stomach > Rumen | place: USA: California... | reverse complement strand
GAACCTAAAGCAGAAGGAGCCGAAGAAGCGCCTGCTAAAAAACCTGCTAAAAAAAGTAAAGGAAGTCTAGAAGAAGTTGTTAAGAAGATAGAAGAAGATAAAGAATAGTTCTAAACTATCAAATATTGAGAAACTCTACTTATGTAGAGTTTTTCTTTTTTGTAAAGAAAATCGACGAAGTTTTACCCAATTTTTTGCTTTTTTTTAATTTGTAGATATAATTGACTTGAGGAATTTTAAATTATCAATTTAGGGTAAAATGCCAAATACAGATCAAACAGCACAAGCAACATCTGCTTCTTCTAATAATCAAGCTCCAGTAGCGGATGAATTTGATTTAGGAATGCTAGCTCCAGATAATTCTGAAACTCAAACAGAAGAGTCTATTGCTCCAGATTCTGAAGAAACGTCTACTGAAGGAGCATCTACCGTTGAATCAAGTGACAACTCTCTTGATTTCAATATGGATTTACCAGATTCTTATTCTGAGAATAAACCAGAAGAAACTCCAGCTACTCCTATTGCAGAAGAAACTAATACTCAAGAAACAGAAAATAATGTAGTTGCTGACATAATTTTACCTGGAGAAGCTTCGACAGAAACTTCAGACACAATCACTAACGAACCAGTTCCAACAACTGAAATTCAACCACAAATTGAGTCATCTACAGAAGAGAATCTCACTGTTGACACTCCAAATACATGAGAAATGGTTAATCAACAAGAGGCTCCTGTACAAAGTGGTGGTATGTTTTCTTCAACACAACCTAGTGATGAAACATTCATACCAGATATCCAAGAAAATAACGAAAATACAGAAAATATTGATAATACTGTAGATCCAAGTGCCGTATTATTTTCAGAGGCACCTGCTGATACTAATCTAAATAACCAAGCATCTCCTGATATTTCCTTTGATTCTCCATCTAGTTTTTGATCTGAACCTAAAGAAGGAGAAAGCTTGTCAGACGCCCTAAAATTTCAAGAAGAAGTAGAACTCACAGAAGAAACTACAAATCCATTAGCAGAAAATACAGCAACAGAAAACGAGAAAAATAATGAAACTCCTATAGAAGAAACTCCATCAACTATAAACCCACTACTAGAAGAACCAACAACCGAAGAAACTCCAACTACTCTTGATATGAATACTATAACAGAAGAACAAACAAATCCTAACCTATTATTGGAAGAACCTTCTACACAAGAAGTTAATATACCAGAACCAACACAAGATAATATACAAGAAAACACAGCAGCTGCCCCCTTAAATCTTGACGCTATGATCACTCAAGATACTCCAACAGCAGAAAATGCAACTCCTCAAGAAACAGTACCTTCTCAAGAAACAATACCTTCTCAAGAAAATACACAAGAAATAGACCCATTTATGGCTATGAAACAAACCCTCGAAGGTAAAAATACAATTGAATTTCAAAACACAGGAACATGAGAAAAACCAACATTAGACTTAAATACAATACCATCTCAAGATGCCCAAAATCCTATAAAAGCATCACCTTTAAGTAAACTAAATATCTCATTAGGAGGAGCATCTTCAAAGAAATATCTTGTTCCTGTATTATCTGTTCTTTGAATCGTTGTAGCTTGAGTATTAGTATTTATCAGATATCCTGATTTATTTTCTGGAATCGGAGGCAGTTCAACACCTACAACACCACAAGTTCAAGTAACGCCAACCGATCCTGAAAAAGAACATGGATCATACGAAACAGGAGATATTAATATCCCAACAACAGGAGACGATACAAGTATTAATACCTGATCTATAGAAGAAGAACCTATTGAAGAAATTGAACCAACTATGTCTGTTGTTCCCGTTGATGAGAATCTTATCAAAGAAGAAAATCCAGAAATACAAGTTATTGATCTTTCTACAAATGATTCTACTGAAACTACTACACCAATAGAACCAGATCCAATTCAATCAGAACCAATACAATCAGAACCTATACCAACAAATCCAAACGAAGACCCTAATGCTCCTGTAGATCCACTTGCCTCAATTGAAGGATTAGTAGGAAATCTAAACAACACGGATCTTATCAAACAAGAAGTTATGCAATACCAAATAAAAGGAACTGAATTAAAAGATCAAGGTGCAGCTTCTGGAAAAAGAAGAGCATATGCCTATGGTGCTAAGATAGAAAAACAAGCAACAGATCTTATAGTACGTCTTGAAAAAGGTGAAAATATAGATATATCTACTTGGACAGAACTAAAAGCCACATTTGATGACTACATTCAAAAAGCTAATGCAGAATAAGAAAAATATTTTCCGTAATAATAAACAAGATGGGGCTAAATATAAAGCTCCATCTTTTTCTAAAAAAGAGAAAGACCAAGAATTAACCATGTCTGAAGGTGCAGAATTATTTTATAATTATCTTATCAATAAAAATTCAAGCCCCAAAACAATAGATAATTATAGACACCGAATAGAATCTGCCATTGAATATTTATGAAATCCAATGGTTCAAGATATTAAACCGATCCACATACTCCAATATAGAATGGATCTTAATGAACGTAATTTAAGTATGAAAACAATCAACTATTATATTATTGCATTAAGATCTTTTTTTAGATTTTTACTAAAATACGATATTGACTGTATTAGTCCTGACAAATTAGAAATCGCAAAAATTCCCCGCAGACAAGTCAATTTTCTCTTAGATGAAGAACTAGAAAATCTCCTTAAAATGCCATCTATTTATGCAAAAACTGAAATCCAAAAAGCAAGAGATGAACTCATACTTTATATCCTTTATGGTACCGGTCTTAGAGTTTCTGAACTAATTTGACTAAAAAAAGATCAAATAATTATCGGAGAAAAACAGTTTTCTATTATAGGAAAAGGAGGGAAACTAAGATCTGTATTCTTTACAAAAACTACTTTAGAAAAACTAAATTATTATCTAAATTTTAGAAATGATAATTATGAACCACTTATCATTAGTCTCTCAAAAAATACTTATTGAAAACAGCTTTCTAGAAATTCAGTAGAAAAAATTGTAAGAGATTATGCTACTTATGCAGGTATTAAAAAGAAAGTTACTCCTCATACATTGAGACACACATTTGCTACAACACTTTTAAAAAAGTGAGCAGATATTAGATCAGTTCAAACTCTGTTAGGACATTCTTCCATTACAACAACCCAAATTTATACACATGTTGATGACCGCTTTCTAAAAAATGTTCATGATCTTCTAGACTAAAAAAGCTTTTGAACAGCACCAAGCAGAAGTCCAACACCATTGAAGATTATAACCTCATGTTTCTCAAGTAATATTAATTGCTTCTCCTATAAGATATATTCAAGGAGCTTTTTTTAACTCAAACTGATCGGTTAATTCTGAAAAACAAACTCATCCTGACATAACTTTTGCAGTTTCTCGAGAAGAAAAACTTTCTGGATTAATCGTTAAGGTATAATTCTTTAATCCTTTAGGAGCTTTAAGATAATTTAAAAGCCTTTTTGTACAATCTTTTCCTTCTATAATAAGCTTAATCTTTAACTTATTCAATTCATTTGAATAACGAGCCAATGCCAAAGAAAGATTAAAAATACCAGGACCTGAAATTCATCGATGAGTAAAAAGAACTATTCAGAAATCTTCGTGAAGAGCTTCCGAACTTTTATTTTTCACTATAATTTTGGCGGGGACTGAACTTCAAGAAAGAGAAGAAAGGTTTTCTTTTGTTTTGATTCAACAAAGAGCTGGAGTTGGAGATTGAGTAGCTATTCAGAACGTTTCTGCAAATTGAAAAATAAAATCTGAGCCTCCAATTTGAGGAAAAGATTTTCATCAGCAAGCAATAACAATCTTTTTTGTCTGAATCAAGTCTTCCTTCGTTGTTATAACATAATAATCTTTCTCTTTTTTGATATTAACAACTTCTTTCCCAAGCTCAAATTCATGACCTAATTCTTTATTCCTTTTAAAGAAAAAATTAAGAAGTTGTTTTGACTTATCTGATTTTAAAAACATTCTTCAATGATCTTCTTCTTTTGTCTCAATGCCATTTTTCTCAAGAAAATCAACCATATCTTTTACTCAAAAATTTGAAAATAGATTATCTAATCTATCCTTATTATCTCCATAATAATGTTCCTTACCAAATATTAGATTTGTAAAATTACATCTTCAATTTCAAGAAAGAAGAAGCTTGTTTCCTACTTGCTCACTTTTTTCTAAAAAAAGTACCTTCTTTGTAGAGGGAATCTGACAACCAAAAAATAATCAAGAAGCTCAAGCACCAATAATCACAATATCCCACATCCCTTCTAGAGCTATAAGCTAAAAAACACTTCTTCTATAGTTTGAAATAAAGCATCTCAAAAATAGAAGAAAAAAAGATAAGAAAAAATAAAACATCCTATTCATAAAAATCATCAAATAATAACATCACTTAACCAATGAACCCTTATATACCACCTACTTCGAGCAACAACAGAACCTCATAATAGAGCTAGTAAAAACACCCGTTCATAATAACGAATCTCTAACATCCATGTTAAAGCCAAAGCAACCGATAAGAAAAAAACAAATCAAGCTCATGTATGTCAACTAGGAAAACTGAAATCTTTAAAATGAATTTTAGCCTCTTTAGGTCTAGGTCTTTGGGTAATTCTTTTTAAAGACCAAAAAGCAATAGAAACTGTAATAATACTTGAAATACCTATTCCCAAAATTCTATACTCTTCATTAAACAATAAAATAACTGACATAAACAAATAAAAAAGAGAAACACTTAACGGAGTAATTGCATAATTAAGAAAATAAGCAAGGTGCATAAGAACCTTTTTCTCTTTCCCTTTAAATGCAAACTTCTGATCCCATTTATCTACCCATTTAGGAAAAACAATCACAATAACTGTCATTATAAATACAATAACAGCTAATATGATACTTATGTACGCTAATCGTTTAGGAGTAAGAGCAAAAGACATCAAGAAATAATAATAGATAATTACCAAAAATCTTAATAATCTTCTCCCTTCTGTTTTCAAGATAAAGGATAAATTTTTCTAAAAATAAAAAATCTCCATTTTAAGCAAAAAATCACTTCATATCTTATATTTTGTTAATAAATTGATAAAAAGCAAGATAGCATAAAATATTAGTTTAGGACTAGGATATCAAACAACAAATAAGATAAAAAAAGCTATTTAAATATAAAAATAGTCATAAATTGTTAAAAAATTGCTAACTACCTGTTATCAGAAAGAAAAAAATAAGATATTTTTTCCCTTGATTTTATATCAAAATACTATATCTTGTGGCTAAATAAAAAACCAAGACACAATATATTGTGTTATACAAAAAAATAAAAATGTAAACAAAATTGTGTGTCTTTATAGTTCCGGCAGAAGTCAGAATTTTTTTATAACCTTCTTTTACTATCAAAATGGCAATTAGAAAAGTTATTAAAAGAAACGGATCTGAAGTTCCTTATGATTCAGAAAAGATTCGTGTTGCTATCCAAAAAGCAAACAACGAAGTTCCAGAAAAAGAACAAGCAAGTGATTTTCTTATTTCTGAGATTATCAGATCACTAGAAATAGCTAAAAAAGGTATTGTACCTATCGAAGAAATCCAAGATTTCATAGAAAAACAGCTTATTGAAATGCACAAGCCAGAACTAGCTAAAAAATATATTATTTATCGTTGGCAAAGAGCATTGGTTAGAAAAGCTAATACTACTGATGATTCAATTCTCACACTTATCGCTAATAATAACAAAGAAGTAGGACAAGAGAATTCAAACAAAGACTCTGCTATTGCTTCTACACAAAGAGATCTAATAGCAGGTGAAGTATCTAAAGATCTTACTCGTAGAATGTTACTTCCTGAAGATATCAGAAAAGCTCATGATGAAGGAGCAATCCACTTTCATGACATGGATTACTTTGTTCAACCAATCTTTAACTGTTGTTTAGTAAACATTAAAGATATGTTTGAAAACGGAACAGTAATGAATGGAAAACTAGTAGAAACTCCTAAAAGCTTCCAAGTTGCTTGTACAGTAATGACACAAATTATTGCTTCAGTTGCATCTTCTCAATATTGAGGACAATCAGTAAATATTAAACATCTAGGAAAATATTTGTACAACACAAAACAAAAGTATTTGAAAAAATACAAGGAAACATGTCCTGAATTAAGTGATGAAGAAATTCAAAAATTAGTTAATATTAGAGTAAAAGATGAATTATCTTCTGGAATTCAAACTATCCAATATCAAATTAATACTCTTATGACTACAAACGGACAATCTCCATTTGTAACACTATTTTTGGAACTTGATGAAAAAGATCCATATATTGAAGAAACAGCAGAAATTATTGAAGAACTATTCAAACAAAGAATCCAAGGAATAAAAAACGAAGTAGGAGTTTACGTTACTCCAGCTTTCCCTAAATTAGTATATGTACTAGACGAACACAATTGTTTAAAATGATGAAAATATGACTATTTAACAAAATTAGCTGCTCAATGTTCAGCTAAGAGAATGTATCCTGATTACATTTCTGCTAAAAAAATGAGAGAAATTGAATGTGGAAATGTATTTGCTCCTATGGGATGTCGTTCATTCCTTTCTCCTTGGAAAGATGAAAACGGAAACTATAAATTTGAAGGAAGATTCAATCAAGGAGTTGTAACAATCAACATTCCTCAAGTCGCTATACTAGCAGATCATGATGAGAAAAAATTCTTTGAAATCCTAGAAGATAGATTAAAGATCTGTTATAAGGCATTAATGTGCAGACATGAAAGATTAAAGGGAACTCCTTCTGATATCTCTCCTATTCACTGGCAATACGGAGCTATCGCAAGATTAAAAAAAGGAGAAACTATAGATAAATATCTCTATGGTGGATATTCAACAATCTCTCTATGATATATTGGATTATATGAAGCTTCTGTATTAATTACCTGAGGTTCTCATACAACACCAGAAGGAGAGAAATTTGCATTAAAAGTTATTCAAACACTTAAAGACGCTACATTAAAATGGAAAGAAGAAACAGGAATTGGTTTTGCTTTATATGGAACTCCTGCTGAATCTCTTTGTTACCGTTTTGCAAAAATTGATAGAAAAAGATTCGGTGAAATTAAAGATGTAACTGATAAAGGTTATTATACAAACTCTTACCATGTTGATGTTAGAGAAAAAATTGATGCTATTTCTAAACTAGCATTTGAATCTCAATTCCAAAAGATTTCATCTGGTGGAGCTATTTCATACATTGAAATGCCTAACATGCAAAAAAACCTTCCAGCTATAGAATCATTAATTAAATTCATGTACGATAATATTATGTATGCTGAATTTAATACAAAATCTGATTTCTGTCATGTTTGTGGTTACGATGGAGAAATAATAGTTAATGAAAATAGCGAATGGGAATGTCCTCAATGTCATAATAAAGATCAAAGAAAAATGAACGTAACTCGTAGAACATGCGGATATTTAGGAGAGAATTTCCGAAACTTAGGAAAAACGAAAGAAATTTCAAAAAGAGTTTTACATGTATCATAATAAACTAAAAATAGGTTATGTATTATTGAACAGTTAAAAAAATGGATACTGCTAACGGACCCTGATTAAGGGTCTCTCTTTTTGTAAGCGGATGTCCTCATGGTTGTATTGGTTGTTTTAATTCTATTGCTTGGGACTTTAAATATTGATCAATATTCACCCAAGAAGTATTAGACGACATCTTAAATGAATTAGGAAAAGAACATATAACTGGTATTACACTTCTTTGAGGAGAACCTTTAGCTCCAGAAAATCAAGAAGAGGTTCGGAATATTTTAAAACAAGTTAAAGAAAAATACCCTAACAAAAGCATCTGGTGTTTCTCTGGTTATACATTCGAATTTATTACTGAATATATGGTACCTAGCCTTCCTTATACAAAGAATATATTATCTACACTTGATGTTTTGATTGATGGAAGATTTGAACAAGACTTATTAGATTTAAAACTAAAATTTAGATGATCTAGAAACCAAAGAGTTTTAGATGTCCAAAAATCTTTAAAAGAACATAAAGCCATCTGGAGTAATGCGGTTGATGATAAGGACAAATTTATACATAGAGATTCACCCGAAATAGAAAAATTCTGACACCTTTTCAAAAAAAATGAGGAGTAATTACTCCTCAAAATTAGTCATAATAGAACATATTTGAATTCTTCACTGTTTTGGCTTTGTATATACAACAACTGAACAAAAACGAAGTTCTTTTGCTATACCTCAAGATCAACAAGTCACTCAACCTAAATCAATAGGATTATCAGCTCAATTAGCACAAGAGATTTTTGTAATACTATTCTGATCCTTCCTATATAATCCATCTACCGCAATATATCTATAAAACTCTCATCACATAGGATCATGTCAAGCATCTTTCCCAGCATCTCCATCATTATACCATCTTCATCAAGTAAGACTGAGCTTAAAATCTGACTGCAACAAATCACTCGCCGTTAAAGCATCTCTAAACTTTTCAAGATCTAATGTAAGCTCTTTTTCATCTCCCATTACTCATCAATCTTTTCTTCAATCCAATCTATAATAATAATTACCCCCTTTTTGTGCCCTCTGTATACTTCGTCTTCATGGAGTAATCCAAGCATTTCAAGAACAAGTCGCCTCGTCAGCTCATTCAAGAAGAGGATCTGCATTTAACCAACAAGCATCCTTTTGTTCATACCACCTTCTTCGATTAGTATTTCTAATATTATAAACGATTTCAACACCTTCTTTAGCAAGATTAAGAGCCATTACTTTCTGTCTTGTCTCAGTTAAATAATTTGTCGTTGAAATAATTCATGATATAATTCCAATAAAAGTTAATGAAATAATCAAAACAACGACCATTACTTCAACAAGAGTGAATCACCTTTTATTAACACTCATCCTCTCCATTTAAATTAAAATTGAAATTACTTTTATAAACTATATGATAATACAGGTGTAGTTATCTTTGAGAAAGATGCAATATTTTTTATCATTTTTGATGTATAAGTATGCATATTGATGTTGCAGTATTATTGGGAATCATCGTTATTATCCTGCTTCTTTCTTTTTTAAGAGCCGAAAAACTTGTAAAAATAACCTTTTGAAGTTATGTACTCCTAGCATTTTGTATAGCATTAGGTATTGTTATACTCCAGCGAGCAGCCCAATTACAATGAATAGGTAATCAAACTTTTTTAGGAATGACATATGCTTCAATTGGAGATTTCCTAGTTAATGCTCAACCAACTATTATGTTAGTATTATATGCTCTAGGACTATGGTTTTTTGCCATAAATTCTCATCTATCAATTCAATTTTCTTGAGAAATATTCGAGAAAAAAATTCAAACATTACTATGGTGTGTCCTTTGTTTATGAAGTATATTAAGTTCGATATATTTTTCATTAGGATACTTTAAATGAGATCTCTACGAACAGATATTTAACCAACCTCAAATAGCTATATATTCATCATATATACCATTAATATCATTATGAATTGCTTTAACTACAATTTTAGCAGCATCTCACTTAAATTTTAAGATTGCATTAAAAAAAACAGATCCTAGTTTGTAGTTAATTTGAAAATTTCCAGGAAATCCTTATTATACCTACTCTATTATAAGAAAGTGGTGTAGTGGTAGCACACCAGTCTCCGAAGCTGGTAGTGGAGGTTCGATTCCTCTCTTTCTTGTGTTCGTTTATTAAATATATGGTTTTATAATAAAAACCACTTGAAATCAATAATTAAAAATGTATAAGTTTATCCGTTAATCTTCTGTATTGGGGAATCGTCTAATGGTAGGACACCGGACTTTGACTCCGTTTGTCCAGGTTCGAATCCTGGTTCCCCAGAATTTAATGCGGAGTAGAGAAACGGTATCTCGTCGGGCTCATAACCCGAAGATAGGTGGTTCAATTCCATCCTCCGCAACCAAGTAGCTATTTATGCCGATCGGGAGTAGCTTAATCGGTAGAGCATCAGACTCTGAATCTGGGGGTTACAGGTTCGAATCCTGTCTCCCGAGAATAAAATACTCCTTGTTGATATAAATGCCGGGATGGTGGAACTGGTAGACACGCTTGGCTTAGAACCAAGTGCCTTACGGTGTGCAGGTTCAAGTCCTGTTCCCGGTAATTAAATCAATCTGAGATTTGAGGTAAGAATTAATATTCTTTCTTGTCGATTGAATAATAGTTCGTAAAAAGTAAAAAATCTCTTGAAAATGGGTCAGAATTTTGTATAGTGTTTCTCGTTAATCCGAGGTAGCTCAGCGGTAGAGCAGTTGGCTGTTAACCAATTGGTCGTGGGTTCGAACCCCACTCTCGGAGTATTTGTGCTTTATATTTAGTTATCAGTTTTTCAATGCCAATCAAGAAGTCTGCAGTTAAAGCTATGAATAGGTCACAAGTTCTTGCAAAAAGAAACTACGATTTCAAGTTGAGAATGAAAATGGCTATGAAAAAATTCCTTAAAGCAGTCGACGCAAAAGAAGAACTGACTATTGAGGATTTAAGTAAAGTATTCAAGGCAATTGATAAAGCAGAAAAAGTATGAATCATTAAAAAAAGAAATGCAGCTAGAAAAAAGGCTAGAGTTTCAAAAGCATTTGATTCATTAAAAAAATAGTCCTTCTAGGACTTTATGCCAGCTTAGCTCAATAGGTAG
>Ga0326513_10003904_pt1 | contig 10732 bp, 12 predicted proteins | sample 2_2465_0518_D_FD_203654 | JGI IMG/M metagenome (GOLD analysis project Ga0326513, IMG submission 203654) | Bovine rumen microbial communities from UC Davis, California, United States - 2_2465_0518 | ecosystem: Host-associated > Mammals > Digestive system > Stomach > Rumen | place: USA... | reverse complement strand
GAGTCTGGTTGGCTTGATATTGCTGGTTTCTTTAATCCAGAGTATGTAGAAACAGAAAAGGTATGGTCTGTTGAAGTTATAAAAGATGGAGTTAAAGAAATAAAAGCACAAGATGTTTCAGAAACAGAAGCAACACAATGTTTTTATAATATCATAACACATATGAAACCAGAAGAAGGTGTTTATAAAGTTGTTCATCTTGTATGTGCAGGTGAAGATGCTGATGATTTTGTCTGTAAACATGCCGATGATGAGTATAATATCATAAATGTATCAACTGGAACTTATATGAATAAAGGCCATAAATCACTTGATTTAAGCGATTTAAATGTTGAGTTTGTTGAGTTTGAAGAGCACGAAGTTTATCCAGGTTATCCAGGTGAAGAAGAACTTCCACTTGATGAAGAACTTGATATTGAACCAGAAGTTGAAGACTTACTATTTGAAGATGAAGAACCTGATTTACTTTATAAGTATGAATAATGAGGTTATAATATATCAGTACTTAAGAGAAAGGAAGTAAAGAAAATGACAAGGTTAAAGAAGTATTTAATAGAAAAAGGTAAAATTTTTGAGAGTGAAAATGATTGCTATGAATCATACGAGAGTTTTTTCATATGTGAGAATGGTTTTATAATAACAATTGCAGGTTCAGCTATGACTGACCCAGAGTTTAGAATTTATGATAAGAGTTTAAATCTTATAGGAACTCAAGATTGCTTCAAAGACAAATATTATAACCCAAATATGTGGCAGAACTACTTTAATCCATTTGGTTCATATTGTAATTTTGAATAAAAAGGAGTTAAAATATGTCAGTACTTAAGAAAAAGAAAAGGTACACAGACCAGGAAGTAACAGATGCAATAAACTTTGCAGAAAGTAAAGGTTGTGGTTACTGGGAGTTATCAACAGTGCATATTTATAGATTTACAAGTTATATGACAAATAGAGAGTGTATTGATTCAATAGAAAATGCACTTAATAACAGAGGTTATAGTTTATTTGAGGAGGAGTTGGATATATGATTAAAGGATGTGCAGATTGTAATTATAAGAACTTTCCACCCGATGCTGTTCCATGTGTTTATTGTGATGCTGGCGACCAGTTTGAGCCAATAGAAGAAAGTGAAGACGAAGAGTTTTCAAGTCAATGAAAAGTATTATAGTATTATTTTGAGGAGTAATAATTATGTCAGAAAAAGCAAAAATAGAGATTAGGTCATATCTATCATGTGACGCATATGTATTTGAAGGTATGTCGTATAGACTTAATGAAATAGATAAGTTAAAGAATAAAGTAGGTGATAGAGACGTAGAGTTTATAAAAGGTAGAAATACATTTACAGGAATGTTAGTGGACCAAGAGTTTTTCGAATCAATGAAAAAGCATTATTTTGAGAGGTAATCATTATGTTTAAGAAATTATTTAAGTTATTTAAAGTAGAATATAGATTGTCTAAAGTACGTGATATAAACGGTGAGCATTGGGATTTTGTATCAGTTTGTCATTGGTATTGTGAAGACACTGGTGAGGTTGTAGAAAACATTATATGCGTTGTAAAGGTTATCATAACAGACATAATAAAACTCAGAACACCAAGTATTAATTGGAAGTATTTAGAAAAAGGTTGCTAAAAGGAGGTAAGAACTATGTTTAATGAAGCAAAGGAGAATGAAGTTATGAAGAAAAGAGCATTATTTACATTTGAAGACCTGTATCATATGTGCAATAATAATAATAATTGGTTTACATGTGGTGATAATTCTCAGTATAATAAGTTATTCGATTTAAACAGAGATGGTGCATCTATTGAAGAACTTGCCTTGGTGATTTACATCTGTTCTGATTGTTCCAGAGAAAGTATCTTGAATAAGCTTAAAGAGAGTTATAGACGTCTACACCAGGATTGACTATTCTTCATAGTGTTGATTTTTGTATGATTACTCGATAGAATATAAGATAAAGTGAATATACCTCACTAGAAGTTCTAATAGGAGCCCTAGTGAGGTGATGATAAAATAAAAGGAGCAGAAAAGATATGAGTAAAAGAGGCAGTTTTAGTGTTATCACATCAGATATTGAAGGTAACGATTATGGTAAACTTCATGTAAAGTGCTTAGACAGTGATACTTATGAAAGTACGGCAGGTGGAGAAAAGCACAGATATTATTATAGATGTATTTGTGAATGTGGATGCCAGAAGGTTATTAGGAGAGAAAGCTTAATATTAGGTCTTTCAAAGTCTTGCGGTTGTTCAAGAAAGAAGCACAAAAATTAAATTTTGCTCGCCAAAAAGGTTTTTGGAATTAAAAAAGTTGTGGCCGAAAAGGGATTAGTAATTAGAGTTATATTATAGTATTATAATATTAGAGTCTTATTAGAGTTAATATTAGTATCATAATGTTATAATAGTGATATTATAATATTGTTATGATAGTATCATAATATAGAATGTTATAGTATTAGAGTATTATTATAATGTTATGATACTATTTAATTACAATATTAAATGTTTATAGAGTATACAGACTGAGATTTATGATACACCGCTCACATTGATATAAGTTATTGTATTGCATAACAACGTTGCGCATAGCGCATACACAAGCATATGATAAATAATATTAAGTATATAAGTTAAATAAAGTAATAAATATAAGATATAACATTATAGTATTAAGTTAAAAATGCAATTAATTTGAGTGTGAAAAGTGCGCGAGTGCAATTGTACGAATTTTTCGAACTGTATATACTTTTCGAATTGTTCAAACAATTCAAATTGTTCATACAATTCAAGCTGTTCAAACATTTCGAATTGTATATACATTTCAAACAGTTCAAACATTCTGAATTGTATATACTTTTCGAACAATATATACTTTTTGAATTGTATGAACAATTCGAACATTTCGAACTTTTCTAAATGTATATACAATTCAAACATTATATACAATTCAAACATTCCGAATTGTTCGAAAAGTATAAACAACTTGAAAAGTTCAAACAGTACCTACTTTTCGAATTGTATCAAATGTATATACTTTTTATACTTTTCGAGTAGTTTATACTTTTCAAGCAGTTTAAGCAGTTCGAACATTTAGATAAGTCTGGAATGCTTAATCAGTTTGAACATCCATGAATGTTTGAATTTTTAGGTGTAATATGGACAGAACCTCGTTCATAAACTGTTCATAATTTGTTCAGAAAACGTTTAATTTCTGTTCAGAACCAGTTCATATTTCCAGTCTACTATATAATCAGAGGGAGGGAAAAGGACCTCACCTCAAGTATCCAATATCGAGTCTTTAGAATAAGGAGGAAGACATTATGACAACCACAACTATCATGACAATCGACGAGTTCATTAAAGCAGCAGATGGAAAGATGGACATCACAGCCACCAAGGACGGAGTCCTTACATTCACAGCAGCCAAGTTTGAGGTCCTCAAGTCCATCATCGGCGAGAGCAATCTCGAGCCGATGGAGGGAGTCGAAAATTCCTACACCTTCAAGCTTCGGGAAGCCAAAGGAAAGAAGCCCCTTGTATACATCGCCAAGGTCCAGAAGCAGGTCCACGAGGCCAAGGACAGAGACATCAAAGTCTGGTCTGGAAAGACGGGCGAGTTCGGGGTCAAGGTCATCTATCACAGACAGAAGTCAGGCGAGAAGCAATTCCGCATCTTCATCTCTTACAAGGTCAATGGGAAGCTCGTCCGCAGAAGACTTGTGAACGATGAAGTGAAGAAACTTGAGTCGGACGAGAAGGGCATGGTCGCCTACGCCAAGTCCCTCAAGGCAGACGGAATCCAGAGCATTAAGACAGCTTGATACACAGTCTCAAAGTCAGACAGGGGAGGTCCCGAGGGACCTCCTTTTTGAATGTTTTGAATTGTCAGACAATATATACTTACTGAACAAGTTATCTGAAAAGTTATTAGTAAGCAAAAAAGTTATTAGAAAGTAGCAAAAAGATTATTGTAATTATATGAAAAGTTAATATAAGTATAATATATTGTATCTACTATTATGTTTATTCTTTTAAATTGTTTATACAAATAGCAGGTATAATTTTAAACTATCAGACAATTGTTAGTTATAGCATTAAATTATGTAGACAATTCGAGCTAAGGCGACTAAGTTTTCAGATAATTAAGTCACAAACAACCTAATTGTATAACCAATTAAGTTACCATGACTGAAGTTATCTGATAATTAAAGTGGATATAGTAGAATTAGTTATACAATTTAGTAGTACAGCATAAAGGTTTTTGAAAGTTTAGTTATTATTACTAAATTGTATAAACAATATTTGTAATTATAATTAAGTTATATATACAATTTAGTTAAGTTTGTTAAGTTTTCAGATAATTAAGTCATTGGTAACTAAATTGTATATACAATTTTAGTAAAACAAACCAAGTTATCAGAAAGTTTTATGTTATTTAACTAAGTTGTCTGATAACTTAACTACTGTAGTTTAAATTATGTAGACAATTCAAGTTACGGTAACTAAATTGCCTGAAAGTTTTAAGTAATTCAGTTGAATTTAATATACAATTTAGTTGTTAGCAGTTAAGTTTTTTGAAAATTTAGTTATAGTGACTTAAATTGTGTAGACAATTTAGTTATTAGTGGATAAGTTATCAGATAATACAACTACCATCAGTTGAATTGTATACTAAATTTAGTAGTTATGTCTTGACTTATCTGAAAATTTAAGTCACTGCGACTAAATTGTATACTAAATTCAAGTTATAGCAGTTGAATTGTCAGATAAGTTAGTAAATGGCAACTTAATTGTATAACCAATTAAGTTACCAACAACTAAATTTTCAGATAAGTTAACTAATAAGGACTAAGTTGGTTATACAATTTAGTTGATATAAACAGAATTGAGTATACAATTTTACTATAACTAGTTAAATTATCTGAAAACTTAGTAATTATGACTTGAATTGTTTACATAATTTAGTAAAATCAAACTAAGTTGTCTGATAATAATATGTTATTTTACTAAATTTAGTATACAATTTAAGCTATATTAGTTAAATTACAAGAAAACTTAACTGCCATTTACCAAATTGTATACTAAATTTAGTAAAATAGTACAAACTTTCAGATAATTTGGTTGTTGGTTACTAAATTGTATACTAAATTTTACCAATTACAGTTAAGTTTGTTATACAATTTAGTTATAAGTACTAAAACTTTCAGAAAGTTTAAATTGTAGGTATGGAATTGTATACTAAATATAACTAAATTAAACTAAGTTATCAGATAATTGTATAGTAATTAGTTAAATTGTGTACTAAATTTAGTAATTGGCAACTAAATTGTCTAACAACTTTTGTTATTATAACCAAATTGAGTATACAATATAGTAAAAATTAGTTGAATTTAGTATACAATTTAGTTGCCATAACAAAAGCTTTCAGAAAATATTAGTTATAATTACAAAATTGTATAACAAATTAAACTAATTTTACAAAAGCTTTCTGACAACTTAGTTTAATTTAACTAAATTCAGTATACAATTTATGTTATGGTCACTAAACTTTCAGAAAAGTTAGTAAATGGTAACCAAATTGTCTACATAATTTAACTAATATTAGTAAAGTTGGTTATACAATTTAATAGCCAATAACTAAATTGCAAGAAAACTTAACTAATATAATGTAAATTGTATAACAGGTTTTACTAATATAACTAGACTTTTCAGAAAACTTAGTTAAATTATACAGAGTTGTGTAAACAATTTAGTTTGTAAAAACCAATATGTCAGAAAGCTTAACGTATTAGGCACATATTGTATAATAAATTTAGTAATATAGCTATATATGTATAATACAATAGTAAGAATAGTATTAAATTGTCAGAACATTTACGTATAAGTACTAAAATTGTCATGTGATAAGATGTATATTATATTACTATTCTGATAATACATATATTATGTAGTTATATTCTGATAATAAGTATCTATTTGTTTTAATTGTCAGATAATATGTTTATATAGTATAGAATTGTAAGAATATATAAGTAATATGTAGATAATTGTATGAATATGTAGAGTGAATGGAAAGAATTGTATGAATAATAGAGGGTGAAGTGAGAGAATTGTAAGAATTATTGAGAGTAAGTTGAGGAATTGTCTGACACATCTCCACACCTCAATACAACTGTCAGATAAGTTATACCATTTTTCTACATTATCAGAATGTTCTGAACATTTGGTGCGTTGTCAGAAACATTGAGGGGCCTACCATCTAATGTCAGAACATTCATGCAATTCCTCGGCATCTACTTCTCACCAGCTGTATACTGGCAATAATACTTTTTTATTTTTCTATCACACACACACACAATTATATATTGCAAATAACTATAGCAAACACAAACCTAAAAACTACTGCTGTAAAAACTTTAGCAATATGTAACAACATTTTTCTAACAATAAAATAAATATTATTTAGGTATTGACAATATATAATATATATTATATAATATACTTATATTATTTATAGGTATAAATTATGGAGGTATAAAATGGTTTCTAAAATAGAAAGAAGAACAGCCATTATAGATGAATGGCTAGAAGATGATAACCTCCTACTTTTAGAATCATGGGTAAGAGACGGTTATAGTCTAAAAGATATAGCAGCTAAGATTGGTATAAGAACTGAAACATTATATAGGTGGCGAATTGAGTATCCAGATATAGATAAAGCATTTAAAAATGGAAAAGAATTAACAGATTATAAAGTAGAAAATGCTTTATTACGTTCAGCATTAGGTTGTACAACAAAACGTACAAAAGTAACAACTGTTTTAAGATATGGTAAGGTTGTAGAAACACTAAAAGAAGAAGAGACAACAGAACAGCCGCCTAATGTAAAGGCTATTGAAATATACTTATATAATCGTTCTAATGGTAAATGGAGAAATATGGCCGGTAAATCTAACTTAATAGATGAGCTAGAAGAAGATTCTAAAGTAGAGATTACTGTAAGAAGGGCATCAAAGAGAGATGAAGAAGACTTAGATGAGTATAGTATTGATGATAAAGATATAGAGTTAAGAAAAAGGACACCAGAAGAAGTAGAAGAGTATAAAGCTAGAAATAAAAGAGAAGAACCAGATGAAGTAGATTTTGATGAAGAAAGTGTAAATGATTTAAGCGGTGACTAATTATGAGAATAACAAAGGAAGTTAGTCCCGCATTTGAAGATTTTATTTTTAACTGGGATTATGAAACATATCTGCTAATAGGTGGTTATGGTTCTGGTAAGAGTTATCATATTGCCTTTAAATTAATTCTAAAGTTATTGGAAGAAAAGAGAAAGGCGCTTGTTGTACGACAAGTTTTTGATACAATTTATGAAAGTTGTTATGACCTGTTTAAAGAAATATTAGAAGATATGAATTTGCTTTGTTATGATTTTAACGAGTTTAAAAGGAAAACAAATAAGACAAAATGTATAGCATTAAAATCACCACTAAGAATACTATTTGCTAATGGTTCTCAAATAATATTTAAAGGAATGGATAATCCAGAAAAAGTAAAATCAATAAATGGTGTAAGTATAGTATGGATAGAGGAATGTTCAGAAATAAATCCAGATGGTTATAAAGAACTTTTAGGAAGAATTAGAACACCAAATTTAAGTATGCATTTCATTTTATCATGTAACCCAGTAAATAGAGAGAATTGGGTTTATACAAGATTTTTCACAAGGGTAGACGAAAATGGTGAAGAACATGTTATTATGCCTGAGGAAAAGTTTTACGATAAAAAGAACTTGATAAAAAATGGTGTATATTATCATCATAGTGCACCAGGTGATAATCCATGGTTACCGTGGCAGTATATTCGAAGACTTGATGAATTAAGAGATTATGACTACCCATTGTATTTGGTTGCAAGATGGGGTAGATTTGGTGCATCTGGTACTAGAGTTCTTCCACAGTTTAAGGTTGCTTCTAAGCCGAGAGATTTTGTAAACGCAATTAGGAAATTAGGTGTAGAAAATCAATATTTCGGTTTTGACTTCGGTTTTGAGGAAAGTTATAACGCTGTATTAAGTATGTCTGTAGATAGCAAGAATGGTATATTATATATATGGGACGAAATATATATAAACCATATAACAGATACACAGATGGCTAGATTGCCAGAAATGCAGAAGCTAAAGGATAGGTTAGATAGTTATTATTTACAAGGTTATAATAAATATATAGTTGCAGATAATGAAGACCCAAAAGCTATACAATTTTATAGGCAGATGGGATATTTAATGAGACCGTGCAAAAATAAGTTCTCTGGTTCAAGATTATCAAACACAAGGAAGGTAAAAAGATTTAGAAAGATAATCGTTAGTCCTAAATGTAAGAACACAATAAAAGAACTAAAAGATTTGACCTATAAGAAAGACAGTAATGGTAAGGTACAGTACGATGAGTTTAATATTGACCCGCATACATTTTCTGCAATATGGTATGGTCTTGATACTGTAACGGTAGCTGATATTAAATATAAGAATTATAATAGTAAATCTGGAGAGGCTAAAACAAAATACAAGAGGAGGTATATGTTAAATGGCTAATAATGAGATTAAATTTGTTAATGAAAGTAATTTTGAAATAGACTGGAAAAGAAAACTCACAAGTAGAAAGTTTTGGGCAGCAATTGCACTGTTTGTTTCTGGTCTAATGACTGCACTTGGAAAAGGTTCACAGGCAGAGACTGTTGCCGGTCTTATTATGCAGGGTGCCGCTGTTGTTGCATATATTATTGGTGAGGGACTTGCCGATGCAGCTAATGCTGGTACAATTGATGTAGACTTCAGTAATGAAGAATAAAAAGTAAATGGAGGTAGCTATCTTGTTAAATGAGGAGCAAAAGGTATTTAGAGAAATTGTTGAAGAATATGAAGAGTTAGAAAATGATACAGGTGTACTATCGGCGTACAGTAAAATACCATATGCTTTATTAAGGTCTGAAACGGATGTAGGCACCGAAGATTTGTTTCACGAGTTTGGTAAAATTTGTAAGTTTTATAGAATTTATAAAAAAGGTAAAGATTTCCTTGTTGAAGGTACAAATGGAGATTATGTACCAGCCAAACTAAAATACAAGATGGCTGCATCCCTAATTAATAAAGAGGCAAGGTTTTTATTTGGCGAACAACCTGATATAACAATAGAGCCAAAAGGAGACACCAGTATATTAACACAAGAATCAAAAACACAGCTATCTATTATGAATGATTTAATAGTAACGGTGTTAAAGAAGAATAGATTTCAAGATATACTTGTAAAAGCAGCTAGAGATTGTTTTATTGGTAAGAGAGTTGCCTGTATTGTAAATTTTAACGAAGAAGATGGTGTTGTTATAACATTCCTTAATAGTTTACAGTTTGTATATGAGACAAAAATAGGTAATCCAAATTTCCTTACAAAGTTTGTATGTTTTATAGTTGTAAAAGATTGTTTATCTTTAGCAGATAGAAGGATATTTGAAAAGAAATACACATATGATGAAGATGAAGATACGGTGTATTTAGAGGAAAAGATATATAATGGTTCTGGGGTATTGATTGAAGATGTAACAAGTAGACAGCCAATTAAGTTAAAGAGAATACCAGCTGTTATTTTTATAAATGATGGATTGCTTGGAGAAGTAAGTGGTGAATCTGAAATAGAGTTATTACAGGATTATGAAAAATGGTATTCAAAGTTAAGTAATGCTGATTCAGATGCACAAAGAAAATCAATGAATCCTACCAAGTATGTTGTAGATATGGAAGGTAATTCTACAAAGAATTTGTCAACAGGTGCCGGTGCGTTTTGGGATTTGGGCTCAGACCAGAATTTGACATTGCCACATCCAGAGGTTGGGTTGCTAGAACCTAGAATGCACTATTCGGCCGCGTTAAAAACATCACTCGATAGAATAAAGACGGCCGGTTATGAACAGGTTGACATGCCAAATATAACACTAGATACAATGCAGGGTGCAATAACATCAGGTAAGGCTCTAAAGGCTATATATTGGCCATTGATTGTTCGTTGTAAAGAAAAAATGAAGGTTTGGGGTCCAGGTCTGTCAGAAATGGTAGAAATAATCATAGAAGGCGCTATACAGTATCCGTTATGTGTCACAAAGTATATACAAGATAAGGTAATTCCAATTACTTATGAGGTTGAGGTTGTACAGAACACTCCATTACCAGAAGATGAAATAGAAGAAAAGACAACCGATTTGGCTGAGGTAGAAAGTGGTGTATTGTCAAGAAAGACATACATGAAGAAATGGAGAGGTCTTACAGATACTGAAGTTACAGATGAACTTAATCAAATTGCATTTGAGCGGCAGATATTGGAAGAAGCAAGTTTTAATAATGGAATGAATGGCGATAATAAGCTAATAAATCCAGGTACAGATGATTTCAACATGATGGGTGTAAATTCTATAAAGAAAGATGGAACACAGAATGGTGGTAATGGTGGAAATAATTTTGATAATCAGCAGCAGCAAGAACAGTCTGGGTTATCAAATATATTTCAGAATATAAAGTCAAATACACCCAGTGGAAATGCAAGCACAATACAGAGATTAAATGGAACGCAGGTTAGCACGTTGGTTAATGTAATGTCACAGTATGGAATAGGTACATTAACTAGAGTTCAGGCTGTTAGTATAATTGTCTCAATGGGTGTTTCTGAATCG
>Ga0326513_10003903_pt1 | contig 10734 bp, 8 predicted proteins | sample 2_2465_0518_D_FD_203654 | JGI IMG/M metagenome (GOLD analysis project Ga0326513, IMG submission 203654) | Bovine rumen microbial communities from UC Davis, California, United States - 2_2465_0518 | ecosystem: Host-associated > Mammals > Digestive system > Stomach > Rumen | place: USA: California... | reverse complement strand
ACTCCCCCCCCATGGGGAGGATCTGGGGTGGGGCCTTATATCGGGTACTTATATTCTATCGTGAGGCAGCAGCGTGTTCCTGTTGGCCCGAGGTAGTTGGCCAGGCGCAGGGCTGCGTGGGTGCCGTCTTTCATTCTGAGGATGAAGACGTTGTCGTTATGTGTGAAGGCCGGGGGTATTGGTGGTATCTGCACGCTGAGCCATTTTGACAGCTCGCTGTTGACGCTGATGCGCTGGTTGCCGATGAGGCACTGGAGCATCTGTGCCTGGATGGTCCATACATCGGTCTCGTTCATGACATCTTCCACGTAGGCTCCTGCAGGGGGGATGACGGCGTGGATGTCCTTGAGCGAGGTCTGGAATACGGCACCACCGTTGGTGCGCACATTGTTGCGGTGTACGGCAAAGTCCCACGAGACTGGCTCTTCCTGTCGCAATGTGGGATAGGAGGAGCGGTATTCGCAGTTGCCGATGCCCTGTCCGAAGATGTCGTACCAATAGGTGTAGATGCCCGTGAGGTCGTCATCAAAGGATGACACGGGCTCTGTGGGTATGGGATAGGGCCGGAAACCGGTATCGGGTTTGGCTCCCTTGAGCAGGGAGTCGCGAATGGCGTGGAGGTCGATGTAGTACCAATCGGTCCAGCTACTTGCATCCACATAGAGCGTGCCGCTGACACTCTCGCCGCTGGCTTTGCCTTCACCGGTGTTGTCGCTGTCATATAGTCCGTCGAGCACACCGTCGCAAGAGGACAGCAATGCCACGAACAGGGACAGTATGTACAGCTTCGCCTTCATGTATATGCCTTACTTAAGCTCCACGTGGTCGTTCGTTATCTGTTGAGGTATTTCTTGCCGTTGATGATTACTACACCTCTTGCTGCGGGGCTCACCTGCTGGCCAGAGAGGTTGTAGGCAGCGGAGCGCTGACCCTCGGAGGCGGCGGGAGCGGTTATGGCCGAGGTGGTACCAGGGAAGGTGGAGGTGATGGGAAAGGGCATGTTGCCTGGCTGGAAGTTGTTGACAACGGAGGTGACGGTGGTGCCGTCGAGCTTCACGAGGATGGTGTGGCCGGGCTTGTTGAGGTCGTAGTCCTTGTTCATCGAGGTGCCGTTGCTGAAGAACATGGTGAGGCCATCGTTGGAGTAGTCGCGGAAGTAGCCTCCCTGAGCGGCATCATAGGTGAGACCCTTTACGGTGTAGGAGCCGACGGTGAGGTCGCCCATCATAGTGGCAGAGAGGGCGTAGGCCGGTACGGCCACATCCATCTTCACCGCTTCGCCATCCTTATAGAGACGTGTGGCGTAGGTGACATTCTCGGCAGAATAGTTGTAGGCACCGCCGATGCTGACATCGAGTTTTCCTGCTGTCTCCTTCACGTAATAGCCATTGATGGTGTAGGTTATGGGCATTGGCATACTGCCGTAGATGAAGGTGATGGTGAGCTGTAGGTTATAGAGCCCGTCACCGTGGGTGAATGTTCCGGAGAGCGATGTGCCGGTGATGGCTTTGCCGTCAGAGGCCGTCAGGGAGAAGGGCTGCTCGGGCCATGTGACGCCCTCATAGCCACCCGTGAAGGTGGTGTTGTCAATCTGGAAAGACGGGATTGTCATCGTCATCATTCCCATGTTGTAGGACATGCTGGGGATGATGAGGCTGGCAGAGCTTCTGCCGCCGATATACACTATGGTGTCGCTCTCGACATCAACAGAGGCAAGACCGCCAGAAACGGAGAAGTTAGACTTGCCAACGAACTTCATGCCCGTCTCACCATAGGCAAACGCGCCAAGGGCAAGGGTAAGCATTGCTAAAAGGGTAATAATTTTCTTCATACGTAGTCTTTTTACCTTAAGGTGGGAACTGGCTCCACCATGCATTCTAAATCAATTTCGGGTGCAAAGTTACACATATTTTTCGTAATACGCAATACCTATTTATAAGGATTTGTGAGGATTTGCCTTATATCGGCAAATATGGCGGGGTAGGAGCGAAGTGCCGGCTTCTGCCCACAAAAAATGACAGCTTCCATGCTTGTGGTGTATGAAAGCTGTTCTGTTAGGGTATATGTGGGTGGCAGGGCAGGTTATTTCTTGTCTCCATGGGGTTTGTTGAACTTCTTGCCGCCGTTCTTCTCTCCCCTATTGCCGCCGTTCTTGCCATGTCGGCGGGCCATCTTCTCCATCGTCTCGTGCTTGAAGCGCTCCTCGGCCTTGATGCAATCCAGCACTTTCAGGGCGGGAAGGACATTATAGAACTTGGAGTGGTACTTGGCCTGCAGCTGCTTGATCTGCACCTCCAGATTGTCCATATCCTTGATGAGACGCTTTGCCTGATTGTTGTCCTGAGGCTTGGTGCGACTCAGCTTGCCGTGACGCATGAAGAGCTCGCGCTGCTTCTGCTGCATCTCGCGGAAGACGGGGAAGAAGGCGGCAGCCTCCTTCGAGGTGAGATGTGCCTGGGCGGTGATGTATGCTTCCTGCTCTTTGATGAAGCGTTCCTTGTTGAAACGTTCTTTGCCCTGTGGGGGTGCAGAAGGAGACTGTGCCGCCGTCGTCATGGGGATGAGGCAGAGGATGACGATGGCGATGAGAGCGGTAAGGGTTGTCTTTTTCGTTACGTTGGCTGTCATGATGTTAGTCTTCTATGGTGGTAATAATATAGTTGTAGGCATCGTCGGCATCCACCATAGCATATTCATAGCAGTCCTGCATGTACTGCTCGGTGTTGTCGCTGCTGTTGCTGCTGCCGCTGAGGCTGGTCTCTCCTTCAGCGCTGGCTAAGGCCTTGCTGTTCTTCGTCATGTAGGGCAGGGCAACAGTGAACGCTACTGCCAATGCTACGCAGGCTGCAGCAATGTGATACTTGGCACGCTGCAGGGCTACGATGATGGCGCGCGGCTTGGAGGGCTCTGCCTGTGGCTGTCCGAGGCTTTCTGACTTGCTCTGCTCTATGCCGGCAGCGGCAAGGAGACGGCCAGGAAGCGCATCGAAATAACCCTCGGGAACCTTGTAGGCACCCTTGTCGCGATAGGGAGAGTTGAGTATGTCCTGAAGTTTGTCATTCATAACTGTTCCTCTGTGTTTTGATTTCTTTTCGTATCTATGACGCAGCGACCCTACAGAAGGTTTAAGGGCATACTGCTATTTCCTGCTAAAAGTTTGACATTTTGTTGAATATGCGTTTATTTCTATGGCCCTCCTGATGTTGGATATGCGCTTATTTCTCAATCCTCTTGATTAGTTCGGCCTTCGGTACAGGCATGCTGAAGAGTGCCTTCTTTGTGTTGGGGTCAAGATAGATGGGCGCACCGGGCGTTGAAGGCAGTATGCGCAGCTCGATGTTGGACTTTGCTGCAGGCAATCCTGACTGGCAGCAGCCACCAACGAGGTCTGACAGCCTCACGAGCATTGTCTTGCCGTTCCAGAAATTGTCCATCACAAGCCTGCCGTCAGCATAGACGCGGGCACAGTCGCCGCTGTAGGTTACTGCGAGGAATGTGTTGCGCAGCTCTTCGCGACTTACCTCTGGGAGGTCTATGCGCCACGTCTCCGCCTTGGAGAAGTCGGCATCGTTGGGCATGGCTGCCACCTTCTGACTGCCCAGCACCACCTCGCGCAGGGGACCGGCCTCCTGTGTCTTCGTCAGAGACACCTTTGAGAGGGCATCTGTCTCCCAGCTCTCCTCCACGATACGGTCGCCATCCTTATATAATATACCTCCTGCGGTCTTGGCATAGTGCAGGACGCCGTCAATCTTGAAGGCGCGCAAGGCCTTCTCGGCGCTGAGCAGACAGACGGTGATGTCCTTTACCTGACGGGCTTTGTCGGCCTTGGCCGTGAAGCGCTTCCCATCGATGGTGATGACGGGCTTCATCCCTTTGATAGGAACGAAATATATGGTCTTGCCAATCTTGCAGAAAGGCTGTGCGTCGGCGCTGATGAGGTGACCCTCAAACGGCATCTTGACAGGTCTGACGTAGGAGCGCCCCCCTTCGTTGATGATGCGCACGTAGTCGTTATAGAACTCGAAGCAGCCGCGACGCGCATAGTGCTGGCTGAGGGTGTCGACATCCATCACGGCCAGCTCCTCGCCCCAGTCGGCCAGGAACTGATGCAGCAGTCTGGTCTGATGGAAGGCATTGAGGTTGGGCTGACCCATCTCGCCAAGGGGGCACTGGAAGTCGTATGACATGTAGGGCATGTCGTTGTAGTTGGTGACAGACGTAGCCTGCGTCTCTCCCATAGTATGCTCCTTGCAGTAGGGGTTCGTGCCGCCGTGATACATGTAGTAGCCGGGAAGGTTGCTCCCTGAGCCGAGTTTGCAGACAGCCATTGGAAGGGCTTCATTGCCCGACATGTTGATGCGCCTGTGATAGGAGGGCATCATGCCGCCTCCCAGCTCGCAGGTAAGGTAGGGATACTGCCTGTCACCCTTCGACATCTTCGTGTCCTGATTGTTGCCAAGAGCCTCTGTGGCGATGACGCTGCTCAGGCGCGTGTCCTTCATGATGAAGGCATTCTTGTAGTCGCCGGGCATATCGGTAAGACTACGGTCCCAGAAACCATCGGCATAGTCGCCATAGAGGGGCAGCAGCTTGCCAAACTCCTCCTTCCCGTTGAGCTTCGGCCAGCCTGTGCGGGTCATGAAGGGCACATCGAAACCTATCCTGATGGCCATATCGCGCAGCCTCATGTAGTAGCTCCAAGGGCCGCGACACTCGTTCTCTATCTGCACGCCGATGACGGGGCCGCCGTGTTTCCACAGCATATCGCTCGTCTGGGCAAAGATGTTGCTGTAGAGACGCTGTGTGGCAGCGATGAAGCCGGGAGCCTCTGAGCGCAGCTTGAAGGCCTTGGGGTCGGACGAGGCCTTTTCCGTGAGCCATACGGGGAAGCCGCCCTGATATACCTCACCGTGACAGAACGGACCGATGCGCAGCACAACGGGCATCTTCTCCTCCTGACACACCAGAAGGAATGCATGCAGGTCTTTGTTGCCGCTCCAGTCCCAACGGCCTTCCTCGGCCTCGTGGTGTATCCAGAAGCAGTAGGTGGCAATGATGGTTATGCCGCCAGCGCGCATCTTCTGTATCTCGCGACGCCATTCGCAGCGAGGTACGCGGGCATAGTGAATCTCGCCCATCACAGGAAGAGCGTAGTGGCCGTCGATGATGAAGCCGTGACGGTCTACCTCAATGGTGCGGCCATCAGGGTTGGTGGCGGTGCCAAACGTGAAACGCCCCTCTGTGTCGGCTGCTGAGGCAACGGAAAAACATGAAGTGAGCAGCAGGAGTGCTGCAAAGAATGCTTTATGGTTCATAGTTGTTGTTGGTATAGGTAGAGTTGATTATGGAATAGCATCGCGAATTACTGGGCAAAGTTACAAAGTTTTTTTTGAATATGAGTGGTTTTTTGTAAAATGTTACAGAATTGTTTACCTGACTACAACAAAAAAGGCACGAAAAAGGGTGTATCTTATTCAGACACACCCTGTGGCATTTGTTCTTTGATTATTGGTGTTTGCAATGTTTTTGCTCAGAAGATCATTGTATTATATGAGGTTCATCCCCAGTGCCTTGCATTCCTTGCGCTGCTCTTCAGGCCAGATGGAGGCCTGTATCTCGCCAACGTGGCCCTTATGCAGCAGAACCATGCAGAGACGGCTCTGACCTATGCCGCCGCCAATGGAGCAGGGCAGGCTGCCTTCGATAAGGCGTTTGTGGAAATAAAGATCTTTGCGCTCGTTCTTGCCTTCCAGCTCTAACTGGCGCAGGAGAGCCTCTTTGTCGACACGGATGCCCATAGAGGAAATCTCGATGCTGTGCTCCAGCACGGGATACCACAGGAGAATGTCGCCATTGAGTCCGAGGAAACCATCGCCGTTGGGCGTTGTCCAGTCATCATAGTCGGGGGCACGGCCATCGTGCTTTTCACCGTTGGAGAGACGGCCTCCGATACCCATGATGAATACGGCTCCATACTTCTTGCAGATAGCGTCTTCGCGCTCTTTCGGTGTCAGGTCGGGATACATCTGCAGCAGTTCTTCGGAGTGTATGAAATAGATGTCGCGCGGGAGGAAGGGCTTGATCTGGGGGTAGGTCTCGCAGGTAAGATACTCTGTGCGCAGAATGGCTGAATAGATTCGGCGCACAATGCTCTTGAGGAACTCGATGTTGCGCTCCTCGGGCATTATGACGGCTTCCCAGTCCCATTGGTCCACGTAGAGAGAGTGCAGGTTGTCAAGCTCTTCATCGGCACGGATGGCATTCATGTCGGTGTAGATGCCATAGCCGGGCTCAATATCATAGTCGGCAAGGGTGAGTCTCTTCCATTTTGCGAGAGAGTGAACGACCTCCGCTTTCTGGTCGCCCAGGTCTTTTATGGGGAATGTTACGGCGCGCTCCACACCGTTGAGGTCATCGTTGATGCCAAGACCCTTGAGTACGAAAAGGGGTGCTGTGACGCGACGCAGACGAAGCTCTGTGGAGAGGTTGGTCTGAAAGAAGTCCTTGATGAGCTTTATACCCTGCTCGGTCTGCTTCAGGTCGAGAAGGGCTTGGTAGTCTTTGGGTTTGATGAGATTACTCATAATTTGCGTTTGAATTGGAAGAGGAAATCTGCCTTTTAGGGTAGTTGTTTTCCTGAATTGAGTGCAAAATTACATCTTTTCTGCGATACCACCAAACATTTTGCAAGAAATTTTACAAATTAAGTAACTTTTTGTCAATTGCGCAAGCATGAAGGCCTGCGATTTGCCATGTTTATCGTTGAAAGAGAGACAAAAATGTCGTTTTATCCCTCCCGAAAGAAATCTAATGCTTCTTCTATCTCTTTTTTTGTGGCAGTTTGATTAATTCTGATATCGCCGATACCACCCAGCAGGGTGAAGTTGATGATGCCTGCTGTGTTCTTCTTGTCGTGTGTCATGAGTTCAAGGAGCTCAGGATAGTCTTTGCAGGTGACGGGCAACGTGCCGTAGTTCTCGCGTATGTAGCTGACGGCTTGTCTCATGATGTGTTGTGGGAACTGTGCCTTGAAGCAGGCAAGGTATAGTTCGGGTATGATTCCATAGGCTACGGCGTATCCGTGAAGGATGGGGCGCTCATGTCTCATGGCCCATGTCTCGAAGGCGTGACCCATGGTGTGTCCGAGGTTGAGGGCTTTCCTGATGGAGTGTTCGTGGGGGTCTTGCTCTACGATGCGCTCCTTCACGGCTACGGATGTGGCCAGCATGTGCGACAGCTGCTCCATGTCGGGACGGGTGACGTCGAAGGCTATGAGCTCCTCCCAATGTTCCTGTGTGGAGATGAGGCCGTGCTTGAGCATCTCGGCATAGCCGGAGAGGATGTTGCCTTCATCGAGGGTGTGGAGGAAGTCTGTGCAGAGAAGCACGTATTTCGAGTCGTTGAAGACTCCAATCTCGTTTTTCAGCATCCCGTAGTTGATGCCTGTCTTGCCTCCCACGCTGGCATCTACCATAGAGAGCAGCGTAGTGGGGATATTTATGAAGTTGATACCCCGCTTGAAGGTGCTGGCAGCAAAGCCGCCGAGGTCTGTCACCATTCCTCCGCCAAGGTTTATGAGCAGAGAGTGACGCGTGGCTCCTCCTGCCTGCAGCTCGTCCCATACGTGGGCGGTAGACTGTAGGGTCTTGCTCATGTCGGTGGCTCCTATCTCTATATGGTGTGCTTCAGAGAGATAGGGATAGCTGCTGATGACTGGCCAGCAGAGGCTGGACGTTGTGGTGTCGGTGAGCACGAAGATTTTGTCGTGTTCACAGTCGTTGATAGCCGCCAGAAGGTCGGCCTGAAGTGTGGAGGTTATGATTACTCGTTGCACTATTCGAATTAAGAATTATGAATTAAGAATTAAGAATTGAGAATTATGATTACAAATATTTGCCCCCTCCCCTTGGGGGTGGGGCGGGGTGGGGTTTCTATCTGCACATCTCGATGCAGATGATGTCTTGTAATTTCTTTGCAGCAGCGGCTTTTTGCTGTCCTTGGTTGATGATGGCGAAGGCAAGAAGATGCCCGTTGGAGGCAGTGCAATATCCAGCGAGGCTTGACACTCCTGATAGGGTGCCAGTCTTTGCATGTACGTTGCCCTGGGCGACAGTCTTCTGCATGCGCTTTGAGAGGGTACCGTCAATTCCGGCTATGGGCAGGTGGGTGTATATGTCGGAATAGATGTTGGCATCGTTGAAGGCATACCTGAGGAAGGCCACTTGCATCTCTGCCGAGACGTAGTTGTAGAGCGACAGTCCTGAGCCGTCAGCGAAACGATGGGGCGAGCCGCTCATGCCCATCTTCTTCAGCAACGCCTCTTCTACGGCGCGTGCCTTCTTGGCTGTTGAGGGCTTGCCCTGAGTGAGGCCTATCTGGTAGAGCATACTTTCGGCATAGAGGTTGTCGCTATCTTTCAGCATGCGTTCCAGTATCTGTTCTATGGTGTGGGTGCGGCGGCATATTTCGAAGGCTCCGTTGGGACAGGTCTTTTTTTCCGATGTGCCAACGACCACCACTCCGGCATCGCTCAGCGACGAGAGGAATTTGTTCATCAGCGCGTCTTTCCTCTTATATACAAGGGCGGAGAGCTCGGGGTTGTCGTCATCCCAGCACCATCCTGCACCGAAGAGGTCGCCGTCTTTCATCGAGTGGTCGGCATACATATTGCCTCTGATGGTGTCAACGCCCAGTTCCTTTATGGCAAGGACGAAGGCACGAATGTCGTCGCTGCCTATCATGGGGTCCATGCCTCCGATGAGGTAGACGTTGCCGTTGAGGGTCCTGGTGCTGTCGGTCACTTCGCCGGTATAGCACAGCCGCGTCTTATAGAGATAGGCGCCACCCAACTTGTCGAGTGCCGTGATGGCCGTGATGAGCTTCATGGTCGATGCAGGGCGCAGCGTCTGCCGGCCATCGCGGCTGTAGATTACGGAGTCGGCGGTGAGGTCATAGATGTACAGCCCCATCTGTGCGTACTTCAGTACCGATGCCTTGGCCACGATGGTGTCGAGCCTGTCCTGTAGCGACATCGGCCAGGGGAGAGAGGTGCTGGCGGAGTCGGCAGAGAGGGAGTCAGTAACAGCTACATCATAGTCAGGCGCGAGGGTTTCGGCAGCGATGCTGTCTGTGTCCTCGTCGGTGGCTTCGTAGAGAGCTTGAGCCTGTGCCCCGTTGACGAAGGTCAGAGGCAGCAGGAGCAGCGAGAGGGTTATCCTTTTAAGGAGTATCGTCATTGATTGTTTACTTGTTTGTCGTAGGCATGATGGGGATAGTCGGTGGTGAAGTGCAGTCCTCTGCATTCCTTGCGCTCTATGGCCCATCGCGTGATGAGGTAGCCCACGTTAATCATGTTGCGCAGCTCGCAGATGTCCTTGCTGGCCTTGACGCGCTTGAAGAGTGCTTCGGTCTCCTCGTACAGTGTGTCGAGGCGCACCCAGGCTCGCTTCAGGCGCAGGTCGGAGCGCACGATGCCCACATAGTTGGCCATGATGGTGCCTACCTCATGCACGCTCTGCGTGATGAGCACCTTCTCCTCGTTGGTCATAGTGCCTTCATCGTTCCATTCGGGTATCATGGTGTTGAAGTCGTATTCATCGATATGGTCAAGGGAATGCTTCGAGGCCGTCTCGGCATATACCACAGCTTCGATGAGCGAGTTGGATGCAAGGCGGTTGCCCCCATGCAGCCCTGTGCATGAACACTCGCCGATGGCGTAGAGGCGTTTGATGGATGAGCAACCGTTGAGGTCAACTTTGATGCCGCCGCACATATAGTGGGCAGCAGGACGAACGGGGATGTACTCCTTAGTGATGTCGATGCCGATGGAGAGGCACTTCTCATAGATGTTCGGGAAATGATGCTTCGTCTCTTCCGGGTTCTTGTGGGTCACGTCGAGGCACACGTGGTCTATTCCGTGTATCTTCATCTCCTTGTCTATGGCGCGAGCCACGATGTCGCGCGGAGCCAGCGAGAGACGCTCATCATATTTCTCCATGAAGGTCTCGCCGGTAGGCAGTCGCAGTATGCCTCCATATCCTCGCATGGCCTCGGTGATGAGGTAGGCGGGGTGTGTCTCGCCGGGATGATAGAGCGAGGTGGGGTGGAACTGTACGAACTCCATATCGGCCACCGTTCCCTTGGCGCGATATACCATAGCCTCACCGTCGCCGGTGGCTATGATGGGGTTGGTGGTGGTTTGGTAGACGGCACCGCAGCCTCCCGTACACATCACCGTGACCTTCGAGAGGTAGGTGTCCACCTTCTGTGTCTCGGGATTGAGGATGTAAGCCCCGTAGCACTCTATGTCATGTGACTGGCGTGTCACCTCGATGCCCAGATGGTGCTGTGTGATGACCTCTACGGCAAAGTGGTTCTCCTTGATGGTGATGTCGGGATTGCTTCTCACGGCAGCCATGAGACCACGCTGGATCTCCGCGCCCGTATCGTCGGCATGATGCAGGATGCGGAACTCTGAGTGGCCGCCTTCACGGTGAAGGTCGAAGAGACCGTCTTCGTTCTTGTCGAAGTTCACCCCCCATCCCACCAGTTCCTTGATCTGTGAGGGTCCCATGCGCACCACCTGGTCTACGGCGGCTGGGTCGGAGATGTAGTCGCCGGCTATCATAGTGTCCTGGATGTGCTTCTCAAAGTCATCCACGATAACATTCGTTACTGATGCAACGCCGCCCTGAGCACGAGTAGTGTTGGCTTCGTCGAGGGTGGTCTTGC
>Ga0326513_10003899_pt1 | contig 10739 bp, 13 predicted proteins | sample 2_2465_0518_D_FD_203654 | JGI IMG/M metagenome (GOLD analysis project Ga0326513, IMG submission 203654) | Bovine rumen microbial communities from UC Davis, California, United States - 2_2465_0518 | ecosystem: Host-associated > Mammals > Digestive system > Stomach > Rumen | place: USA... | reverse complement strand
TTACCAACAATGATGAAGCTATTAAGAACTTGATTGACCGTGGTAATACTGCTGAAGACATTGTTTATCAGCTTGATGGTGACCTTGATACACCAGAAGATGAAGAAACAGAAGAAATTGATTTGTCTGGTGACCGTTGGGGCGATATTACTGAATTTGATGAAGACTATGAAGAAGATTTTGACGATGAAGATATGCTTGAAGAAGGCAAATCTAAGCCAAAGAGTGATAAATTCGCTCATAGTCAAAAGGCCGAATATAAGAAGAAAAAGAGTGGCTGTTGTGGAAAGAAGGGTTGCAAGAACTGTGACGAAGATGATGATTTAGACGAAGCCTTTGAAGATGATGAAGAAATTCTTGACGAAGGTAAGTCCCGTGGTAAATCAGATAAGTTGGCTCACAAGGAAAAGGCTGCATTCAAGAAGAAGAAACAGTCTTGCTCTGAAGAAGACGATGATGATGAACTTGACGAAGGTTACGATGAAGATTTAGCAGGTATTGAAGACCGCTTGATTGCAAGTGGTGCAGCTCGTCCTCGTGATACTGTTGGTCAAGATGTTGGTGACTTCAACAATTCATTCCGTGCCAAGGTTCTTCTTTTGAAGAAGGCTTTAACACCAAAGTTCGTTTCAGAACTCATTAAGAGAAATGATTTTGAAATTGACGATAAAGATGTAAAGGCATACGCAATAAAGATTATTGAAGGTGCTAACTTGGATGCTAAGGACCCTGTCCAGGCATTACAGAAGAAAATTAAGGCTCATTTCCCAGGAAATGCTGTTTAATTAAACATAAACAACAAATTAAAAGAGGTCCTGAAAAAGGACCTCTTTTTCTATAAATATGGTATGGTGGATTTTACCGATTTAGATATTAATAAATTAGAGCGTCTTCAGATAGAAGGTAAACTAACTGAAGAAGAGCTTAAAGAAGCAATAAGAGTTCTAGCAATAAAATCCTTTGAAAGTGTTGGTACAGAAGAAGTATATTATTGGGATGACCTCGGAAATTTGGTTAAAAAGCCACTAGATATAGGACAAAAGAAAAGAAAAATTCTCGCACAAAAGGCTATTGCAAAAATGGATTTTGATAAAACTCCTGAAGAAGAAAAAGCCGATGAAGAATTTTCTAAGTTTGAAAAATTACATTGAGGTGAAATTATGTTTTTTAAAAATGACCAATTAAGAGGTGCTGGTGAAGTAATACCAATGACACCTGAACAAATGCAAGAATATATTAAATGCCAGCAAGATGTTTTTTATTTTGCGAAGTATTTTACGATTATTGGTCCTGCTGGTGAAGAAAAAATGACCTTGCGTCCTTATCAGGAAAAAATTATGCAAGTTATGTGTGCTAAAATTCCTGAAAAGAATAATAGAATTATTATGATGGGTCGTCAGACTGGTAAAACCACTTTGGCTACTTTGTATATTTTGTGGTATGCTCTTTTCCACAAGTCAAAGAATATTGCTGTTCTAGCAAACAAGGCGGCACAGGCATCTGAAATTTTACTTCGTATTAAGAATGCTTATATTAAACTCCCATTATGGTTACAACAAGGTTTAAAGAAATGGAATAATGGTGAGATTACTATGGAAAATGAAACTAAGATATTTGCTGGTGCAAGTTCTAGTTCATCTGTTCGTGGTAAATCTATTGACTTATTGCTTGTGGACGAATTTGCCTTCATTGATGATAATATGGCTACTGCATTTATGCAGTCAGTATTCCCAACCCAGGCTGCTAAAAAAGATGCTATGATGATTTTGATTTCAACCCCTAAGGGTATGAACCACTTTTATAATATTTGGCAAAAGGCTAAACAAGGTAAGAACTCATTTATTCCTTGTAAGGTACAATGGCACGAAGTAGAAGGCCGTGACCAAAAATGGTGGGACCAGCAAGTAAAAGATAATGGTGAACAATTTTGTATGCAAGAATATGCTTGTCTTACTGGCGACAGTATGGTTACTATAAAAAAGGAAAATGGTGAAATACAAGATATATCTTTAGAAGATTTATATAATTTACAAGAATCTGGTTTAATATGAATTTAAATTACAATTGCAGAATCTGTGGTCAAAAATTTACAAAATTTTCTTCTTTGAATACACATATTCAATTTCATCATAAAGAATATAATTCAAAAAAATATTATGATGAATTTTGTAAAAAAGAAGGAGAAGATAAATGTAGAATATGTGGAAAACAAACAGAATATAGAGGAATAACAGTTGGATATTTAAATTATTGTAGTAAAACTTGTTCACATCAAACTAAAGAATTTAAAAACAAATTTAAATCTACAATTGAAAATAAAACAGAACAAGAAATTAATGAATGGAGAACTAAAATCAAAGAATCTAGACTTAAAAATAATGGTTCTTATATAAGTGAAAAAGAAAAAGAGAATAGAAGAAACCAAAGTTTAGAACATATTAAAGAATATCTTGAACATTCAAATTGTAAACTTGTTAATGTTGAAAGTAATAAAAACATTAAAAAAGTAATTTATTGTTGTAATATATGTAATAGAACTTTCTCAAATGTTCGTAGCTTAATAGACAGATATAGCAGAGAAAATAATTATAAATTATGTCCTGTTTGTTATAATAGAAAATCAATAAGTAGGCCAGAAAAGGAATTAGCTTCATTTATTAAAGAAACATATTCCGGTAACATTTTACGAAATGACCGAACTTTATTAAAAGGTAATGAATTAGATATTTATTTACCTGATAAAAATTTAGCTTTTGAAATGGATGGTTTGTTTTGGCACATGGATAATCGTTTTTATAAACCATCTGATGTAAATCCTAAAACTGGTAAACTTGCAAAAGATATTTGGAATAAAGATTTAACAAAAATAAAACTGTGTGAACAGGTTAATGTTAAACTTATTCGTATAAAAGAATATGATTGGATTAATGACAAAGAAAATATAAAGAAACAAATAGCAGAATTGCTATAAATACTTGTAGAGGTTTATATAATATGGGAATGGAATGGAAACAAAACGGACCTTTACCAAGTGAATTTCCACCAAAAGGTCCTACAAAAACTCCTGGTCCTGGTAGAAGTATAATGACACCAGACCATGCTGTTAAGCACCAGCCAAAGGAGGATTATTGTTTTGCCCAAGACCAGTTTATGGCAGAACACCAAATCCAAAATGTAAGACAATTAATTACTTACATTAAAGGTCAATTAGGTGCTCCTGTAATTTGTATTGAAATTTCTAATCAGCAATTACTGGATATTATTAGAGATACTGTTCAATATGTTTGGAGATATTATTATAAAGAAGGTTCCTATCGTGATTACTTGTGTATGGAACTTATTCCAGGTAGAACCCATTATAAAATCTGCCAAGAACTTGAAAGTGTTGTAGATTTTCAGACTGCTAACTGGTTGGGAAATATAAATGAATTATTTACAGTTCCACACAACATTCTTTATGATTCAATGATGGGAATGAACAACTGGAACTTTAATGGTATGTGTTATGGTGACTCGTCTTACGGCGATGTTATGGGTAACTTTAATGCTCAATTAGTTTGGTTGGAACAAGTTAAATTTGACCTTGGTGATGCTTACCAAGTTAGTTATAATCAAAAAGAAAAAGAATTAGCAGTATGGCCTTCACCAAGACGCAAAGTTCACGGTTTAATGGAAGTAGTAAAGCGCCAACACTCAAGCAAGATATTTAATGATTTCTGGTTCAAAGAATTGGTTGTATGTAAAGCAGGTATGATTTGGACTAATGCTTTGAGAAAGTATAGTTTAACTATTGCTGGTGGTGGTACTTTGAATGCAGATAGTTTGTATTCATCTTATAAAGAAAGATACGATGCTGCTATGGAACGAATTGACCGCGAATCTCCAGTTGGACACTGCATTTTTGTAGGATAAGTTCTTTACAAAACAAAAAAATGAAGGACCGAAATATAAATCGGTCCTTTTACTATATTATACATAATAAAAGTTCATAGGAGATTGTGATATGAAATACGAAAAGTTGAATAGAATTCCTGCCAAGAGAACTGTCTGGCCTGAAAATAAAGTTGTAGATTTTGAAGCTTATGAGTCAAAAGCAGTTGACGAAGCATTTCAGGAAATAATGAATTGGTACACAGAATCCAAAACAAAAGCAGAAACTTTGGAAAAGGAATTGACTGACTTGAAACAGTCATCAGCTAAAGTTTATCAAGACAAAACAAAAGAAGCTACTGATGCTTTATTGCTTGCCGAAAAGACAAGAGCAAATAACGAAAGTCTATCTTGGAAAAATAAAGATTTGGAAGGACAATTGGCTGAGTCCAAACAAGCACTAGAAGTAGCAAATGCAAGATTAATTTCTACACAGATGGACTTTAATGCTATGGTGAATAGTATTAATCAGACAACTGAACAAAATCAATCTTTACAGTCAGAGCTTGCAAAGATAAAAGATGAAGTGACAAAACTTAATACTGAATTGTGTAAACAAAAAGAAAATTATAATACTCTTGAAATTCAGTACAATACATCTTTAAATCAGTTAGACCAAGTTGAAAAGACAATGAGTAGTATTACTGATTTAGTTTCCTTCTATAAAGAATGGAAGAAAAATTCATAAATAAAATATGAAAAACATTACATACAGAACCAATTATTTAAGCGAAGAAGATGTTGAAGGTGTAAAGGAATATGACCTTGGCAGTATGGACTTCGGTAACTTTGATTTTGGTTCTGTTCTTTATTATATGGTTCGTGATGTGGATATAGGCCGACCAGATATTATTTCACAACGCTTATATGGAACAACAAACTACTGGTGGTTTCTAATGTGGTTTAATGGTGTTTCAGATGTGTGGAATGATTTAAGAGCTGGAATGGTATTAAAATATCCTGCTATTGAACGAATAAGAGAAGGAATTAAACTTTACGATAAAGAAAATAAAACAGCCTAATCGGCTGTTTTTTTATAAGGTCCCATAACATCATTAAGTCTAATTTGTAAATCTATTGGTAAAATGAATTTACCTTCTTTTTTTCTCAATTTGAAAGCACGATTATCCTTTAATTCTTTTTTCTCATAATCAGTCATTTCTTCTCTTGGTTTTTTAGTTGAATTAAAGAATAGCCAGCATTCATCAATATATTTTCCTGCATCAGTTAATATAAATTCATTTACATTCTTTTTAACTTCGTTATGTATGTGGTTAAAAATATCGTCTCTTACAACTCTGTCTCTGGATTTATTTTGTACACTGGCTAGTTCTCTATTTGTTACCACCCATACTAAAGATATTTTATAACCAAATTTTTTAACCAATTCAGATATATGGATAAAATCTTTTTTACTCTTGCCAGTAATATCAAATATTATATTTGGCTTTTCTTTTTGATTTTCTATACTTTTGAAGAATGAGTTTCGTATGGTGGCATCATAATCTTTTCTTTTGATTATGTGGTGGAGTCTAGTTACATCTTCAGGATTTTTTAAATTGTATTCATTAGGGTCATTAATAAGTTTATGTTTGACCGCTTTCAAATACATATCTTTTAATTTATCCACATCAAAAACTTTGGCGTCAATGAGTAAAGCATCTTTTTGAACATATCCTTTACCACTTCCAGAACCACCGGCAAGAATAATACACCAGCCAGATGTTGGATAACTTTCACCACCAAATGTAACAGATGTTGCTTCATCAAGCAACTCTTCATCTTCAAGATAATTTGTAACGAATGTATTAAAATCCTTCATAAAGTATTTATGAAAATAAAAAATGACTGTTTCATAAAAACAGGAAAATAATTATTATATTTGGCCTATGATATTAAAAAGTGTAGATATTTGGGTGATAATTGCTATTACAGCTATTGTGATAGCAGCAGTTTTTCTTATATAAATAGGATACCAATTATGGTAAAAGTAAAAATACAAACAAATAAAGCAATAATCATAGATGACGCGGAAAGTACACCAGGTCAATCTAGGCAATATGATATTTTTGAAGCAACTGTCCTTCCATCTTTACAATCAGTAAACTGGAAAGATAATTTTAAGAAACTAAAATCGGCATTCAAACTTGTAGAAGAAATAGAAACCGATTCTGGTGTAGTAGCGAAATTTGAAATGAGGTAATAAATGGCAGAAAATAATTATGGTGCAGATAGTATTGACTTCCTTAAAGGTCTTGAAACAGTTCGTACTCGTCCTACGATGTATATTGGAGCCGTTTCAGGTAAACCATCAGATGGTCTTTATCGCTTGTTTAGAGAAGCATTAGATAACTCCATTGATGAATTTTTGGCTGGTTATAATAAGCACATTTACATTTTCTACAATACAAAAACAAAGTTAACCACTGTATTAGATAATGGCCGTGGTATTCCAGTTGGTTGGAATGAAAAAGCACAAATGAACTCATTAACACTTGTGTTTACTCAATTACACGCTGGTGGTAAGTTCAATCACGATGCTTATAAAACTTCTTCTGGTCTAAATGGTATTGGTCAAAAGGCTATCGCAGCCCTTTCTAATCAATTACAAGTATGGTCTAATAACAGTGAAGATAAAAAGTGGTACACACAGAAATTTGAAAAGGGTATTGTTAAATCCGAAGTAGAAAAAACAAAGTTACCATCAGAATGGAAAGATTTAATTAAGAAGAATGGTACAGTTGTTCAGTGGGTTCCTGATGAAACGATATTTACAGACTCTACTGAATTAGATATTCCTCGTCTTAAGAAGGAATTACAGGATATTCAATTCCTTTGCCCAGGTCTTCATATTCATTTAATCATTGATGATAATGAAGAAATTGAATATTATTCTGAAACTGGTTTGCGTGACCTCGTATCACACAACGAAGAAGATACTGTATTCACTTTCCAAGATGATTATACTGATGTAGCAGTAAACTTCACTAAACAAGATGGTAATACTTTTAAATCTTTCGTTAATGTTTGCTACACTAACTTGGGTGGTACACACTTGAATGGTTTGAAGAAAACTATCTGTAACATTGTCAAGGATAATAGTAAGAAAAAGATAATGAACGATGATATTCTTGAAGGTGTTATTGGTGCTATACACCATAAGATGTCTGACCCACAATATCAAGGACAGACCAAGAATGAATTGACTAATACTCCTGTTGAAAAGGAAATCATTGAAAAGCTTACTCAACCAATGGAAAAGTTCTTCCGTAAAAATAAGGACTTGCTAAACCGCATTGTTGAATATGCTGAAAAGATGTATGAACAAAAGGAAAAGATGAAGGCTTCAAAAGACCTATTGAAAGGTTTGAAGACTTTGAATGCTGGTTCTCGTTATATCAGTGATAAATTCCTTGACGCTGACCGCCGTAAATTCAAAAATCCAAAGGATTTGGAAATGTTTATTGTGGAAGGTGATTCTGCTGGTGGTCACTTTAAACAAGCTAGAGAAGGTTATCAGGGCGAATTAAAAATCCGTGGTAAGATAATCAATGCAGCTAAGGCAACACCTGAAGAATTGTTTGGAAAGCCACAGAAGAAAGGTGAAGCTAAGTGCGATGGTAACAGAGAAATTAAGGACCTTGTTGCAGCACTTGGTTGTGGTATTCAAGCTGATTATGATGAAAGTAAACTTCGTTTTGGTAAGGTAATTCTATTGACCGATGCTGATACTGATGGAGACCACATTACTAACTTGTGTACTGCATTCTTTGTAAACTATATGCCTGACCTCATTAAAAATGGTCACTTGTATATAATTGACGCTCCTTTGTTTATGGCTACTGGTTCTAAACAAAAGGTCTTCGGTATGACTCGTGGTGAAGTTGATAAACAAATGAAGGCTTTGAAATGTTCCGATTACACTGTAACTCGTCTTAAGGGTTGGGGTGAATGTACATCTGAACAGTTGAGTGAAATTTGTTTAAATCCAAAGACTCGTAAATTGATACAAGTTAAATGGACTGATGTTACTGAAAAAGCCTGTGAAGATACAATGGGTGAAGGTACTGCATTCCGTAAGGAATTGCTTGGTATTAAGTAATATCTGAAACAATTTTTAAAAAACCAAGGTGTTTAAGCCTTGGTTTTTTATTATATTTAATAATATGGATAGTATAGAATATAAAAGCAAATTGTTTGAAAATAATCTCGCAAATGTTATGAGAATAGAACATTTGGAGACTTTCTTTAATAAAACTTATTTTGATAATGATAATATGCACGAACTTACGCTGTATGTAAAGCCAATGATGATGTTTGAAGTAGACACAATGGAAAAAATTTACACAGTTGTTTATCAGGTCTATGACCAAAAAGATATTATTCATAGTAATTCGGCATTATGGAAATCATATACTTTTTCTAAAAAGTACACAAATGATAATTTTAAGGCAGATGAGGATTTTAGTGTGATCTTCAACACATGGCAAGACTTGAAGAATACCACAAATAAGGATTTATTCAATAAAGGTCACGAAATCTTTAAAAGAAAAATGCAACTTGATTTAGATTTTGTGTAAATAAAAGTTTACCAGAATGCTATTGACTTAACACCGAACTTTTATTATATTATTGATAAATGTATAAAAAAGTGAGGTGTTTATGGATAAATTTTTGCCTAGAACTGAAAATGATTTTAAGAGTTTCAATAGTACTGTGAGAGCAGGAAAGCGTCAATACAGTGAAAAAGAAGAACTCGTATTAATTAAACTTGCACAACAAGGCAACATTTTCGCTCGCAACAAAGTTATTGAAAACAATTTACTCTTCGTGGTTAGTGCTTGCCGACAGTATGTTTCTAAACTTCACGATTTCAGTGATTTTGTAAATGAAGCTGTTATTGGTATGGCAAAGGCAATTAAGAAATATGACTTCAGGAGTAATGTGAAATTTTTGTCTTTTGCTGTTTGGCAAATCCGTTCCTCACTTACTAGAATAGCTTTTGACAATTCACTTGTTACAACGGTAGCTGTGAATAGCCGAATTAGTACAATTAAAAAGAAACTTGCCAATGGTGAAGAAATTGATGAAAATGACAAGAGTTTGATGGCAGCTTACAAAGATGTTACTTCATTGGATAATCCAATAAGTTCCGACCCATCAAATCCACTTACATTGGCTGATACACTTTCTTCTGATTATCGTTTTGAAAACTCTATTGAATACAAAGACCTTTATAACAAGGTAATGAAAGAAGTTGAACAGCTAGAAGGAACGAAAGAACGAATTAAACTTTACAAAGACATTATTGATGAACTTGTTTTGGGTGATAGTACAAACGAAGCTGTCGGTGATAAACACGGATTGTCCACCGAACGAATTAGAATAATTAGAAAGAATGTTGTACGAAAACTTAGAAATAAAAAGATTATTGATAAATTCAAGGAGAATTAATTGGTACACGCAACCGATATAATTAAAGAACTTTTAGTTTACAGTGCATTTTTTGAAGGAGCTTTCTATTCAGTCCCTGGTGGTGGATATGTAAGAGTCTGGAGATACAAGGAAACTGAAAATCCTTTGTTTTCACTGAAAACTGTGTTCAAGATTGAAAAAAACAAATATGATGAAATGACAGCAACCTTGTATGATTATTCTGCCGTTTTAACAACCAAGATTACTCCTGAGAATTATAAGAATTTTATGAATACTTTTGGAGTTGAGTGGTGGAATATATCCGACAAAAAGTTGACTATGGAAAAAGTTCGTGATATACTTAAACATAATGCTTTAGCTGCTAATGCTGCACCAAAGATAGAACAGCAACTTAGTAGTTTTCAAAAGATAGAAAGTATGTTTTAAAACGAAGTTCAAAATTTCATTATAAATATGAAGCACCTTACAAAAGGTGCTTCTTTTTTCTATATTAGCAATAAAATACAAATAGGTAAAAAATGGCAAAAAATAAGAATACAATTGAAGAATTTTTTGATACAAACGAAAAGACAATTAATGCTGAAGATATGCTTCATAAGAATATGAGAGTATATGGTTTAGATGTTTTGGAAGACCGAGCATTAGCGGATTATCGTGATGGATTAAAACCTGCACAGAGACGCTTAATGTGGACTGCCAGAGATTTAAAAGCAACTTGGGAAAATAAAACTGTAAAGTCAGCAAGAATTACAGGTGATTGTATGGGTAAATATCACCCACACGGCACAGCTTATGGTTCATTGGAAACTCTCGCAACTTGTGAATATCCTTTGATTTATGGTCAGGGTAACTGGCGGAAGTTTGACTGATGGTGCTGCTGCTGAAAGATATACTGAAGCTAAAATTTCTCAGCTTGGTATGAAGATGCTTGAATGTATGGACGTAGCAGACTATGTTCCAAACTATACAGGCGAATTTAAAGAACCTATTGTTCTAACAACTCGTGTTCCTAATTTCTTTATTAATGAATGTGCAGGTATTGCTGTTGGTCTAAGTTGTAATATCCCAGCCCATAACTTGAAAGAAATTGTTGAAGCTATGAAGGTTGTTGTCAAGAAAGGTGAGTCCACAAAGATTAAGGACATTATGAAATATATTAAAGGTCCTGATTATAAGTATGGTGGTAAAATCCTTTCAACTCCAAAAGAAATTGAAGACATTTATAAAAATGGTGAAGGTTCAATTAAGTACGAATGTGACTATACCTTGACAAAAGAAAAGAAGAATGTTCTTTTGACTGTTACAGGTTATTGTCCAGGCTTTTCACCTAATGCTTTCATTAACAAGATGATTAGCTTGATTGATGATAAAGT
>Ga0326513_10003897_pt1 | contig 10740 bp, 12 predicted proteins | sample 2_2465_0518_D_FD_203654 | JGI IMG/M metagenome (GOLD analysis project Ga0326513, IMG submission 203654) | Bovine rumen microbial communities from UC Davis, California, United States - 2_2465_0518 | ecosystem: Host-associated > Mammals > Digestive system > Stomach > Rumen | place: USA... | reverse complement strand
GAAGATGATTAATGAGCATCCAGAGATAAAGGATAAGATTCACCCAATTGATATTCTTTATCATGGTACATTGAAAGAATTGTATCCAGATATTAATGTTGCTGAACATTGGCATGAGAACGTGCTTGAAGCATTGAAAATTGAAAGCAAGTTCAAAATGGAAGAGTTAGAACCTATGTGTAAAATCAAGGTTCCTCGTGAGGGTATTGTTATCCGTATCGATGATGATCCTACAAATGAAGCTTTCAAATTGAAGTGTGTTCGCTTTTTAGGTTTGGAAAAAGAAGCTATGGATAAAGGTGAAGTAGATATTGAAATGACTCAAGGTTATGGTGATGCAGCAGAACCAGAAGGAATAGCATAGTAAAAAATATTATACATATAATTAAAGCTACATGTAGAAATTACATGTAGCTTTTTTCATAAACAAACACCATAAAGTTTTATATAATTTAAAAATAAAAAATTAATTGAAAAATATGCAAACAGGAAATATAGGAGTAACGACTGAGAATATATTCCCAGTCATTAAAAAATTCTTATATAGTGAGCAGGAAATTTTTATCCGTGAGGTTATCAGTAATGGTATAGATGCATGTCAGAAATTGAAGACTCTTGCATCTTCTGGTAATTATTCTGGTGATACAGAGAATTTTCAAATCACTGTTACAATTAATCAAAATGAACAAACATTAACATTTAGTGATAACGGTATTGGTATGACCGGTGAGGAGATTGATAAGTATATCAATCAGATTGCTTTTTCTGGTGCATCAGAATTCTTAGAAAAATATAAGAATGATGCTACAAATATAATTGGACACTTTGGTTTAGGTTTCTATTCAACATTCATGGTAAGTGATACGGTAGAAATTGTAACAAAGTCGTATCAAGAGGGTGCAGTAGCACAGCATTGGATATGTGATGGTTCACCTAATTATACATTAGAAGATACAGAAAAGGAAAATATTGGTACAGATATTATCCTTCATATTTCTGAAGAATTTAAGAAAACATATCTTAACTATCAGGAAGTATTGACATTGATACGTAAGTATTCACGTTTTTCTCCTATTAAGATTGTTATTAAGAATATTCCTTTAGATGAACCTATTATTGAAGATGATGCAAATGGTAATCCTACTGCAGATACAAACCAGGCAAATCAGGCTAAAGAAGATACAGTTACAGATCTTGAGCCAATTTGGATGAAATCTCCAACAGAATTAGAGAGAAAAGATTATTTAGATTTCTATAAAAAGATGTATCCAAATATGGAAGAGCCATTGTTCTGGATTCATTTAAATGTAGATTATCCATTTAATTTGACAGGTATTCTTTATTTCCCAGCAGTTACAAGTAATGTAGATATTGCACGTAATAAAGTTTATTTGTATTCTAACCAGGTATTTGTAACAGACCATGTTGATGGTATTCTTCCTGATTATTTGGCATTGCTTCATGGTGTAATTGATTCTCCGGATATTCCATTGAACGTATCTCGTAGCTATTTACAGAGTGATAAGAATGTACGTAAAGTATCTGGATATATTTCTAAGAAGGTTGCAGATACTTTGGTAAAGCTTATTAAAGATGATCGTGAAAATTATGAGAAGCATTGGGATTCTATAAAAGTGTTTATCCATTATGGAGTAATATCAGAGCAAGGATTATTTGAAAAAGTTAAAGATGCTTTGCTATTTAAAGATGTTGATGATAATTATTATACTTATGATGAGTATAATGAACTTGTAAAGGAAAATCAGACAGATAAGGATAATCATGTAGTATATCTTTATACACAGAATAAGAAGTTGAGTACTACAAATATAGAGGCTTGTAAGAAGCTTGGGTATAATATCCTTTATATGGATGATAATGTTGCAACACCATATATCAGTGAATTGGAACGTAAGTTTGATAGAAAGATTGTATTTACACGTGTTGACAGTAATATTCCTTCTAAACTTATTCTTAAAGGTGGACCTGAAGAATTTAATGGGATAAATGTTAATTTGCTCATTAAGTTGTTTAATTCACAGAAGCCTAAAGATATGCCAGAAGATATGGCCTTTATGGAAGAATGTTCTGCAATGGGAGAAGATGAATTACCAGCAATATTGACTATTAATGAGTATTCACGTCGTACAAAAGAAATTTATGCATCTAATCCTAATATTGGTAAATTGACACATTTGAAGAATTACTTTACTATTAATATAAATACAGATTCACCAATTATTAAGAAGCTTATTGCAGATACAGAAGAAGCAATAGGTAAGGATTTTGCAGAAATGACTGTTACTTATGATGCATTAGAAGACAAGAAAAATGCAGCAGAAAAGAAATTTAATGAAATTCCTGTTGCAGACCAGACAGAAGAAGATAATAATGAAGTAATTGCTGCTCGTAAAGCTGCTAAAGATGCAAAAGATGCAAGATATAATCTTGTAAAGGAATATGCAGATAAGAATGATATTATACAAGAAATTTATGATATTGCGCTTGTTCAATTAGGTTTGCTTTATGGAGATCGTCTTATGAATTTCTTAAAACGTTCTGTCAAATTTATAGAAAGTCATCAAGAAGTTACTGCCGCAAAAACAACAAAGAAGGCAAAGAAGAACAAAAAAGAAGATTGATTTTGTTAATAAGTGTTAAAATCCTGGATTTTTTAGTCCAGGATTTTTTTATTTCAGAAAATATGTTTATCTTTGCATCAGCAATACGACGTTGAGGGTAGACGAAGGAAACGATAGCTATCCGGATATTGCAGATTAGAGTTTAGCTCAACTGGTCAGAGCTTATCGGGTTAGAAATTCGGTGATATAGGTTCGAGTCCTGTAACTCTTCTAATTAAAAATTATATAGTATGACAGGAAATAAAATTGGCGGATATGCCGCAGGATGGGATTTTGCTGACTTTAAGGTTTGCAAGGGAGTAAAGAAATCCAAAAATGAGCGTCGTACGCTTAATAAGCGCATGAGAAATTTTTTAAAACGTGATGCTGCTAAGATGATTAAGGATGTAGCCTAATCATCTTAGTTTAAAGAATAGCTAAAAAATAAAATATTTACAAATAAATTATGTATTAAAAAACATTTTCTTATTTTTAAAGTATTAAATATAAATCCGGGCGGATAGCTCAATTTGGAGCAGAGCACTATTGAGGTAATGTCCATGACGATGGGTAAACATTGCTGAACATAATAGGGGTTGAGAAAACACTAAGCAACGAAGTATTAAGATGATACTGTAATGCAGTCTAGAATGTATTATAGAGGTAGTTGAGGGTGAAGTTGTAAAAGTATTGGGGGTTCGAATCCTTCCCGCCTGACATAAAATAAAGTTATGGAAAAAAATAAGATTATAGATCTTTTAAAAGGACGTATTGCATCAACGCAAGCAGAGTATGACCGGCAAAATGATTTATATAATAAAGATAAACGCTATGGAAAACCTGATTGGGGTTGGTGCGATGCTCGTATTAAGGCATTTAATGAAGCTCTTGAACTTATAGGGATGTTAGATAATAAGCATAATGTATGATAGGAAGTAGTAATACAAACCAATTTAAAAAGTTCCAAATACGTTGGGCAGAGAAATTGGGTTATACAGATAATCCATATCTTATACGTTGGACTTTTATATTTTTTGGTTATTCTATAAGAATACATCATTGGATTAAATCTGATGATAAAAGATTCTATCATGATCATAGTGCAGATTTGCTTAGTATTGTCCTTAAAGGTAAGTATGATAATGTTGTTCCAATTGTACCTAATCAAGATCCTAATTTTAATGTAAACGAGGGTTATAATGAGAGGCAGTATTGGAAAAATGAGAGAAAATTTCATGTAGAGGGTATATTTAATTCATGGAAACATTTTTTACACATGAATAAGTCTATCTGGTTTTCCAAGGCTGAACAACAACATTATCTTGATATACCAAAGGAGGGCGCATGGACTTTAATGTTTGAGGGTAGACCAAAGCATAAGTGGGGTTTTTATGTTAATGGACACAAGTGGAGACCACTAAGATATTTTCATAAATTTGGTATTATACAGACAGAAAATTATCAATAAAAATGAAACATTATTTTAGGTAATTATTTAAATAGTTATGATAATAATGGTTTTATTATTCACAAATAGGTAATCATGCGTGGTGCATTATTAATAAAGAATATGTAGAAACACCAGAAAATATAAAGATTGCAAAAAAATTAAATAATAGAAGACATTTTTTTAAATGTATTATAATATACTCAGTTTACGAACAAAATAAAGTTTAATTCAAAAATTAATTAAGTAAATGGCAAACGAAATTATTTCAACAGATGTAGTACCTGTAAATACAAACAATCAGGTCGTAACAGGTGATACATTTGATTATGAGAAAAAAATTGCTGCTCTGTCTCCGGCGGAACGAGAGTCCTATTTGGAAATCGGAAAGAAGCTTGATGTTCATGACATGAACTCAATTCAGGCTTATGGATCAGAAGTCAGTTCAATCGTCTCTAAGAATGGCGATGTTTTGCTTAACACTGTTCGTGCAGACAATAGTGTTGAGGTTGTGAAGTACATTAATGATTTGCTTGGTGAACTTAACGGTTTTGACGATGATATTAATCGTTATACTGGTACACATAGCAGTGCACTCAAGCGTTTCTGGTACAGTCTGCCTGGTATCAAGAAATTGGCAACATCTCTTGAGGCTGTTATGAATCAGTATACTACTGTTGCTACCAATGTAGATAAGATTGCACAGAAGATTACTACTGCAAAGACTATTGCAATGCGTGATAACTCTACTCTTCAGCAGATTTTTGAGAATAACCAGCAGTATATCGCAGAACTTCGTGATTTGATTATTGCTGCTAAGCTTCAGGATGATGCTATTACAGATGAGCTTCGTAAGATGCAGGATGAAGGTGCAGAAGCTATTGCTATCCAGCAGGTTACAAACTTCCAGAATCGTCTTCGTAAGCGTATTGCAGATTTGCAGACTACTGTATATGTATTCTATCAGAACCTTTTCCAGTTGGAGGCAATCAAGGAGAATAACAACGCAATTGCAGAGAAGTCAAACAACATTGTTAACCATGTAATTCCTATCTGGAAGAATCAGCTGCCTATTGCCATTATTATGAAGAATCAGAAGGCTTCTATTGAGGCACAGGCAAAGATTGCAGAAACTACTAATAAGTTGCTTATTAAGACTTCTAAGGATCTTAAGCAACAATCTATTCAGGTTGCTCAGGCTAGTGAGGAGAACATTATTAATGTTAATACTCTTCAGGAGACTACACAGAATCTTATTGCCACTATCACTGAGGTTAAGAATATTCATGATAAGGGTGCTAAGGACCGTAAGCAACTTGAGTCACAGCTTAAGAACTTCAGTGATCAGCTTAATAAGGCCATTGGAGGTATCAGCGCAGAAGAAACCAAGCGTTTGCGTGGTGAGTAATAACCAAAATGAGTGGAGATTAATTTCTCCACTCACTTAAAAAAACAATAGCAACGATATGTATATTATAGTAGAAGGTGAAGGAAAAGAGCAGGAGAATCAGAATGTTTCTGTAAAAGATCCTAATGCAGATGATAATCCTATTGAGAATGCTCAAGAGATCTATACCGGTGTTATTGATTATGAAACAAAGCGTCGTCTTAAGAATGAGGCGAAAGCACAAGTAAAAAAGAAATTCATTATCGGTCGCACCTATTATTTAAAAGGTCGTGGCAATATCAAGAAGGAGTATACTTTAAAGAAATATATTTACACTATTAACGAGTCTATTGTTAATATTGTAATTATGAAGCAGATTTCAGGTCCAAGAGCTTCTATCTATACTTTGAATCCTTATGATTGCAAGCGCTATCATATTAAGTATGAAGATGGATTGCAGGTTTTCTCTATGGAAATGAATTGGATCCTTAAGAGAACCACAAAAACACCAAGAGTGACAAATGGCAATAATAAGAAACAAAAGAACAAAGCTTGATAACTATATTAAATGTCATAGTGTAACAGCTAAAGGTGTTGAAGTTCTCATCAATATTGATGATGTAATAAGAATTCAAGCACATCAGGATAGTTATAGTTCTCGTTATAAGAAAAAGCAGCAATGTTATACAGATATATTTTTAGCAAATGATAATTCAGTAATTGTTAGCGAAAATTTAGAGAATATAAAGAAACAATTAGAAAATTGTGTAATATAAACAATATATGAACGAAACAAGATTTTTAAAATTACATGATGCTGATGACAATTCAGTTATTATTCTTGCACAGACAATGATTACATTGTGTCAGGCACAGCAAGATGAAGATGGTCGAAAGCATACACTCATATACATTAATAGTGAGGATATTAATTCAATCACTGTTAATGAAGCTCCTGAGAAAATTTATCAGCTTCTTGAAGATACTAAGATTAAGTATCAGTTCTTGAAGTTACATGATGCAGATGATAATTCTGTTATCATTCTGAACCAGGAGCTTGTGTCTTTGGCGAAAGCACAGAATGTAAATAATAGGAAACAAACAATTATCTTCATAAAGAGTGATGATATTAATTCAATCACTGTTAATGAAGCTTCGGAAAAGATTTATCAGTTAATGACAGATAATAACCTAAACGCATCTAAGGGCTAAATCATAATGCTCATATGACCATTGGCCGTTTATATTTTATTATTCAATTTTATTTAGAAGTAAAGCAGGAGATTTAATAATAATAATTATAATAGAATGTACAATGTTACGTTGAATGCTTGAAAATAAGTACGATTAATAACAAAAGTATCTAGGTCAATCAAATATGACTATAACTTAGATGTTTTAATATTAGGCAACAGGTTTATTGAAAATCGCGAAGAAGAAGTTGGGGAGCAAGTGAAAGGGTATTATACCTGCATGCTATATACGCTATAGTATCGCAAATGTCCCTATATCCAAAGTAGCTTGGTTTTTGATGGAGGCTTTTCGAGGACCTTTAAATTTCGGTTGTCTAATATTTTTTATTTGAAATTTATCAGTAATAATAAAATAAATTAATTATAAGTGAAAGTTGAAAAATTTTATTTTCTGCTTTCACTTTTTTATAACTTTTGTATGATCTAGTACTATAATTTATAAATGAATTTTTGATAGAATAGGAGACATTTTAACAAAAGCAAAAATTTGTTAAAGATTTTAGCATTTAGGATTTACAGCTATAAAAACATATATTAAAAAATTTCATGGCCCATAATTTTTATGGGCAACATTATAAATATTTTACCTCCTATTAACGGAATAATAAAATAAAAAAATATGAATAATATGAAAGTAACGAAACGAGACGGAACACTTGAAAATTTTAGTATTTAGACACTTAAGGGTGCAATTCGAGCTGCTTTCAAATCTGCAAAAATGAAATATACCAAAGAGGATATAAAGACTATTTCAGAAGCGGTAGAAATATATGATAATATCCCGGTAGAAAACATTCAGGATCAGATTGAGTAGCTTTTAATGTCTAATAACTTTCCTGTAGTAGCAAAAGAATATATTCTCTACAGAAAAAGAAAGACAACCATTCGAGAGTGGGTAAAGAAAAAGGAAGACTTTATTGAAAATTACAAGCAATCAAACAATACGGCAAACAGTACAGTAGATGATAACAGTAATGTTGCATGTAAGAACATTGGTGTACTTAATGCTGAAATACATAAAGAAGATAATATTTAGATTAGTCGTTCAATGATTGGCCGTAAATTACGCGAATTATTTACAGACTTTAATCATAAACAATATTGTAAGGATCTTGCATCTCATATCATTTATAAGAATGATGAATCTTCTTTTGCCGGTGCTATTTCTCCTTATTGCTGTAGTATTACCATGTATCCTTTCTTGAATCATGGTTTGGAAAAGATTGGAGGACTTTCTGCACATCCACACAATATTGACAGTTTCGTTGGTATGTATATCAACCTTATTTTTGCTACAAGTGCTCAGTTTGCAGGTGCGGTTGCAACATCAGAGTTACTTGTATATTTTAATTACTTTGCTGAAAAAGAATGGAGTGAAGATTATTATAAACACGCAGATTGGATTTGTCGTCCTGGTAAGAAATATCTTAAATTATTGAATGATACTCATTACTGGTGCACAACAATCGAAGAACTCAGAAATCATGATTTTGGTACAGAAGAATATAATAAACTTCGTGATGAAATTGTAGAAAATGCTACTAGGCCTTTAACAATCGAAGAACTTTAGACAGCAGAAGAGAATATTGCTCAGGGAATTTATAATCCTGTAAAAGCTGGAGATGGTACAAGAACAATTGGATCAACAATTACACAGTTATTCCAGCAAGTTGTATATTCTATTAATCAGCCAGCTGCAGCACGTGGATTACAGAGTGCATTCGTAAATTTCAGTTACTTTGATGAAGCATTTTTCCATGGTATGTTTGATGATTTTATTTTCCCAGATGATGAGGGTACAAGACCTCATTGGAAAGCCGTTTCGTGGTTGCAGAAATATTTCATGCAGTGGTTTAATAAAGAAAGACTTCGTACAATTTTGACATTCCCTGTAGAATCATTTGCTTTGGTATATCAAAATGGTAAATTCTTAGATCAGGATTCTGCAGATTTTGTTGCAGCTGAATATTCACGTGGACATTCATTCTTTACTTATATTTCAGATACAGTAGACTCATTGAGCTCTTGCTGCCGCTTGAAGAATAAGATACAAACTAAAGAATTTAACTTTACTAATGGTAATATGGGTGTTCAAACTGGCAGTAAGTCAGTTATTACTATGAATCTTTCACGTATTACACAGGATTGGTTTAAGGCATTGCAGAAGAAAGATGATACAGTTACCAAGGAACATATTCGTTTATATTATAATGATTTACGTGACTACATGAATGAAATCCTTGAGAGAATCTATAAGTATCATACCGCATATAATGAACTTCTTTGGGATATGTATGATGCAGGATTACTTCCTGTTTATAAGTCTGGATTTATTTCATTAGATAAGCAATATCTCACAATTGGTATTAATGGCTTGAATCAAGCTGCAGAATTCCTTGGAATGAGATGTAATGATAATAAAGCATATTCAGAATTCTGTCAAACTGTATTCAGTTGTATTAAGGATGCTAATAATGCACATAAAGGAAAGTTCAATGGACATCAGCTAACATTTAATACAGAATGTGTACCTGCAGAATCATTGGCTGTTAAGAATTATAATTGGGATAAACAGGATGGATATTGGGTACCGACAGATACAAACTTATATGCATCTTATATCTTTAAGCCAAATGATCAGACAGTTGATATTTTTGAGAAGATTCGTTTGCATGGTGCAAATTATATTGGAGACTATTTGGATGGTGGATCTGCTGCACATTTGAACTTAAGCGAACATCTTTCAGAGAAACAATATAAGCATATTCTTAATTATGCAGCAGAGAAAGGTTGCCAATACTTTACATTCAATATTCCTATGGCACAATGTGCTCATTGTGGACATATTTCAAATACACCTTTCAGTACTTGCCCAAAATGCGGTAGTACAAATGTAGACTTGTATACAAGAATTATTGGATATTTGACAAAGATTAAGAATTGGTCAGCTGGAAGATATGAAGAGCATAAGACAAGAATTTATACAAATACTTCATTGAAAACAGGAGATTATAAAACATATGAAACTGCATAAATTATTTGGAACTCTAATAGGGTTCCAAATTTTTTATAAATAATAAAATATACTTAATATAATGAATACTAATATAAAGGCAGTCGTTGAAAATTTTTTTGATAATACAGATTTAACAAAAATATCTAAAAAGAAATCACTTAATGCAACAGATATAATTTATGATAATATTCAATTAGGTGATAGACTTTATTATGTGTCTGGTAAAGGATTCACTTTAGAATCAGATTATAAACATGGATATATTGCTAAATGTGTTATGACAGCTAATCAGACTTTATATAAACGCCCTGTATTCATGGCTAAACGAGATTTAGTAGACTTGGAAATCACACATGAAAATAGTATAGAATTTGATGCATGTACTATGTATGGTTGGACTCCTCGAAAGCCATATTATAATTTTAAATATTATACGCAAAGAGATGCTGCATCCGATATGGATGGTTGGGGTAATACAGAAGAACAGTTTAACCATCAATGTGAGAGATTAAATGGAGATCATAAATCTGGTATGAAAGACCCAACTATTGTAGCATTAGTAAAAAAATACCATAAGCAAGCATATATAGGTTCAGTAGGCGAATGGCAATTAATTTGGAATAATATAAAAGATAATAGAAGTTTATTTCCTGGATTTATTGAAACTCCTTCATATTTCTGGACATCTACAATGCATACATATGATGAGTGGTATAGATTTGCTTTTGAAAGAACAAATAATAGTTATTCTTATGCACAACCATATAATTTATTCCGTGTAAGACCATTAATTTTACTTTAATTAATTTAAGACTTTCTAATATTTCATTTCTATAATATTCAGACAGTTGTTGATATATTTCAACAGGTAATCTGTCAAATTTAAAATTAATTATAGAAAAATGGAATATATTTATTTAAAAGAAACAGATTAGAACTTAAAAGAATTAAAGGAATTAACGAAATTAATAGAAAATAATAAAATACCTTCTCCGCTTATCGTGGCAGAATAGTAT
>Ga0326513_10003896_pt1 | contig 10741 bp, 10 predicted proteins | sample 2_2465_0518_D_FD_203654 | JGI IMG/M metagenome (GOLD analysis project Ga0326513, IMG submission 203654) | Bovine rumen microbial communities from UC Davis, California, United States - 2_2465_0518 | ecosystem: Host-associated > Mammals > Digestive system > Stomach > Rumen | place: USA... | reverse complement strand
AACTACGCTGAGCAGAAGACTGTGAACAACGCCATCATGACCCTCGGAGAGAGGGAGGCTGCCAAGGTCGGCAAGCACTTCTCCAAGGAGGGAGTCGAGGCAATCTTCGAGGAGGGTGCAGCCAACGTCCAGAGGCTGAAGATCGGACTTGAGGAGTTCGCCAAGAGATGCTTCGTCTCCTACACCGGAAGCCTTGAGCAGTGGTTCACCGATGCCGAGCCTGTTGCGGATGTGCCGACTGTCGAGGATGCCACTGCGACTCTGACTCCTTTCGTGGATGCCATGAGGGATGTCATCATGTCCGAGGTCGAGGCGAGGCTCAAGAGCCTCAAGCCCAAGACTGAGACCCTTGAGGTCATCGTGAACGGTCAGAAGCACGCTGTAAGCGGTCTTAGGCACAAGGAGTTCGAGACCGTCCTTGCCTATGTAGCCAACGATGAGCCTGTCTACCTCTATGGTCGTGCCGGAACTGGAAAGAACCATCTGTGCAAGCAGATTGCCGATGCTCTCGGACTCGGCTTCTACTTCGCCAATGCCGTCACACAGGAGCATATCCTCATGGGATTCATCGATGCGATGGGGAACTACCACGAGACGGAGTTCTACAAGGCTTTCACCAAGGGAGGTCTGTTCATGCTGGACGAGATGGATGCCTCCATCCCCGAAGTCCTCATCCTCCTCAACTCCGCCATCGCCAACAGGTATGCGGTCTTTCCCATCGGCAAGGTCGAGGCTCATCCCGACTTCCGTGTGGTGGCAGCCGGGAACACCACCGGAACTGGTGCGACCTACGAGTACAACGGACGTTCCCAACTCGATGCAGCCAGCCTCGACAGGTTCGCAATGGTCGAGATCGACTACGACCAGCGTGTCGAGATGAGCATGGCTGGAGACGATAAGGAACTCGTGGCTTTCGTCCACGATCTCAGAAAGCAGTCCGAGGCAGTCGGCAGAACCGTCACCGTGACCTACAGAGGCATCCAGAGGGTAGCCAAGATGGTGGCAGTCCTCGGAGTCTCCAAGGCTCTCAGCACCGGCATCGTCAAGGGCATGGACGAGGCTGACATCAGAGCCATCTCCGAGAGGATGACCAAGGGAGGTCAGTATCTGGAGGCTTTCAAGGGTCTGGCTTGAGAGGATTGGGTCGCAAGACCCTCCTCTCGGATATGATCCCACCATGTAATACAAAATATTATATATGGCGCACATATTACAGAACAATCAGAGGTAACAGGCATGAGAGCCATCGACATCAAGCAGAACAGAGTCAGATACCACGGAGAGATTTTCCAGTCTCCCATCGAGGCAATCGATGTGGTGAGCAGCCGTAGGATGCTCCACGACCACGAGGACTCCCTCAACTACATCGATGAGGAAGAGTGGACTGGATACGTCAGCGGAGAGGACTTCCAGAGGGATTACCGTGCATCCAAGTGCGATCTCGATGCGGTCAAGACCGTGGAGGTCGGAATCCGCACCACCGAGACCAAGGAGAGGAAGCGCATCCAGTTCTACAACGATGTGTGCGGTTTCCAGCCCATCGTTCCCTTGGCTCTGATGGGAGTTCCCACGAGCATGAGGAATCAGCGCACGGTCAAGCAGAAGTCCAAGATTGTGGACATCGTGGTGGACTGCACCGCATCGTGCTACGTCAAGGCTGAGCAGATGGCAAAGGCTTCCGTCTCCATCGTCTCCGAGATAATGGCTCTTGAGCAACAGGGATACAGGGTCAACCTCATGGCTGGCTTCGTCTCGTGCCAGTCTCAGCAGTGCGATTTCATCCTCGTCAAGATAAAGGACTCCTCGCAGCCCATCAACCTGTCGAGGATGCTCTATCCGTTCTCCACGGCTTCTTTCGTGCGTAGGCTCGGATTCGCATGGTACGAGCGCACCGAGGGAGTGGACTTCGAGTTCGGCTACGGAAGACCCATCAAGTACATGACGGACTCTTACAGGCAGAGGCTCAAGGATGCCATCGGCAAGCAGACCATCCTCATCGCAGTCTCCGACATCGTCCAGAAGTCGGAGGACGAGGTCAAGGCTCTCATCAAGGATGCGGTCATATGAGGATATCCTATAGCAGAGTGTCCATCTGGACTCAGTGTCCGAGGAGATTCAAGTTAAGGTACATCGATGATGCGGAGAGGGAGGTCGATTCCGACCCCACTGCTCCTCTCATCACAGGCACGCTGCTCCACAGAGCCGTGGAGACGGACATCGATACGGCTGCGAGGGAGTATTACGAGAAACTTCCGGTGGCATCGGACGAGAGCGAGAACGAGATCATCAAGGTCGAGGTCTTGGCTGAGACCGTCAAGCGGATGCTTCCTGTGGGGAGATCGGAGGTCGAGGTTTCGGACGGAGACTTCATCGGCTACATCGACAGGCTTGGTGATGACGGCTCGATTTGGGATTTGAAATACTCCGACCATCCGGAGAGGTACGATGGAGAGCAACTACAGGTCTATGCTCGCCATCTGGAGGCATCCACAGGCATCAAGGCAACGTCCTTGCACTACCTTGTCGTGCCTCGGATACACATTAGGCTCAAGAAAAGCGAAACTCTCGATGAGTTCAGACAGAGATTGAGGTCGCTGGCGAGGGAGGTCTACCCCATCGTCATCGATGTCGAAAGGGATGAAAGCGCAGTAGACAGATTCGAACAGAGATGCGAGCAGATACTCGCTGATGACCAATACCCAAAGCACCAATCAGAACTCTGTAAATGGTGCGAATTCAAACAGATTTGTCTATTGGACGGTGAGAATATGCAGTTACCGGAAAACAAGCGGAGAGACACTACGGCAGTGTCTAAAAAGAAAATCTGGCTGTACGGTGCGCCATTCAGCGGAAAGACGTACCTCGCAGACAAGTTCCCCAACGTGCTGATGCTCAACACGGACGGCAACATCGGGTTTGTCGGTGCGCCATACGTGGCGATACACGATGAAGTGACCATGAACGGCAGAATCGCATCGAGGAAACTCGCATGGGATGTATTCAAGGAAGCCATCGAGGAGTTGGAGAAGAAGCAGAACAGTTACGAGACCATCGTGGTCGATCTCCTCGAAGACCTCTACGAGTCGTGCCGTCTCTGGTCTTATGCCAAGTTGGGCATCGAGCATGAGAGCGACAACTCTTTCAAAGCATATGACTTCGTTCGCACGCAATTCCTCTCGACCATCAAGAGGCTCATCAACCTCGACTATGCCAACATAGTCCTCATCAGCCAAGAGGATATGTCGAGAGACATCACCAAGCGGTCTGGAGACAAAGTGACCACCATCAGACCCAACCTCCAAGAGCGTGTGGCTGTCAAGGTCGCTGGAATGGTGGACATTGTCGGGAGGCTCGTGGTCGAGGACGGAGAGCGTGCGATCATGCTCAAGCCGTCCGAAGTGGTCTTCGGTGGCGGAAGAATCCCCATCAAGAACGCCAAGATAAACGCAACTTATGAGGCTATCTGCAGCCTCTACGAGAGGAAGTGATGCACATGGATTTCGCAAAATTCGACCAGATGATTGACCTCGATGCGCTGAGGCACGACATCGACAAGGCTGCCTCCGGCAGCGGAGAATACGAGGAGATACCTCTCGGACAGTACGAGGTAAGAGTGGAGAGGCTCGAACTCAAGGAGTCCAAGTCCGGCAAGCCGATGGTGAGCGCATGGTTCAAGGTCATCGCTGGAGACTACGAGGGGAACATGATCTTCATGAACCAAGTCATCGTCAAGCCGTTCCAGATTCATCTCATGAACCAGTTTCTGAGGTCTCTCAAGACCCCGGTGACGGTGGATTTCGTGTCCTATTCCGACTATGCGGAGGTCATCGGAAACGTCTTCGGTGTTGCTCAGACCAAGGAGTATGCGCTGGACTACGGAGAGCGCAACGGCTTCAAGACGTTCACCATCATCGAAGTCTTCGAGTAAACCCTTTCCCCAAACCTCTTACCTTTGGATATGATACTATGATATGCTTCGATTTCGAGGTCTTCCGTCACGACTGGCTCGTGGTCATCATAGACGAGCATGGTCGTGAGACGGTCATCGTCAACGATGCCGACAGATTGAGAGAGTTCCATAAGAGCCACATCGATGACATATGGCTCGGCTACAACTCCAGAAACTACGACCAGTGGATACTCAAGGGTCTCGTGGCTGGCTTCTCCGCTTGGGATATCAACGACTGGATAATCAACCGTCAGAGGTCTGGATGGGAGTTCTCGGACGTTCTGAAACGGATACCTCTCAACACTTACGATGTCTTCACAGGATTCCACGGACTCAAGACTCTGGAGGCTTTCATGGGTCACGACATCCGTGAGACCAGCGTGCCTTTCGACATCGACAGACCGCTGACCTCCGAGGAGATCGAAAGCACCATCGGATACTGCCGTCACGATGTCGAGGAGACCATAGAGGTCTTTCTGAGGAGAGCAGACGATTTCAAGGCTCACATCGAACTCCTCAAGTCGTTCCGGCTGCCGATAAGCCTCGTGTCCAAGACCAAGGCTCAACTCATCGCCAAGATTCTGGAGGCGAGACCCACGACCTACCATGACGAGTTCGACCTCATCATCCCCGACACGCTGATTCTCGAAAGGTATTCCAACGTCCTCGACTGGTACATGAAGCCGTCTAACAGGTCTTACGACAAGAGGCTGGAGACCAGAATCTCCGGTGTGCCTCACGTGTTCGCTTGGGGAGGAGTCCACGGTGCTATCGACAGATTCCATGCCAAGGGCAGATTCCTCATGATAGATGTGGCATCCCTGTATCCGAGCCTCATGATACGGTACAATCTGCTGTCGAGGACTGTGAAAGAGGCATCGAGATACAGGGAGATATACGAGACCAACCTTGCGATGAAGCGCACGCACGACTCTCGGAGACCGGCATACAAACTCGTATGTAACACCACTTACGGATGCATGAAAGACCCTTACAATCCTCTCTACGACCCACGGATGGCTAACTGCGTGTGCGTAGCCGGACAACTCTTGCTCCTCGACCTCATGGAGAAGTTGGAGGGCTGCTGCCGTCTCATACAGTCCAACACGGACGGTCTGCTCGTCCAAGTGGAGGACGATCTCTCCGAGACTCTGCTCCGTGGCACGGTGCTGGAATGGGAACAGAGGACTGGACTCCACATGGAGTACACGGAATTCATGGAGGTCTGGCAGAAAGATGTCAACAACTATCTCGCAATCGAGCCGAACGGTCATGTCAAGTCCAAGGGCGCATACGTCAAGAGGCTCAACGACCTCGACAACGACCTCCCCATCGTGAATCTGGCTCTGAGGGAGTACATGACCCACGGAACTCCGGTTGATAAGACTATAGTCTCCTGTGATGACCTCATGCAGTTCCAGAAAATCGTCCATGTCTCGTCCAAGTATCGCTATGCGGTCTGGAACGGCATCAAGCAGACGGACAGGACGTTCAGAGTCTTCGCATCCGTCCGTGGCGGAGGGCAGATTTCCAAAGTCAAGACCACGAGGAGGGAGAAGTTCGCCAATACCCCGGACAGATGCTTCATCGTCAACGAGGATGTCACGGATGCCAAGGTCGATGACAGGCTGGACAAAAGATGGTATATCAGACTTGCTCAGTCAAGGCTAAAGGAGTTCGGAGCATGAAAGCGTACAGAGGGGATGTCATCTACACGCACGACCACAGAGACGAGCCTACAAGCGTGTATCTGGCTCATCTGCGCAAGAAACGTCCTCTGGTCGTGGTGTCCAACGACAGAGGAAACGAAAGTAGCACTATAGTCTTAGCCGTGCCGATGACATCGCACATCAAAGCCATGCATCTGCCGACACATTGCATCGTCTCGTACCACGACTCGATGGTCATGTGCGAGCAGATTTACACCATCGACCAGTCCGACATCGAGTCCGTGGTCTACAGTATGAGCCGTACCGATATGGATAAGATAGACAGATGCCTTTCCGCATCCTTGGGGATGTGGCTATGATCTACCGTGGATACGTTTCGACAACCAACAAGAGATGCACGATGCCTTTCAAGGGTCGCACCGACTTGCTCACGCTGGAACAGGCTCAAAAACTCACCGAGTATGCCGGAGTCCTCGCAGACGGCATCGTTCTGGTCGATTTCGATGACCCCAAGATGGGAGAGATCGCACTGAGGATGGTCGAAGCGACAGGATTGGGCTGCCGTGTCTATCGGACAACGAGAGGAGTCCATATAGTGTGCAGAGCCACGAAGCACTACCAGTCGTGCGGAACTGCGGTCATGCTGGCTTGCGGAATGACGGCAGACATCAAACTCGGCTCTAAGAACTCCTACGAGGTCTTGAAGATGAACGGAGTCGAGCGTGAGGTCATCATCGACAGGGAGTTGGACGATGCTCCTCCTTGGCTCTATCCGTGCCATGCCGACAGGATTCTGTGCGGTCTCGGAGACGGAGACGGACGTAACGATGCCCTCTATCGCCACATCATCGACCTCACCAGAGCCGGGCTGACCAAGGAGGAGACGAGGAGCGTGCTGGAACTCATCAACAAGCACGTTTTCGATGCGCCTCTGCCCAAGAGGGAGTTGGACACCGTCATGCGTGACGATGCTTTCACCGTAGCACCGTCATTCTTCAACGGCAGAACGTTCCTCCATGCCGATTTCGGTGACTATCTGATGAACCAGTACGGAATCGTGAGGATTGACGGTCTGCTCCACATCTACTCCAAGGGAGTCTACGAGGTCGGCTACAGAGCCATAGAGGAGGCTATGGTGGGAGAGATCAAAGGTCTCACCGCACAGAGGAGAACCGAGGTCATGAAGTATCTCGAACTGACCGCACCGATGGTCGAGAGAGCCGATGCTCGCTTCATCGCTTTCGATGACCTCGTCTACGATGCGGTGGCTGACCGCTGGCTCGACCACAGTCCAGCGATAGCGGTCACGAACCGGATACCCCACAAAGCACCGATGCAGACCTCGGAGGGTCTCGTGGACGAGGTTCTGGACAGGCTCTCGTGCGGAGATGCCGACACACGTGCGCTGCTCGAAGAGATCGCCGGCTACTGCCTCTACCGTAGGAACGAGTTGCGCAAGGCTTTCGTCCTCTTGGGAGACAAAGCCAACGGCAAATCGACCTATCTGGACATGGTCAAGTCCATGCTCGGAGAGTCCAACGTGTGCGCATTAGACCTCAAGGAGATAGGAGACCGCTTCAAGACGGCTGAACTGTTCGGGAGGCTCGCCAACATCGGAGACGATATCGGAGACGATTTCATCAAAGACCTTGCGGTCTTCAAGAAAGCCGTGTCGGGAGACCGGATGAACGCAGAGCGCAAGGGCAAAGACCCTTTCGACTTCAGCCCATACGCCAAACTCCTCTTCTCCGCCAACTCCATGCCGAGGGTCAAGGACAGGACTGGCGCAGTGTTGGACAGGCTCGTCATCGTGCCGTTCCGTGCGGTGTTCCGCAAGGACGATGGCACTTACGACCCTTACATCAAGTACAAACTGCGTGAGGAGTCCAACGTCCAGAGGCTGTGCCATCTGGCTCTAAGCGGTCTTAGGAGGGTCTTGGAGAGGGAGGCTTTCACCATCCCCATGTCCAGCACAGCCGAGATGAGCGACTACGAGAGACGGAACGACTCCGTCACGGCTTTTCTGGACGAATGCGACCATGTCGAGGGCATGAGTTCACGCATCATATACCAGCAGTATTCCGAGTTCTGCCTCTCGGATGGAATCCAGCCCGTGTCCAACGTGGAACTGTCTCGCCAGATCAAACGGAGGCTCGGACTGTCCGTCACGCAGTGCAGAATCGATGGCGAGAGGGTCAGAGTGTACCATAAATAATATAAAGTAAGACGTTGTGAGGAATAGCATATGATAGTGAGACTGATAGCGCACACGCCTAATCCCGATGGTCTGTGCGCCATAGCGACCAAGAACTGCCGTGTCGGGGAAGTTCCGGAGGACGGTGGCAGAGCCTTGGAGACCGCTTTGAGGCTCGGACACACGAGCGTAGCGGAACACGCATCGTTTACCTTTGCTATAGATGGGATAAGCAGAGCCTGTTCGCACCAACTGGTGAGGCACAGGCTGGCATCCTACACGCAGCAGAGCCAGAGGTCTGTCAAGCCCACAGGGGTCGTGACCCCCAAGATGGGAGACGATGCCAGACACGTGTTCGACCATGCGATGGCATCGTCCTTGTGCGCCTACGAGGAGTTGCTGGCTCTCGGAGTTCCCAAAGAGGATGCTCGCTACGTGCTGCCAGAGGCAACCAAGACCAGCCTCGTGGTGACGATGAATGCGAGGGAACTCCAGCATTTCATAGATTTGAGGACGGACGATCATGCGCAGTGGGAGATTCGTGAACTGGCGGAGAGGATGAGGTCTCTGGCTCACGAGGTCGCACCGGTGCTAATCAAGGAGGTATGAGAATGGACGAGATCAAGTGCGTGAAGATCATCAAGAAGAACGGCAACAGCCTCGGTGTGCATCTCACACAGGAGTTGAAGATGCTCGGCATCGAGTATGACGATAAGGTAGAGATCACCATCAAGAAACTCTGAGAAACCTCTTTCCCAAACCCTTTTCTTCTGTCACAGGCAACCGTAAGGTATTTATTCAAGTGACTCAGATGCAATCGTAAAGTATTTATTTAAGTGACTCAGATGTGTCTCAAAATGTCACGCAGTATAGACCCGATTATCGAGTCGGATATATCTGACATACAAAATCTTACCTTGAATGGATGTATGCTCTTACTCTGCTATTGGGTATAGACTGCGTGACATCTGTGACAGTCTGTGACACATCTGTGACACCATCGTTTCCAGTGGAAAACGGTCATTTTATTTAAGCCAAACGTAGGGCTTCTTATATGCGTGTTCCAGTGGAAATAGCGGTGTCACAAGTGTCTCAGATGTTTTCCTTTTTTTACAGATTTTGAAAATCGATGTAATACGTATTACGTATTACATTGACTTTCATAATAAAAAGAAATAATAAAGAAATCATGTGACACTTGTGACAAGTTTACAAGTCAACTAACAGTCACGGCTAAATACCACGATGTCGGTAGGAGGAGCATGGACGAGATTCTATCGTGCATCAACCCGGAACTGCTCGTGCTGATTCCGGTACTGTATCTGATAGGGATGGGTCTCAAACGGTCTGAGAGGGATGACAGGCTGATACCTCTGTGCCTCGGTGCGTTCGGCATCGTGATGGCGTGCATCTACGGACTGGCTACCATGCAATCGTCCGACTCCGTGGCTATGGTGGTCTTCACCGGCATCATCCAAGGCGTTCTGTGCGCAGCCGCAGCGGTCTACGTCAACCAGAACTACAAACAGATTTTCGTCAAGGGAGAGTGACTGATGGTCGAAGCCGAAGCGGTGGGCATGGTTCTGCTGGCTCTAAGCACGATTCTCAGTGTTTTCGCTGTCGTAGCCAAGCCTCTGCTCCGGCTCGACCAGACCATCACCAAACTGGAGGTCACGCTGGAACATCTCCAGCAGTCCACCGATTCCATGAGCAGCACGATCTCTGCGCACGAGCATCGTCTGGATGTGGTCGAGGACAGGCTCACCGACCACGACTACCGCATAAGAGGTTTGGAGAATGACAAAGTATGAGGATTTGGTAGAGCCTCGTCTTGGCGAGGTCTACGAATGGGCGAGAGCCGGAGCGACCAACAAGGAGATGGCGGCTGCTCTCGGCATCGCATTGTCGAGTTTCGACAGGTACATGGCTGACTGTGAGGGTTTTAGGGAGACGGTATTACAAGGTCGTATGTGCGGAGTTCCCACGGTCAAGGCTGCCCTGTATCGCAAAGCCACCGGCTACGCCTATGACGAGGTGGAGGAGACCGCTGTGACCGGGGATGACGGCATCAAGACCACCAAGCGCACCATCCACAGGTATGCGCATCCCGATGTCAACGCTTGCATCATCTGGCTGAGGAACTACGACCCGGACTACCACGACAAGGACACGTGGGAGAGGGAGATCAAGGAAAAGGAACTGAGGATAAAGGAGCAGAACGTGGGATTCCGATGGGTCTGCGCACTTTCTACACATCCGATGCTTGGGAGACTTTCCGCAAGGTCTACCTTGGCGAGCAACTCCTCAAGCATGGGGAACTCCTGTGCGAGTCGTGTGGCAAGCCCATCGTCAATCCCTATGATGCCATACTGCACCACAAGACGGAACTCACCGAGTCGAACTGCGCTGATGCGACAGTATCCCTCAATCCCGACAACATCATGCTGGTGTGCCACTGGTGTCACGATGCCATCCACGAGAGATGGGGTCATCAGACATCCCGTCATGTCTATCTCGTGTGGGGATGCCCTTGCTCCGGCAAGCGTGCCTACGTGGATGCCAACCGTGGCAAGCGTGACCTCGTCCTCGACATCGATGCGATATACGACTGCCTCGGAGGAGACCGCCAGACCCTCAAGCCGGATATGTTCGCAGTCTACAACGTCCTCCAAGACCGCATCCGCACGAGGTCTGGGAAATGGCGGAACGCATGGGTACTCTCCTCGGCTGCCACGGAGGGAGACTTAAGACGGCTTACGGATTCGTTAGGAAGCGGAGTGGAGAGGATTCCGATATGCAAGTCCGAAGTTGACTGCTTGGCGGAGGCGCAGAGCCGTGGAGGTCAATGGATTCAATGGGTCGCAGAATGGTGGCGGAGACACGGCTCGACCCCCCGACCTCCGAGCCTCCGGCAAGCCGTGGAGGACA
>Ga0326513_10003895_pt1 | contig 10741 bp, 7 predicted proteins | sample 2_2465_0518_D_FD_203654 | JGI IMG/M metagenome (GOLD analysis project Ga0326513, IMG submission 203654) | Bovine rumen microbial communities from UC Davis, California, United States - 2_2465_0518 | ecosystem: Host-associated > Mammals > Digestive system > Stomach > Rumen | place: USA: California... | reverse complement strand
AGCTTGTTGGGATTGTTCACCACGTAGCCAGCCAGCAGGGCAATACCCCAGGCACCACCTTCGCCAGCGGTCTCCATGACCGAGATGGGCGAGTTGAGGGCGGCAGCAAGCATGCGCTGACCTACGCCGGGAGTCTTGAAGTAGCCGCCGTGACCCGTGATACGGTCGACGCGGATCTTCTCGTCCTTGAACAGGATGTCGTTGCCAATCTTGAGCACGCCGATGGCACCGTAGAGGTGGGCACGCATGAAGTTGGCCAGGTTGAACTTGTCGTTGGCTGAGCGGATGAACATAGGACGGCCTTCGCTCAATCCCGTGACAGGCTCACCACTGACGTAGTTGTAAGACATCAGGCCACCGCAGTCGGCATCACCTTCCAGTGCCTTGTTGAACAGCTTGCCGTAGAGTTCATTCATGTCAACGGGAATGCCGAGCAGTTTCTGATACTCCTTGAACAGGCCCACCCAGGCGTTGATGTCGCTGGTGCAGTTGTTGCAGTGAACCATAGCCACGAGGCTGCCGTCGGGCGTGGTCACCATGTCAATCATCTCGTAGGGCTTCGACAGCGGCTTCTCCAGCACAATCATGGAGAAAGATGACGTGCCGGCGCTGACGTTACCTGTGCGCTGCTTCACGGCGTTGGTGGCTACCATGCCTGTACCGGCGTCGCCCTCGGGAGGACAGACGGGGATACCAGCTTTCAGGTGACCGCTGACATCAAGACGCTTGGCGCCTTCGGGAGTCAGGAAGCCTGCATTCTCGCCTGCGTTGAGAGATTTTGGCAGGATGTCGAGCAGTTTCCAGGAGAATCCATAGGGAGCAATCAGGTCGTTGAACTTCTTCACCATCTCGGCATCGTAGGTCTTCGTAGCGGGGTCAACGGGAATCATGCCCGATGCATCGCCCACGCCAAGCACGAACTGACCTGTCACCTGCCAGTGTACATAGCCAGCCAGCGTGGTCAGATACTTGATGTCATGAACATGCTCCTCATTGTCGAGGATGGCCTCGTAGAGGTGGCTGATGCTCCAGCGCAGGGGGATGTTATAGTTGAACAGTTCGCTGAGCTTGGCAGCGGCCTTACCCGTATTGGTGTTACGCCATGTGCGGAAGGGAACCAGGATTTCCTGTTTCTCGTTGAAGGCCATGTAGCCGTGCATCATGGCAGAGAAGCCGATGGCGGCCAGGCTCTCAATCTCGCACTCATACTGCTTCAGCACGTCCTTGCGCAGCTCTGCATAGCAGTCCTGCAAGCCGTACCAGATGGCCTCGGTGCTGTAGGTCCACAATCCGTCGACGAGTTGGTTCTCCCACTCGTGCGAGCCCTGTGCAATGGGTTTGTTGTCCTCATCGATAAGGACGGCCTTGATTCTCGTAGAACCGAACTCAATTCCCAGAATGGCTTTTCCAGCCTTAATAGTTTGTTTTGCGGTCATTGTTATAATTAGTTTTGGGGTTTTGTAATGCAAAAGTAACTTTTTTCCAGCAAATAGCCAAACAAATAGCCATATTTTTATGCGTCGGCAAACACTTTGCCGTCTTCAAGGGTGATGCTGAGTTTGGTGTACTCGCAATGGAAATCGTTTTCCAGACGGTCCAGATAGCGCCTGCTCTCCCATTGGCACATGGGCAGGTCGTGGAGCAGATAGTTTCCACAGGCCTCGGGGCGGGTGGCAGGCACCTCCGTCTGCGTGAGAATCCACTTGAGACACTCGATGGTCAGGCGGCGCATGTCGTCCACCGTATAGTCACCCACCATTATAATATACATACCCGTCAGGCACCCCATCGGTCCTACATAGACTACGTCGGCCTTTGCCTCGCTGTTGCGAAACCAAGTGGCCATGAGATGCTCGAGGCTGTGCATGGCTGCGGGCGCCATGGCAGGCTCTGCATTCGGTTCGGTGATACGCAGGTCGAAAGTGGTGAAGCCATTGTCCTTGCGGGACACGTAGATTCCCGGCTTCAGACGGGTGTGGTCGATGGTAAAACTCGTAATAACTTCCATTTTATTCTGTATTAATTTATGTTTCACATTGCTACCTCTTCCACGCTCCACTCACCCTTATCATGAGGGCAAGCAGCGCTTACGAAAGAGGCTATTGTATTGAATATTGGCCACAAAATTACAAAATTAATTTCGAAAAAAACAAAAAAAGAAATACTTCTGTATCTGTTTGGCTGTTTTTGTCCTTTTTTACATTTTTGTGACAAAAAATTTTGGTAAAAGCCAATTATTGTGTATCTTTGCCGAATAATACAACCAAAAGCATGAGATTAACAATCAAAACCCTATACCTTTTTGTCATATCCACCTTGATAGCACTCTCCGCCCAGGCAAGCAATGAGCGAGTCTTCAGGGTCATAAATGCGGCAAATGGTTTGGCTGACAACAGCTCACAGTACTTGGTGTGCACCAAAACGGGACGAATGATTATCTCGACACTCGGCAATCTGAATTTCTACGATGGTAACTCTTTCACCCATATCAACACCAGTACACAATTCCAATATCAGTTGCCCTTGTATAAGGGAAACTACCACCTCTATTTTGACAGGCGGCATCACCTCTGGGTGAAGAACACCTACTCGGTGACCTGTGTCGACCTGTCGCTGGAGCAGTTTGTCACGAATGTGGATTCCGTGTTTCGCAACGACCTGCAATGTCAGGACTTGGTGCAGGATCTTTTCACCGACCGCAATGGTAGCAACTGGCTCCTCACGGAGAACGGCCTCTACAGCGTTAATGAAAAGAAATACTACAACGTATTAAAAGACAGAAACTTACAAGACGTTGATGTATATGACGATAAGATTCTCCTGACCTTCTACGACAATGGTGAGGAGGTGGGACAGGACATAGCCACAGGCAAAACCATCCACCGCACAAAGTCGTATGAGTGGGATGATGCAGAGAAATATTCCAGTTCGTCACTGTTGTATGCCTATAAGGATGGCTATTTCCAGATACGCAATGGCGAAAAGGAATCCATCCTGATGTGGTTTGACCTGACCAATCTCAAATGGTCCATCCTGAAGCGGATGGAATACCACATGAACGGCATTGCCAAGGAAGATGACGGCCATGTGCTGCATATCCCGTCGGAGTACGGCTATTGGACCTATGACATTGAGACCAAGGAGTTTGAGCACATAGAGAACCTGCGACTTACCACAGGCAAGACGCTGAATACCGACTGCAACACGATGGCTTTTGACAAGCAGGGTGGCATGTGGATAGGAACGGAGAAACGCGGTTTGCTCTATGCACGTCCCGGCACTTCGCGCTTCAAGACCTATACCTGGGATCAGCCAGAGGCATTGGAAATGGAAGTGCTGATGCGAGAAATGAACCAGAACATTACGGAGTTCAACGGAAAGAAGGCCAACTGTATGTACACTGACAGTAGAGGCTGGTCGTGGTTTGGCACCACCTATGGACTGTACCTCTATCGTACGCCGAAGTCGGAGCCCGTCATCTTCACCCGCCGTACGGGATTGCTCAACAACGTCATCCACGCTGTGGTGGAAGACAAGAAGCACAATATCTGGATCAGTACGTCGTGCGGCATATCGTGCATCATGTTTGAGGGTGAGAAAATCATATTCGTCAACAGCTTCAATATTGATGACAACGTGCCCAACGAGTCGTTTGTCAACAGCAAGGCTATCTGTCTGGACGACGGGACCATCGCCATGCAGGCCATCGACCATGTCATCGTCTTCAATCCGGAGGATTTCGATATGGTCAACATACCGAGGCCGATCAAGCTATATCCGAAACTCGTCAGGATGATGGTCAACGGTAATTTTGTGGAGCCGAGGAAGTCTGAGGAAAACAACGTGATTATAGACAAGGCTATCTCGCGCATCTATGACATCAGCCTCAATTCCGACCAAAACAACCTGTCACTCACCTTCTCTGGCCTGAACTATTTCCGTCCGTTGCAGACCTACTATCGGGTGAGGGTGCTCGGTGCAGGCTTGGACAGTGACTGGAAAGTCTATTCCTACTATAACACCACAGGCAACGTGGACTATAAGGGCATGCTTCACCTGCCCCTGTTGGGCTTGCTCCCGGGTGAATATAGCATTGAGGTGCAGGCATCCATGTTCCCCAACCAGTGGCCTGAAAGACCGTATGTGTGGAAGGTCTTCGTGAACCAGCCTTGGTGGCGCACGACGGGCGTCTATATGGTTCTCTTGTTTGTGCTCATCGTCTTCCTTGTCGTCAACTTCTTCTTGTATAACAAGAACATGAAGATGCGTTCGCTCCGCAACAACGAGGAAAGCGACATGATACGCAAGATACGCTCGTTTGTGGAGCGCTGTGATTCGTTTGACAACGAATCGTTGTCGGTTACGCAAGAGGAGTTGTATGGCGACATTCAGGACACTAAGTCGCAGCTGAGTCCAAAATTCATCAAAGTCATGTTGAAGCTGATACCCTTTGTGCATAGTCATGCGAAGGGCGAGCTCACCATGAACCTGCTGAGCAAGGAGGCAGGGATGGACATTGTGGAGTTCTACAACGTCATTTCTGGTGAACTATATAAGAGTCCACGTGAACTGATGAAGCTGACCAGACTGCAGAAAAGCGTAAAGTTGCTACGTGATACCAAGAAGTCGGTGGAGGAGGTTGCCAAGGAGTGTGGTTTTGCCACGACCAACTATTTCATCGGTAGTTTCTTCCATCAGTTTAAGGTGACCCCGCTGGAGTATCGCGATGAATCATAATTGACTATGACAAGAGAAGAAGATATAAGGAATGCTGTAGAGACCATGCGCCGTGGCGGCGTTATTCTCTACCCAACCGACACGGTGTGGGGCATTGGGTGTGACGCCACCAATGCGGAGGCCGTGAAAAGAGTGTATGAAATCAAACAGCGCGATGACTCGAAGGCGTTGATTTGTCTCGTTGACAGTGATGCTCGCCTGCAGCGTTATGTGCGTAATGTGCCCGACGTGGCCTGGCAACTCATCGACTGCATGGACAAGCCTACCACGCTGATTCTTGATGGTGCCGTCAACCTTGCCCCCAATCTGATAGCCGAAGATGGCAGCATTGGCATTCGCATCACCCAGGAACCTTTTTCCAAAGAACTTTGCTTCCGTTTTCAGAAAGCCATCGTCTCGACCTCAGCCAATATCAGTGGTCAGCCATGTGCCCAGAACTATCGTGACATCGATCCCCAATTGCTCGAAGCCGTTGATTACGTCTGCTGGAGCCGTCGTCAGGAGCACAAGCCCCACACGCCGTCGAGCATTATCAAGCTGAAGCAGGGTGGGGAAGTGGAGATCATAAGAAAATAGATTCCTTCCCTATCAGCAAGGTATATAGACAGAATAATCCCCCACTTCGCAATCAGCAAAGTGGGGGATTGTCATTGTGTCATTGTGTTTACACCAGACCCTGAGCCATCATGGCCTTAGCCACCTTCATGAAGCCGGCCACGTTGGCACCCTTCACATAGTTGATGTAGCCATCAGGCTGTGTACCGTATTTCACGCAGTTCTCGTGAATATCGCTCATAATGCGCTTCAGATAGTCGTCGACCTCCTTAGCAGTCCAGCTGAGACGCTCCGAGTTCTGGCTCATCTCAAGACCCGATACCGACACACCACCGGCGTTGCTGGCCTTACCAGGAGAGTAGAGCAGCTTGGCATCCTGGAAGATCTTGATTGCCTCAGGCAGAGAAGGCATGTTGGCACCCTCGGCCACGGCAATGATACCGTTGTCAACCAGAGCCTGAGCCTCTTCACCGTTGATCTCGTTCTGTGTAGCGCAAGGCAGGGCGATATCGGCCTTCTCATACCAAGGACGCTTGCCCTCGTGATACTGAGCGGTGGGATATTCCTCGACGTACTCCTTGATACGACCGCGCTCCACGTTCTTCAGCTCCATGATGTAATCCAGCTTCTCACGGTCAATACCATCTGGGTCGTAGATATAACCATCGGAATCACTCATGGTCAAAGGAATAGCACCCAGCTGGATGCACTTCTCAGCAGCATACTGAGCCACGTTACCAGCACCAGAGATCAGCACCTTCTTGCCCTTGATGTCGATGTTGCGTGTAGCAAGCATAGAGCAGAGGAAGTAGACTGTGCCGTAACCGGTAGCCTCAGGACGGATAAGTGAACCACCGAAGGGGATTCCCTTTCCTGTGAGCACACCCTGGAACTGGTGGGTCAGCTTCTTGTACTGTCCGAAGAGATAACCAACCTCACGGCCACCAACGCCAATATCACCTGCAGGCACGTCCTCATCAGGACCAATGTGACGATAAAGCTCGTTCATGAAGGCCTGACAGAAACGCATCACCTCGGCCTCGCTCTTGCCACGTGGCGAGAAGTCAGAGCCACCCTTGGCACCGCCCATCGGCAGCGTGGTCAACGAGTTCTTGAAGGTCTGCTCGAAAGCAAGGAACTTCAGGATACCCAGATTTACTGATTTGTGATAACGCAATCCGCCTTTATACGGGCCAATGGCGTTGTTATGCTGTATGCGATAACCCATGTTGGTCTGCACGTTGCCTTTGTCATCCACCCATGTGACACGGAACTCGATGACGCGATCGGGGATGCACAGACGCTCGATCAGGTTCGACTTTTCAAACTCAGGATGCTTGTTGTACTCCTCCTCAATGGTAGGAAGAACTTGACTCACTGCCTGGATGTACTCCGGCTCATTCGGAAATCTCAATTTGAGATCTTCTACAACTTTTGCTGCATTCATAATCTTTTTTCCTTTAAGTTGAACTATTTTTATATGAATTTTTTAGTGTTTGCGTTCACTTGTTTTTTGATTTCGGTTGCAAAGTTACACAAAAAAGATAATTCTACAAACAAATCGTCAACTTTTTTATGTAAAATGCTTTCGTTTTGTTACAAAATACCCGTTTTTTATCTTCTTTTTGATATATATCAATCGGTTTTGCGTATAATTTGTAAGATAAAGGTGGTTTGTGAATAGACATGAACGCTGAAGCTCGGTTTTATTGGTATGATGTAAAAAGTGGCCTCCCCCTACTACATTCCCAATTCTATTAGAATCGATATTATGATAAATAGGATATTGGAAAAGAAAAGAGAGGCACCTATCTTCCTGCAGGATGCCTCTCTTCTATTACTTCTCAGCAGCTTTCTTTGCTGCGGGAGCCTTATAACGTTTATTCAAGCCGTTGATCACGTCTTGGGTAATATCGTATTTCTTATTTGCCAAGAGAATGTTGTCTCCACTTTTTGCAAGAATCATATCATACTTCTTGTCCTTATTGTAGATAGCCAAGAAGTTGTTCAGAGAATCACGCAGAGCTACGTTGAACTTCTGAGACTCCTGAGCCAGTTCGTTCTCCAGGCGTGCTTGCAAGGCTGCAAGGTCGTTCTGCTGGCGCTGCAGAGCATTCTGTACGCTCTCGGCCTGTTCGCGGCTGGTGAAGCCATTGTTCTGCAACTTCTGCTGGAAGTTGGCAGCGGCGGCCTGCAACTGGTTGCCTTTCTGGTTGAGTGTGTTACGGGCGTTGTTGCTCTTCTTCTCCAGTTCCTTGCTCTTCTCCTTAGCAAACTCAAACTGGGTCATCAGCGAATCAACCTCGACGTATGCAATGCGCATTCCGCCCTGACTACTCACTTCGGCACTGGCCGCTGGCTGTTCGTCCATCTTGGGACTCTGGTTGTTACATGCACTCACCATAGCAGCTATGGCCAGGGCAAACAAAAGTGTTTTCTTCATACCTTATTATATATATACTTTGGTTAGTTATTCTTTTCATTGACGGCAAACGAGCTTTTCGTACGCATCTCCCTGTCCTGATCCATGACACAATGTATTCCACGTTCTTTCATTGCCTCGGAGTCATGAATATGCTGTGAAGAAAACTCTCCATTCTTCCGAAAAAAAAGCTTTACACAGAAAAATGCCATCGATATAGCAATTATTAACGCGCTAAATAGGATAAGTTCCGTCATTTTTTATTAATTTTGCGGGTGCAAAGTTACGCAAATAAGTAGAAACACTGCAAATTAAAGATTAAATAATACTGAAAAATGAATAAAACAGAGTTAAAACCTGCCGTTGTGTTTGAGCAGTTTGCAAAGATTAACGAAATTCCACGCCCTTCGAAGCGTGAGGAGAAGATGATTGACTACCTCCGTACGTGGGGCGAAAGCCACGGTCTGGAGACCAAAGTGGACGAAACGGGCAATGTGCTTATCCGCAAGCCTGCCACTCCTGGCTACGAGAACCGTAAGACGGTCATCCTGCAGAGTCACATGGATATGGTGTGTGACAAACTGGTTGACGTGGAATTTGACTTTGACCACGATGCCATCAAGACCTACGTCGAAGGAGAATGGCTGACGGCTGAGGGTACCACCCTGGGTGCCGACGACGGTATAGGTTGCGCTATCGAGTTAGCCATCCTGGCCAGTGACGACATTGAGCATGGACCATTGGAGTGCGTCTTCACTCGTGACGAGGAGACGGGCCTGAGCGGTGCTGAGGGAATGAAGGCTGGCTTCATGACGGGCGACTACCTGATTAATCTTGATTCTGAGGATGAGGGAGAAATTTTCGTCTCCTGTGCCGGTGGCCGAAACACCACAGCCAAGTTTGCCTTCAAGCGTCAGGCACCCCGAGCAGGACAGTTCTTCCTGCGTGCTCAACTCAAAGGTCTGACGGGCGGACACTCTGGTGACGACATCAACAAGAAACGCGCCAATGCCATCAAACTGTTAGGACGCTTCCTCTATCAAACGATGAAACGCTACGATGGCATGGAGCTGGCACAGTTCCATTCGGGCAAGTTGCATAATGCCATTCCTCGTGATGGTTATTTCGTGATTGGCGTACCCAGCGAGGTAAAGGAGAATGTGAAGGCCGACTGGAATATCTTTGCCGCCCAGGTGGAAGAAGAGTTCCACGTCACCGACACTCAGATGGTATGGTCGATGGAGAGCACCGATGCAGAGGATGTGATCGATCCCGAAGTGGCTACCCGCTTCATCACAGCCTTACAGGTAGTGGACAATGGTATCTATGCCATCTGTCAAGATCCTGAGCTGCAAGGCATGGTGGAGACTTCGAGCAATATCGCCAGCGTACATACAGAAGCTGAGGAAATCAGTATTCTCTCATCGCAGCGTAGCAATGTCATGTCAAATCTTGACAATATGTGTGCCACCATTCGAGCCACCTTCGAACTGGCTGGTGCCAAGGCTTGGTCGAGCGATGGCTATCCCGCTTGGAAGATGCGTCCTGAAAGCCAGTTGCGCGACACGGTAGTAGCTTGCTACAAGGAGCTATTCGGCAAGGAGCCCATTGTGCGTGGCATTCATGCTGGTTTGGAGTGCGGTCTCTTCTCCGAGCGCTATCCTGCACTTGACATGGTGAGCTTCGGCCCCACCCTGCGTTTTGTCCATACGCCCGACGAGCGTCTCCATATTCCCACCGTGCAGATGGTGTGGGATCATCTGTTGCTCATCCTGAAACGCATCCCCTGAAAATGGACCGCAGGTATATCATCATAGGCATAACGGCTTTTGTCTTTCTGTTCGTCTCGTGCGGGCAGAAACATAAAGCCGTGAATGTGGTAGAGGACTTCATCGAACAGTATGCCCAGTACCCCGACGAGATGAAAGAGCGAGAATTTGAGCATTTCGACTCTACGAAGGTCATCAGCGACTCGCTTGTCCTTGCCATGCAGCAACGGGGAAACGAGCTTTACAAAAGCCCTATCCCCTACCCTGTCCGCACATCCGGGCGCATGCTCTATCATATTCGCATGAGCTATGTCTATAAGGGCGACACCCTCTGGCAGACATTCTATTTAGATGAGACGCTGGAGCATGTGGTGGCTGTAAAATGATGGATAAAATATTGGAAGTTAACAAGTTGAGGTTATTTGAGCAAAGAATTTATTGAAATAAAGGGAGCGCGAGTCAACAACCTAAAGAATATTGACGTGCGCCTGCCCCGCAACAAGTTCATCGTCATTGCTGGCGTCTCAGGCTCTGGCAAGTCGACCTTAGCTTTCGACACGCTTTATGCCGAGGGTCAACGTCGCTATGTGGAGAGCTTGTCGAGCTATGCCCGACAGTTCCTTGGTCGTATGAACAAGCCAGAGTGCGACTTCATCCGTGGCATTCCACCCGCTATTGCCATCGAGCAAAAGGTCATCGCCCGCAATCCGCGAAGCACCGTGGGCACGTCGACGGAGATATACGAATACCTGCGCCTGCTCTTTGCCCGTATCGGCCATACCTACTCACCCATCAGCGGCCAGGAGGTGAAGAAACACTCCACCGAGGACGTCGTACAGAAGATGCTGGAGTTCTCTACTGGCACTAAGTTCATGGTCTTGGCTCCCTTCCACCTCGTCGAGGGCCGTACGCAGGAACAGCAGCTAAAGATGTATATCTTGCAAGGATATAGTCGTATCTGGGTAGGTGGTGAGGTGGTCCGTATTGAAGACTATCTGCAACAGCCGTCTTCTTCTTTTGAAGAGCTTTACCTCATTATCGACCGTCTCTCCGTGGACAGTTCCAAGGATAATATCTCCCGACTGGTCGACTCTGCCGAGACAGCCTTTTTTGAAGGCAACGGTGAGTGCAGGCTCATGTTCCTGCCATCCAACATCTGCTACGATTTCTCCATGCGCTTTGAGGCCGATGGCATGACCTTCGAGGAACCCAACGACCAGATGTTCTCGTTCAACTCACCCGCCGGAGCCTGTCCCGA
>Ga0326513_10003893_pt1 | contig 10744 bp, 11 predicted proteins | sample 2_2465_0518_D_FD_203654 | JGI IMG/M metagenome (GOLD analysis project Ga0326513, IMG submission 203654) | Bovine rumen microbial communities from UC Davis, California, United States - 2_2465_0518 | ecosystem: Host-associated > Mammals > Digestive system > Stomach > Rumen | place: USA... | reverse complement strand
GATGGGAATGGAGCCTGTGATGTCGATGATGGCGAACATGACGATGAACGCGCTGAGGATCTCGACGATGTCTATTTGATGTATAATTTCAAGCATGACAATTATTTATGTTCCCTGAAAGGGCTGTTTGCAAATTGCAAAGATACGAAAAAAAATTAAAATGGTTTTGCCATGTCGGGCAAGTTTCGTATTTTTGCAGTTCATTTTGTTATGATAACATACAAGAAATACATATTAGACAACGGTTTGAACGTGGTGACGCACGAGGCGTGGGACACGCCGCTGGCGACGGTGAATGTGCTGTACAGCGTCGGAGCCAGGGACGAGGACCCGTCGCGGACAGGATTCGCCCATCTGTTTGAACACCTGATGTTCGGCGGCACGGAACGGGTGCCGGATTTCGACGCCGTGGTGTCGTCGCTCGGCGGGGAGAACAATGCGTTCACCAACAACGACTATACCAACTACTACATCACCGTGCCCGTCGACGGCCTGGAGACCAGCCTCATGCTGGAGGCCGACCGCATGGCCCACCTGGCCCTCAACGCCAAGGCCCTGAGCGTGCAGCAGAGGGTGGTGACGGAGGAGTACAACCAGCGCTACATGAACCAGCCCTACGGTGACATGTGGCTGCTGATGCGTCCGCTGTGCTACAAGGTGCACCCCTACCGCTGGCCGACCATCGGGGCGGACATACGCCATGTGGGCGAGGCCACGCTGGAGGATGTGCAGGCGTTCCACAGCCGCTACTACCGTCCGGCGAACGCCATCCTGGCGGTGGCGGCACCGATGGAAAGCGAACGGATCATAGGCCTTGTGGCAAAGGCCTGGGGCTGCGAAGCGTGGAGCGTGGAGAGCGGTGAGCGGTGTTTTGCGTGCGAGCGCGAATACCCTGCCGAGCCGGAGCAGAGGGAGCCGAGAAGGCTCGAGGTGGAGCGCGAGGTGCCGGCCACGGCGCTCTATATGGCCTGGCCCATGTGTGGACACTTCGGCAAGGACTTCAGGGCATGCGACCTGGTGAGCGACGTGCTGGGCAACGGGACGTCGAGCCGCGTGTATGGCAATATCGTGCGTCCGGGCCGCCTGGTGTCGGAAGCCGACGTGTACATCAGCGGCGAGGCGGGTCCGGGACTGATGGTGATGAGCGCCAAGCTGCTGCCGGGCGTGGAGGTGAACGAGGTGGCCGAAGCCCTTCGCAAGGAGGCACGGACGCTGGTGGAAGAGGGCGTCGAGGAGGGTGAGCTGGAGAAGGTGCAGAACAAGTACGAGAGCACCTTCGTCTTCTCGCAGTACAAGGCGTCGGACCGGGCGATGAGCCTGTGTCACTACACCTGGCTGGGCAATACCGGCCTGGCCAACAGCGAGCCCGAAGCCTACCGGCGCATTTCGCCGGCCGACGTGCAGCGTGCTGCTCGCGAGGTGTTCCGCGACGAGCGGGAGAACATGCTGGTGATTAAAGGGAAATAAATCAAAAAAAGGATATGAAACTGATAGACGGACTGGTGGATGCCTTCTGGCGTGCAAGGAAATGGTTTGCGAAGGTGGACTATCGCGGACTGTTCAACCGCTGCATCAATGCTATCGGTGCCATAATGCACAGGTTGCTCTTCGGATGGCTGATACCCAAGCGCTACCGCAATCTGACCAAGAAGCAGATTTTCGAGATTATCTTCAAGAGCGACACGCCGGCGGGCAAGCGTTTCGACGTGTGGCTGCTGGTGATGATCGTGGCTAATATCGTGTTGCTGCTGGTGGACAGCCTGACGGGCACCACGTCGACCATGAACAGCCGTGCACACCTGTCTATATCGTACATCATTTTCAAGGTGTTGGAGTGGGCGTTCACCCTGCTGTTCACCTTCGAATACTACCTTCGAATCTACTGCCTGAAGCATCCCCGGAAGTATGTGCTGTCGTTTTGGGGAGTGATTGATTTCCTGAGTATCTTCCCGGCGTGGCTGAGCATCTTTGTGCCTGCCACCCAGGCACTGACGGTGCTGAGGCTGCTGAGGGTGATGCGTATTTTCCGCATCTTCAAGCTGGAGCGTTTCCAGCTGGAGGCATTCCACCTGCTGAACGCCTTGCGCAACAGTGTTGTCAAGATATTGATATTTATGATGTTCATGCTTGTGGCGGCGGTGATACTGGGTACGCTGATGTACTCGTTCGAGAGCGGGGTGAACCCGGCCTTCAAGAGCATCCCGACGGGCATCTACTGGGCCGTGGTGACCATCACGACGGTGGGCTACGGCGATGTGGTGCCGGTGACGACGGGCGGCAGGTTCCTGGCAGTGATAGTGATGCTGCTCGGCTATTCCATCATAGCCGTGCCGACGGGTGTGGTGGCAGGAGAGACCATACTGGAATACAAACGTCCACGCAACCGTATGCGCAAGAACCCGTTGCAGGGCGAATACGAAGAGGATGAGGCAATAAAGAATTGACACAATGAACTGGAAGGCGCTACTGACGATGATGGTGTTTGGACTGTGGCCGCTGTGGGCTGCAGGCCAGACGGTTGACGGTACGGTGAGCGATGCTCGTACCGGCGAAACCCTCATCGGCGCCACGGTGCTGGAGACCGCCACGGGCAAAGGCACGGTGACCAACGCCTACGGCCGTTTCACGCTGACCCCCGGCGTAAGCCATGCTACGCTGAAGGTGAGCTATATCGGCTATGCCTCTCAGACCTTCGAGGTGGAGCTGGCCGGCGACAGGACACTGGAGGTGAGGCTCGAGCCGTCGGTGGACTTGCAGGAGGTGACCGTCACGGCCGAGCGGGCCGGTATGCCGACGGTGAGCCAGATGAGTGCCATCGAGGTGCCGGTGGAGCAAATCAAGATGGTGCCGGTGCTCTTCGGCGAGGCCGATGTGCTGAAAGCCATACAGCTGCTGCCGGGAGTGCAGAGCGGTATGGAGGGCACGAGTGGCATCTATGTGCGCGGCGGCGGCCCCGACGAGAACCTCTTCCTGCTGGACGGCATACCGCTATACAACGTCAACCACCTGGGAGGGTTCTTCAGCGCCTTCAACAGCGATGCCGTCAAGAATGTCACCCTGTACAAAGGCAGCTTCCCGGCCCGTTTTGCGGGACGCATCTCCAGCGTGCTCGACATTGCCACCAACAACGGCAACGACAAGGAATGGCACGGGTGCGTGACGTTGGGCGCCATTGCCGCCAAGGTCTCGGTGGAAGGACCCATAGTGAGAGAAAAGACCACGATGAGCGTGTCGCTGCGGCGCACCTATCTGGACGCGCTGTTGCGCCCCTTGATGGCCATTGCATCGGCAGAGGACGACATGGACGACATCAGTGCGGGATACTATTTCTACGACCTCAATGCCAAGGTGACGCACAAGTTCAGCGACCGCAGCCGGCTTTATGCAACGCTCTATATGGGCAACGACGCGATATATATGGATTTGGAATCGGACCGTTCCGACGACGACTCACGGAATCTGGAGAAGTCGGGCATGAAGTATGGCTGGGGCAATATGGCTGCTGCCGTCAGGTGGAACTATGTGCTCAACCCGAGGCTCTTCATGAACGTGACGGGGTCGTACACGCGCTATCGCAACAGCCTGGACTTCGGCATCGAAGCCCATTACACAGAGGCTGACGGCAGCCGCGAGGACGAGGAGATGGCCATGGACTACAATTCGGGAATCCGCGACTTTACGGCGAGGGTGGATTTCGACTACACGCCGCTGCCGGAGCACGATATCAAGTTCGGAGGGGTGGTGACGCACCACCTTTTCACGCCCGAGGTGACGGGGTTCAAACTGAAGCTGGAAGAGACAGGCAATGTGATAGAAAACATCAATAGCAAGATGGGCGAAAGCCGCGTCAGGGCCGAGGAGATGACCCTCTATGGCGAAGACGACTGGAGCCTGACGGACGCGTTGAAGGTCAATGCCGGTGTGGCCTTGGCGGGTTTTCTGGTGGAGGGCAAATTCTATCCCTCGGTGCAACCGCGACTGAGCGGACGCTTCATGATAACGGACGACCTCTCGGTCAAAGCCGGATATGCGTATATGACCCAGTACCTCCACCTGCTGAGCACCAGCAATATCAGTCTGCCCACCGACCTTTGGGTGCCCGTCACCAATCGCATACCGCCCATGGGAAGCCACCAGGTGGCCCTGGGGGTGTTCTACACAAGGTGGGGTATCGATTTCTCCGTGGAGGGCTACTACAAGTGGATGCACAACCTGATGGAGTATCGACCCGGCAGCACATTCCTGGGCTCCAGCACGGGCTGGGAAAACAAAGTGTGCCTGGGCGATGGCCGTGCCTATGGCATAGAGTTCTTGGCGCAGAAGACGGTGGGCAAGCTCACAGGATGGGTGGGATACACCCTGAGCCGAACACTGCGCCGTTTCGACGATATCAACAACGGCGAGGAGTTCCCGGCCAAGTTCGACCGCATCCACGACCTGTCCGTCACGCTGCAGTACAAACCAAGCGAGAAGTTCGACTGCGGTGTCACCTGGGTCTATGCCACCGGCGACACCCGCACGTTGGCCTTGCAGGAGTTTCAGGGACAAACTGCATCGGACTGGCTGGTTGGCGGCATGAACAGGTCACGCTACGGCTACATAGAGCACCGAAACAACTTCCGTATGCCATCCTACCACCGTCTGGATATCAGTGTCAACTTCCACAAACGTAAGAAGCATGGCATAAGGACTTGGAACATCAGTGTGTACAACGTCTACAACCGTCAGAACCCCTTCCTGATTTATAAGGACTACCGCAATGAATTGACGGATGGCACCTACCAAAGGAAACCTATATTGAAACAGCTCTCGTTGTTCCCGATTATCCCCACGGTTTCATACATATATAAGTTTTGAATGTGATGATTATGAGAAAAATACTATACATATTGACAATGGTATTGGCGCTGACGGCATGCACCAGAGAACTGGAGGTGGACATGGAGTATGCGGAGCCGGAAGTGGTGGTGATGTCGTGTATTGAGCCCGACAGTTTGGTCAGGGTCAATCTCAGCTTCAGTCGCTACTTCCTCGCAGTTGCCGACGATTTCCGTCCTATCGAGAATGCCAAGGTCAGACTTGAAGTCAACGGGACGGAGGTGGCTGTTGCAGACAGTGCGCAAGGCGGTAGATACCTGCTGAACTACCGCCCCACCGAGGGCGACCGGCTGCGGCTGCGGGCGCATGTTCCGGGACACGACGAAGTGTCGGCCACTACGGTGATGCCACGCGGGGCTGCGGTGAGCAACATGAGGATTGTCAGTATTGAATCCGACGGGAAAAGCAACATCCGCTTCACCCTCCACGACCCGGCCGGCGAGGATAACTATTACCTCATTCGAGTCATCCAGGAGTATCAATCCGGCAGCGTGTCGGACAACACCTACTGCGATTTCTCGTGCAACGACTATATGCTCACCGAGGGCGGAGACATCTTCTCCATATTGGAAAGCGACGGCTCGGGCGAGACCTTCGGCACGGTGCTGGCTTTCCCCGACGACAATATTGACGGCACCGACCATGAGGTGAGCCTTAAGGTGCGAAACTATCGCGGCTCGACTTTTTATGTTGAAATCGTCACCTGTTCTCGCGACTATTATCTCTATGAAGTATCCTCACGGCTTTATGACGACGATCCTTTTTCCTCGCTCTTTTCCGAGCCGGTACAGATACACTCCAACATATCCGGCGGCATAGGCATCTTCGGAGCCCGCAGCCGTAAAGTCTACTCAATACCCTCACAATCATGACGAAAATACTCATATCCGACCGTACCCATGAGGTATTGGAGCAGAAGCTCCGCGACGCTGGCTTCGAGGTCAGTGTGGAACCGGGGCACGACTACGAGAGTCTCATCGCCGCCGCACAGGGATGCGACGGGCTGGTGGTGCGGAGCAAGGTGGTGGTGGACCGTGCGTTCATCGACCGTGTGCCCTCGCTGCGCTGCATCGGCAGGGTAGGGGCCGGCATGGAGACCATCGATGTGGAATACGCCGAGAGCAAGGGAATACGTTGTCTCAACAGTCCCGAGGGCAACCGCGATGCCGTGGGAGAGCATGCCGTGGGCCTGCTGTTGGCGTTGCTGAACAACATCGCCCGTGCCGACGCCGAGGTGCGTCGGGGGTTGTGGCGTCGCGAAGAGAACCGGGGCTATGAGCTGGGGAACCTCACCGTGGGCATCATCGGCTACGGCAACATGGGTCACGCCTTTGCCCAAAGGCTCAGCGGGTTCGGCTGCCGGGTGGTGGCCTACGACAAATACAAGGCGCCGGAGGGCGTCGAGGCGGTGTCGCTCGAGGAACTGCAGGGGGTGGCCGACGTGGTCAGCTTCCATGTGCCGCTCACCGGCGAAACCCGCCATTACCTCGACGCCGGCTTCATTGCTTCCATGCGCAAGCCCTTCTTCCTGCTGAACACCTCGCGCGGGGCGGTGGTGGACACCGCTGCGTTGGCACGTGGCTTGGAGGAGGGCAAGGTGCGGGGTGCCGCACTGGATGTGCTCGAATACGAGGATATGACCAAGGACGGCCTGGCCGATGCGCCGGAGCCGATGCAGTACCTCCTGCGGAGCGACCGTACGGTGCTTACGCCCCACGTGGCGGGATGGACTGTGGAATCGAAATATAAACTCGCCGCCGTACTGGCGGACAAAATAATTGATGTGCTGAAATGATTATAGTGAAGAACAGTATCGTCTCCGACGACATTGCCGACTGCCGCTTCGGCTGCGACCTCGCCTGTTGCAAGGGCGCCTGCTGTGTCGACGGCGACAGCGGGGCTCCCCTGCTGGAAGAGGAGGTGGCGAAGCTCGAAGCCGTGCTGCCCGATGCCCTGCCACGCATGACCGACGCCGGGCGTGAGGCCGTGGCCAGTCAGGGCGTAGCTGTGCGCGACAAGGACGGCGACCTCGGCACTCCGCTCATCGACGGTGGGGCCTGCGCTTTCATCACCTACGGCGCCGACGGCTGTGCCCTCTGCGCCCTGCAGGGGTTGTACAAGCCGGTGTCGTGCCACCTGTACCCCATCCGCGTGGAGGACTACGGCGAGTTCACGGCTGTGAACTACCACCAGTGGGACATCTGCCGCTGCGCCAAAGGCAAGGGCGAACCCCTGTATGTGTACCTGAAAGAACCTCTCGTCCGTCGCTTCGGGCAGGAGTGGTACGACGAATTAATTGAACAGATAAACTTGAGAAACAATGGATAAGAAAAAACGTGCCTGGATTTTTGTCCTGATAATGACCGCCATCGTCGTGGTCGACCAAATAGTGAAAATACTGGTGAAAACCAATATGCAGATCGGCGAAGACATACCGCTGATTGGCGAGTGGTGTCGCCTGCATTTCATAGAGAACGAGGGCTTTGCCTTCGGCGCAACGCTTGGGGGAACTGCGGGGAAGATCATCCTGACGCTCTTCCGCATAGTGGCCATAAGCGCCATTATCTGGTATCTTGTCCGCCTGATGAAAAAGGAAGACACCCGCACCTCGTTCCTGGCATGCATCTCGCTTATTCTGGCAGGAGCCGTCGGCAACCTCATCGACAGTTGCTTCTACGGAGTCGTCTTCAACGAAAGCTACTACGAACCCGCTGTTCTCTTCCCCCCCGAGGGAGGCTATGCGCCGCTGCTGCAGGGCAAGGTGGTGGACATGTTCTACTTCCCCCTGTTCGAATTCAACTGGCCGCAGTGGATTCCCTTCATCGGCGGCGAGCACTTCCTCTTCTTCAGCGCCATCTTCAATGTGGCCGATGCCGCCATCACAATTGGCGCAATTTGGCTTCTGATAGAGCTGGTTTTCTTCTCTCCGAAAGGGAAAAAAGAGAAAGTGGACGAAAAAAATTAATTCCTAAAACGACTGAAAATCAATTTCGATATACAGGAGTATTCCAATTTTTAGAAAAAAAATTTGGCCGGTTTGCAAAAAGTTCGTACTTTTGCATCCGATTTCAAGAGTTGGCGTCGTAGCTCAGTTGGTAGAGCGAAGGACTGAAAATCCTTGCGTCACTGGTTCAAATCCAGTCGATGCCACGCGAAAGGGAGACCCGAAAAAGGTCTCCCTTTTTTTGTATACAATAATTCCGCGAAAGCAGCGTTATATAATATTATGACAAAGATACTCATAGTAGACGACGAACAGGACCTCTGCGAGATCCTCAGTTTCAACCTCCAGAGCGAGGGCTACGAGACTGACACCGCCCCCAGCGCCGAGGAGGCCCTTGCGCTGGTCGACGCCGGCCGGCGCTACGACCTGCTGCTGCTCGACGTGATGATGGACCGCATGTCGGGCTACGACCTTGCCGCCCTGCTCCGCAGCCGTGACGACAACACCCCGATCATCTTCCTCACCGCCCGCGACGCCCACGACGACCAGCTGCAGGGCTTCGCCGCCGGCGCCGACGACTACATCACCAAGCCTTTCTCCTTCGACACCGTGCTGGCGCGTGTCAAGGCCGTGCTCCGCCGCAGCGCCCCGTCGGCCCCCGCCGAGCCCGACTGTCTGACCAAGCGCGAGCACCTCATCCTCGACCTCTTCCGGCAGCATCCGGGACGCTATTTCACTCGCGAAGAGATTCTTGCCGCCGTGTGGCCGGGCGACGCCCTGGTGGGCGAACGCAGCGTGGATGTCCACATAGCGCGCCTGCGCAAGAAACTGGGCGCCGAGGGATCACGGATTGTCAACAAAACAGGTTTCGGCTATGGACTGGTCTGACTGGGCTGTATGGGTGGCGCTGGCGGCCATCCTCGTAGTGCTGTTTCTCTACATACGCCTGATGCTTAAGAATGTACGCCTCAAGCAGTTGGCCGACGAGGCCAACCGCCTGCGCCGCGAGGCCGAGGCCACCGAGCAGCGCAACCGCCAGCTGAAACAGGAGATGACCTCCAACATCGCCCACGAGCTGAAGACCCCCGTCAGCTCCATCCGCGGCTACCTGGAGATACTCCTCTCCGACAAGCCTGTCGACGACGACCGCCGCCGCTACTTCCTCGACCGCTGCTACCGCCAGACCCTCCGCCTCTCCGACCTCATACAGGACGTGTCCATCATCAACAAGCTGGAGGAGAGTTCCGACCTCTTCCCGCGCACCGACGTCGATGCCCGCACGGTGGCCGACGAAGCCGTGGCCGACCTTGCCGACAAGGCCGCCGCCGCCGCCATCACACTGCACAACAACCTGCCGCCCATGCCCATGCAGGGCAACCACGAACTGCTCTACTGCATCTTCCGCAACCTGCTGGAGAACTCCGTCTCCTATGCCGGCGAGGGGGTGGACATCGTGCTCGAAACCTACGACCCCCCGAAAGTCAACACCCAGCCACCCAGCCACTCGGCCACCCACTATTATCTCCACTTCTACGACACCGGCAAGGGCGTGGCCGACGAGTACCTCTCGCGCCTCTTCGACCGCTTCGTGCGCATCGACAGCGGCCGCTCGCGCCAGAACGGAGGCACCGGCCTGGGCCTCAGCATCGTCAAACACTCCGTCCTCTTCCACGGAGGCGAAATCTACGCCAAGAACCGCCCCGAAGGCGGCCTGGAATTCTTCTTTTCACTTAAAAAAATGTAAAGAACTATGCAAAGAACTGATATTCAAGTACGATTTAACGACGTCGACCAGATGGGCCACGTCAACAATGCCGTCATCATGGAATACTTCGACCTCGGCAAGGAGGCCTTCTTCGCCGAACGCGGCCTGCCGCCCGAGGAGGGCGACTTCACCGTGATGATAGTCCACTACGACGTCGACTTCAAACGCCAGATCCACTTCCACGACCGTATCCACGTCACCACCGAGACCGAACGCCTCGGCACCAAGAGTGTCACTGTGCTCCAGCGAGTTGTGGACAGCAACAACGGCGACATCTGTGCCGAATGCCACACCGTTTTGGCCGGCTACCGCCGCTCCACAGCCTCCTCCGCCGTCATCCCCGACGACGTCCGCCAGCGCCTCTCGGAGTGATTTTTTTGAAAAAAAGTTTTCAACATGTGTAATATTTGACACATTTTTTGCGTCTAATATATATAGAAAGACATTTAAACCACAAAAATATGGGAAAAAACAAATCTTCAATCTTTACGTTTGCTACCATGGCTGTCTCTTTGGTCATGCTGACAAGCTGTGTGGCAAAAGCTCCTGAGCATAAACTCTACATTCCCGACGGGTCGATGGGTATGGATGAATTGACTGCTATCGCGCAAGATACCAGTCATTTCCGTGCCCTCATCTTCACCAGCCCGTATTGCTATGGGTGCCGCCAGGCAATGGACGAAACCCGCCGTGCCGTCGAGGCCATGGACACCTCGCTGTGGCGTGTGTACTACCTTATTGTCGAGGATATTGCCGACTCCGCCCACTGGCAACAGGTGGTGGACGACATGGTGGACCTCGGCGCCCGCCGCGAGTGGATACACCACTGCAGCCTGCCCTTCGCCAAGGACGCCTACCGCGATGTCGTCGCCCTCTTCCGCACGGCGCAACCCCTTGACAATCGCAGCCGTATGGAGGGCGTTCCCTTCGAGCTGGTGGTCGATACCAACAATTTTATCCCGGTCATACGCTGCAAACCGGCCCCCGATGCCGACAGCGAGTGGTTCGAGCTGAACACCTTCATCTACGAGGACTACCTCCGCCAGTACACCGACTTCAGTATCGACGACGGCTCCTATGTTGTCAACTCCACCTCCGATCCTGCTCCAGAGACTCATGTGGTGGTCCTGGAACGGTAGCCCTTCCCCTCGTACCAT
>Ga0326513_10003891_pt1 | contig 10747 bp, 14 predicted proteins | sample 2_2465_0518_D_FD_203654 | JGI IMG/M metagenome (GOLD analysis project Ga0326513, IMG submission 203654) | Bovine rumen microbial communities from UC Davis, California, United States - 2_2465_0518 | ecosystem: Host-associated > Mammals > Digestive system > Stomach > Rumen | place: USA... | reverse complement strand
TGCACAAATTTTCACACGGTATGTTTTTCATAAAGGAATAGAACATGAAGATAAGGGCCAAATGCAAAATATGCGGAACTGAATATTGGAAGAAGAACGGCAAAGCAATGTATTGTTCTGACGAATGCAAGAAAACGGCCACCAGGAACAGGCAGAAGAAGTGGAGAGAAGAGCATCCGGGATATTCGAAGAAGTGGCGTGAAGCTCATCCCGGTTATGATAAAGAATGGTATGAATCACATACTCATTATGGCCGTGACCGTTCGAGGGAGATCAGGGGAAGCAAAGAATATAATCGTGAATGCATTGTGTGCGGGAAGTCTTTTAAAACATGGCTGCCCCACAAATGGACTTGCAGTGAAAAATGCCAAATAGCATATAAATCAAAAAGGATACCTGCCGAACAAATTATTGATACAGACATTACTCTTGAAAAGTTGTTTGAAAGAGATAATGGAGTGTGTTATCTATGTGGCGAGAAATGTGATTGGTCTGACAGGGATGCTGACAGAAATGCCATTGGACCACGGTATCCTTCAATTGATCACGTTTTTCCTATAGCGAGAGGCGGGAAGCATTCGTGGAGCAATATAAAACTTGCTCATATAGGATGTAATGCGTCTAAAAAGGATAAGATTCTCGAAGAGGTAATTTGATATGGCTGAATTTAAAGGAATACAGTATTTAAGGGATAAACTGGCATTGAAAAAGATCCGAGTGCAGACCCGCTATGATTATTATGAGATGAAGTACTTTGTGCGTGATTTCGCCATCAGTACTCCCCCGGAGCTGAGATGGTGGATGTCTGTCCTGGGATGGTGTGGCAAGGCAGTGGACAGCCTGGCAGACCGTTTGGTCTTCCGTGAGTTTTTCAACGATGTCTTTAACATGAATGACATTTTCAACGCCAATAACAAGGATGTGCTGATTGATTCTGCTATCCTGGGTGCCCTGATCAGTTCCTGCGACTTTATTTACATCGCAGCGGATGACAGCGGATTCCCACAGATGCGAGTCATTGACGGAAGACATGCCACCGGCATCATTGACCCGATCACCAACATGCTCAAGGAAGGCTATGCGGTATTAGAGTGGGATGATAACAATAACCCTATCACAGAAGCATACTTCATTCCGGGAAGTACAGAGATATATCAGAATGGCAGAATGGTGGGAGCAGTTCCAAACAGTGCGCCTTATCCGCTTCTGGTTCCGATCATCAACCGGCCGGATGCAGTGAGGCCGTTCGGACACTCACGGATCAGCCGGGCATGTATGTCCATTGTAGGTTCGGCCGTCCGTACCGTTAAGCGGTCAGAGATCAGTGCGGAGTTTTACAGCTTCCCACAGAAGTATATTCTTGGCATGTCTGAGGATGCGGAACGGCTGGATAAATGGAGAGCAACGATGTCCTCCATGCTCCGAATCGATAAGGATGAAGATGGTGACAGGCCTACAGTTGGCCAGTTCCAACAGCAGTCTATGACGCCACATCTGGATCAGCTCCGAATGTTTGCCGGGCTGTTTGCCGGTGAGACAGGGCTTACCTTGGATGACCTTGGTTTCCCGTCTCAGAATCCATCCAGTGCCGAAGCAATCAAGTCCAGCCATGAAAGCCTGAGGCTAATTGCAAGGAAAGCACAGAGGACATTCGGCACCGGCTTATTGAATGCCGGCTACCTTGCTGCATGTGTCCGTGATAATTATCCATATCTCAGGAGACAGGTTGCGGAAACTGTGGCCAAATGGGAGCCGATTTTTGAACCGGATAATTCTGCACTCAGTATCATCGGTGATGGTGCCATCAAGATCAATCAGGCCGTTCCGGGATACTTCACGGAAGACAAGCTCCGGGACATGACAGGAGTATGACATGATAGCCGACCTTTTGGAAAAATCTATCAAACAATTCAATACCAAGATAAGTAAGAGCAGGAAAGCCCAGGCAATCTACAAGAAGGCAGCGGAAGGGATTGTCACATATAAGGACGCCAAGGAATTTGCCTCAATTACCGGCAAGTCTTTGGCTGATGTGCTGGTGGATGCCTTGACAGAATATAGAAATCTCACAGAGGAAGAAGCACTGGAATTAATCCCCGGCCTTCTGAGGGCGAATCATGATCGTGTTCTTCCAATCATAAACGCTGCACAGAAAAAAGTCTGTGAGGATGCAGGAGTGGGATTAAAGCCGGCAGATATCTATTTTGATACTGAGAGGGCCGATGGTTTATCAAAGCATATCAGGGAACTGATTTCCAATGATAGATATGAGGTCAAAGATTTCGCCGGCAATATTGAAATGGCAACAGATAACTTCTCCCTGTCAACAGTGGACAATGGTGTCAGATACAATGCCAGAAGACATTATAATGCCGGGCTGGATGCCATTGTGACAAGGGAATATGATGATGTGGGCGTACATAACAGAAAAGACCCATGTGAATGGTGCTTGGCACGGGAAGGAACATGGTCTTATGCTGATGCCATTGCCCGTGGTGTCTTTGAGAGGCATGAGGGCTGTGGATGTACTATTACATATACAACTAAAAAAGGCACAGATGTCCAGACAGACTGGACCACAAATACATGGACACGGGTCAGGAGGTGATGGCCTTTGAGGGCCTATAGGTAACCTGTTGACACAGCACCAGGAGGAATGAAATGGATACCAGAATCGGGAGACAATCCCCGACGGTGTCCGTGATTTTGCCTTATAACTCCACAAAAGGCCCTGAGGCTATTGCCCTGTATAATGCCACGGAAAGAACCATCCTACCATGGCAGGAGTCTCTGACCTATGACATCATGGCGGTGGGAGAAGAAGGGTTATGGATTCATCAGAAATTCGGGTATTCTATTCCCCGTCGTAATGGTAAATCAGAAATGATCCTTGCACGGTGTCTGTGGGGCCTCAAAAACGGCGAGAGAATCCTTTACACGGCACACAGGACAAGCACATCCCATGCAGTATGGGAACGCCTCAAAAGGCTTTGTGAGAAGTCTGATATCAAAATAGAATCATCATACAGGGCATATGGTAAAGAACATCTGTATTGTAAGGGTGGCGGTGTGATAGAGTTCCGCACCAGAACATCAACTGGTGGCCTTGGTGAAGGATATGACCTTCTTATCATCGATGAGGCGCAGGAGTACACACCGGAGCAGGAAACAGCACTGAAATACGTTGTAACTGACTCCCTTAATCCTCAGACCATCATGCTGGGGACTCCACCCACTGCGATCAGTGCCGGCACTGTCTTCCCTAAATACCGGAAAAGGGTACTCTCAGGAGACTCCTATGAATCCGGATGGGCAGAATGGTCCGTGTCTGAGATGACAGATCCGCATGATGTAGATGCCTGGTATGAGACTAACCCGTCTCTGGGAACTGTTCTGAAAGAAAGAACAATAAGGTCAGAGATCGGCGACGATGACACTGACTTTAATATTCAGCGTCTTGGATTATGGCTGAAATATAATCAAAAGAGTGCCATATCTAAAAATGAATGGGAAGCACTTGAGACAGAATCACTCCCAGCCTTGACCGGACAGTTATACGCCGGTATCAAGTTCGGGCATGATGGAAACAATGTTTCCCTATCTGTCGCTTCTAAGACAAAAGACGGGAAGATATTCGTTGAAGCATACAGTTGCCGGTCAGTAAGGGCAGGGGTAGCATGGGTCATTGACTTCCTGGATAAGTCCGATGTCAGAAAAGTGGCAGTGGATGGCAAAAACGGGACAGGCATTTTAGAGGATGCCATGAAAAAGGCTAAGTTAGGAAAGCCGGTAATCCCTACTGTTTCCCAGGTCATCAAAGCCAATGCAGAATTTGAACTTGCCGTCTCTCAGGCCACATTGGTCCATATGAAGCAGTCAGCGGTCACTCAGATCGTAAGCAACTGCGAAAAGAGAGCAATCGGCTCCGGCGGTGGATTTGGTTATCAATCCATTTTGGATGGTGCTGACATCTCCATCTTGGACAGCATGATTATGGCCATGTGGATATGTGGAGAAACTAAGGAAAAGAAAAAACAAAATGTAGCGTACTGATGAGCATCCGAGAGGGTGCTTTTTTAGTGCATAAATTACGGATACCACCCGGTAAGTGGGGAAAGGAACAACAATGTCAGAATTTAAAGTAATTGAAACACAGGAACAACTTGACAAGGTAATTGGTGAGCGTATCCGCAGAGCAGAAGAAAAGGCCGCGGAAAAATATAATGATTACGAAGCTATTAAGACCCAGAATGCTGAATATGTAACCCAGATCTCTCAGCTTCAGGAACAGCTCCAGAAGCAGACAGAAACGATCAACGGTAACCAGAGCATTGTGGATGATCTTAAAGCACAGGTGCAGAATTACGAGTCGTCCTCGCTAAAAACGAAGGTGGCACTTGAAATAGGTCTTCCCTATCAGATGGCCAGCAGGCTGTCCGGAAGTACAGAAGAAGAGATTCGCTCAGATGCGGAAGCGATGGCCAAGCTGATTGGTTCTCAGAAGCCTGTTGCACCGCTTGGATCAAGTGAACCTGTTGTGACGAACTCTAAAGATGCAGCCTGGAAGAAGCTGGCTGCAGAATTGATCAATGAATAACAGGAGGTACTGTAATGGGTACAAGAACAACTGCGGGAACAAATTTCCCTCCAGAATTAGTTGCTGAAATGTTTAGCAAAGTAAACGGACATTCCGCTCTTGCAAAGCTGTCCGCACAGAAACCGATCCCGTTCAACGGTGAAACAATCTTCGTATTCTCTGCCGGTGGAGAGGCTTCCATCGTGGGCGAGGGCGAAAACAAACCTGCTGGCGATGCTGCAGTAACACCTAAGACAATCCGTCCGATTAAATTCGTTTATCAGCATCGTGTGAGCAATGAATTTATTTATAACGCAGAATCTAAACTGAACTACCTGCAGACATTTGCAGATGGATTTGCTAAGAAGATCGCCCGTGGTCTTGACATCGCTGCTATGCACGGTATTAACCCGGCTGACCTTGCAGATGCTTCCTTCAAGGCTACAAACAGCTTTGATGGATTAGTCACCGGTAATACAGTAACATATGTCGCTGCCAACGTAGACGCAAATATCGACGCAGCTGTTCAGATGGTTATCGCTGATGGCAATGTTGTAAATGGCGTAGCTCTTTCCCCGACAGCTGGCGCAGCTATGGCAGCTATCAAAGTCAATGGCGTTCCTCAGTATCCGGAATTTAGATTCGGTGGAAATCCTGATGCATTCTATGGCATGGGTTCTGATGTGAACGGCACTGTTTCCGTGACTGGTGCAGCTACCGGATCTGACACTGACCATGTAATCGTTGGTGACTTCCAGAATGCATTCCGCTGGGGCTATGCAAAGAATATTCCTCTTGAAGTTATCGAGTATGGTGATCCTGATGGACTGGGCGACCTTAAGAGAACTAATGAGGTTGTTCTGAGAGCAGAGGCATTCATCGGCTGGGGCATCCTTGACGCTGATGCATTTGCCCGTGTAAAGGCTTAATTATCCAGTGAAATACCGGAATACAAAGACAGGGACCGTGATAGATGTGCAGTCAGAGATTGGGGGCAACTGGGTGCCGGTTGAAGAACCAAAGACGACTGCTGCATCACCTGCACCAAAAAAGAAAAGGACTGTTAAAAAATGAGTTCTTTCGCCACATTGGCGGATGTAATATTGCTCACCGGCAAAACATATACAGCCGAAGAGCAGGAACGTATCACGGCGCTCCTGCCTTTGGTCAGCGATGCGCTGAGATATGAAGCCGATAAGGTGGGCAAAAATCTTGATGACATGGTTTACGAGAACCCAACTTATGAAAGTGTCGTCAAGGTTGTCACGGTGGACATTGTCGGCCGTGTCATGCGTCAGTCCATGTCCGGGGAACCATTATCCCAGGAGTCACAGAGTGCGATGGGGTATTCCTGGTCCGGGACTTACGCCGTTCCAGGTGGAGGCATAGCCGGCTCCATTATGCGGAACGACCTCAAGAGGCTTGGCCTGAGGCGTCAGCAGTATGGAACCATAGAGTTTTATAGTGGTCCGGAGGTGACGCCATGAGGGGAATCAGCATTACCCTTTATGATAAAACCCAGATTGGTATCGATGATTTTAACCGTCCAATCTATGAAGATGTCCCCCGGACCATTGAGAATGTCCTGATCGGGGAACCGACAACAGACCAGGTCATTGATGAGCTGAACTTATCCGGTAAACGCCTTGCTTACACACTGGCCATCCCCAAGGGCGACACCCACGAATGGACAGACAGAAAGGTGGAGTTTTTCGGTGAGGTCTTCCGGACATTCGGAAAGCCTACTCAGGGAATTGACCATCTGATTCCGCTTGACTGGAATAAAAAAGTGAAGGTGGAGCGTTATGGCTAATAACTTCAAATTTACCTGGAATGGGGACGGTTATGATGTCCTCAAGAAGTCCACCAACATCCAGCAGGAAGTCAGAAAGTATGCTGACCGGGTGCATAGCATCGCCGGGGAAGACTTCACGGTAGAACACAGGTCATACCTTCACTGGGATGGCTATGTGGTAAAGCCGAAAGATGACGAAGCATACCGTAAAAACCTGCGTGAAAACATACTAGAAAAAGCATGGAGGGCAGCACGAGGATGATCCTAGAGAAAAAAATAATTGAATACTTAACTCCACTGCTCTCCGTGCCTGTGGTTGCTGAGACTCCTGAAGATAACCCGGATTCCTATGTTCGCATTGAAAGAGTAGGGAGAGCGATCAGGAATCGAGTGACCACAGACTCTATTGCGTTCCAGAGCTACGGCACGACCATGCTGGAGGCAGCGGAACTGGATGAAGAAGTCCAGGGCCACATGGAAGGATTTCTCTCTCTCGATGAGATCTCCAGTGTGACCCTGCAGTCAAATTATAACGCAACTGACACATCTAACCTGAAATACCGGTATCAGTGTATTTATGACATTGTATACATTTAGGAGGTTAATACATGAGCAATAATAATGCATATGTCAGCACAGGTAAGCCAAAAATCGGCGGTGCGGTATTCCGTGCACCTCTTGGCACTACATTGCCGACAACCGCAGACGAAACTCTGGACGCTGCTTTTGTGAATCAGGGTTACTGTTCTGAGGACGGACTGACAAATAACAATAATAAAGAAACTGAATCAATAAAAGCATGGGGCGGTGACACTGTTCTCGTTGTAGGCACGGAGCATACAGATGAGTTTGGTGTAACTCTGATCGAGGTTACCAATCCGGATGTTCTCAAAACCGTTCATGGTGATGACAATGTATCCGGTGACCTTACGACCGGCCTTACTGTTAGGGTAAATTCCGATGAGTTACCAGAGTCCGCATGGGTAGTTGATATGATCCTTCATGGTGTCATGAAGAGGGTTGTCATTGCTAAAGGTAAAGTTACTGAGGTTGGTGAAGTAAGTTACAAAGACGACGATGCTGTCGGCTATGAACTTACCATCACCGCTATGTCCGGCGGATTTGCTGACGGGGATACTCATAAAGAATACTTAAAATCCATTTAAAATCCATTGCGGAGGGTTAAAAGATGATAACAGGCAAGACGCCTAACGGATTCAACATTTCGATTAAAAAAAGAGTAGTTCATTCCATGAACATGACCAGGCGCCTGGCTTCTATGGATGAAAATACTCCGGTTAAAGATTTCATTGATATGTTTGAAAGACTGTTAGGCAAAGAACAGTTTGACAGACTTATGGAGCATTGTGATGACAGTGCCACAGATGAGAAATACGGAGATGACATCTTCCAGGAAGAAGCAGCCTATATCTTTGAACTTCTTAACGAGGATGAAGATGTAAAAAACTGATCATCCTCTCCCGGATGCTGGATACAGACAGGACCGCTCTTTACTGTGATCTGGCAGAGACTTACCATGTTTTCGGGTTTGAATCCCTGCCAGTCACAGATATTGCAATGCTGGCATCCGGGTTGAGGGATAATTCAAGAATAAAACAAAAAATGAGCGGAATCACCTATCCCCCGACAGAACTGATCCTGGCAAGGATGGCCGATACGGTATCATTGTTCAGATATGGTTTTATGGAGGATAAGAAGGGGAAAAATATGCCGTATCTGTTCACAGAACATTTACGGGAAGACGATAAAACAGACAAGCCACAAAGTTTCATGTCCGGAGCGGAATTTAATGCTGCGTGGAGAAAGGCAGGAGGACAATAAGATATGGCAGCAGGAAATACAATTGGTCAGGCTTATGTGCAGATTCTGCCATCGATGAACGGTTTCTCAAAAGCAATGAACACCCAAGGCGGGGCAGAGATGGACGCTGCCGGCGGAAGTGCGGGCAAGAAATTTGGTTCTAAACTTGTAGGCATAGCCGGAAAAGTCATAGCCGGGGCAGCAATAGGAAAGACCTTTAAGGATTCCATTGAGGCAGGCGGGGCCCTTCAACAGTCTATGGGTGGCATAGAGACATTGTTCGGGAAATCGGCGGATATAGTAAAAAAGAATGCTTCACAGGCTTTTAAAACAGCAGGGATGTCAGCGAATGAGTACATGGAGAACACCACCTCATTTGCAGCATCCCTCATTTCTTCTACTAGCGGAAATACCCAACAGGCAGCCAAACTGGCAGACACCGCCATGAAAGACATGAGCGACAATGCCAATAAGATGGGTACGGACCTGGGAAGCATCACACAGACTTATCAATCTCTGGCCCGTGGCAACTATGCCATGTTGGATAATTTAAAGCTTGGATATGGTGGAACCAAGTCCGAAATGGAACGGTTGATGTCTGATGCTGAAAAACTGACTGGGGAACATTACACGGTTGGTGACTTTGGCGATACAGTAAAAGCCATCCATGCCGTTCAGGAAAACTTGAAGATTACCGGAACCACAGCAAAAGAGGCATCCACAACCATGTCCGGTTCCATGAATATGATGAAATCTGCCTGGACGGACTTCCTGGGGAATCTGGCCATCGGCGGAGACGTCACCGGGTCGCTTCAGAATCTCATGTCTTCAGTTAAGACATTCCTGGTGGGGAACTTGCTCCCCATGATCGGGACCATCTTTACCAGCATAGGAACGATCATCCAGCAGACGGATTGGGGTGCGGTCGGAACCTCTATAATTAACGGATTAAAAAACGGAATTAATTCGGCCATCACCATTTTCTCCGGGGTTGCTTCTTCAATTGCCGGATACCTTTCATCCATTGACTGGGTGGCTGTCGGGCAGAATCTTCTGACAGGATTGTTCAACCTGGTTAAAAGCATTGACTGGGGTTCATTGGTAAATGCTGCTCTTACTTTGGTGGGGACCGCACTATCAGCAGGACTCAGCCTGTTGTCCGGTATGATCATACAGGCCGGCACATGGATCGGGAACATTTTCCGTCAGATGGCCAATGTGGCAATACAGGCCTGGAACGGACTGAAAGCTCAGGCTGTTGCTGTTTGGAATAATATTAAGACAGCTATATCCACGGCCCTCACTTCCGCCTTGGGAGTTGTGACAACTACCTGGAATAATATCAAGGCGAGAATCAGCCAGGCTATTCAGACTATTAAATCCACAGTTACAACGACATTCAATAATATTAAGTCAACTATTTCAAATATCTTCAGCTCCATCGTGTCCACGGCCTCCAGCACATGGAACAGGGTGAAAGATGCCATCATGAAGCCGATCGAGACGGCAAAAGAGAAGGTAAAGGCAGCCATCGACAAGATCAAGTCTATTGTCGGTGGTGTTAAACTTGAGCTTCCACATTTCAAACTGCCACACTTCCATCTCAGCGGTGGTCAGGCTCCGTTCGGACTTGGAGGCAAGGGTTCACTCCCTCACTTCTCTGTTGACTGGTATGCAAAGGGTGGTATTTTTAACAGCGATTCCATCATCGGCTATGGCGTAGGCGAAAAAGGTGCCGAAGCTATTGTCCCCCTTGATAAGTTCTGGAACAAGTTGGACAGGATAGCAGATAATTCATCAGGGGGAGACACGAACAACATAACCATTAATGTACAGGCTGCTCCCGGCATGAATACAAAGGAACTGGCAGCAGAAGTTGAAAGAAGATTGATCAACAGTACAAACCGGAGGAGATTGGCATGGTAATAGATTACGGGAAAATAATATTCGGCGGTGTCGATTCTTCTGATTATGGGATCTATATCAGCGGTGAGGGAGTGTATAACGCTCCTGAAAGAGTGGTTGAATTTATAGAGGTTCCTGGCCGTAATGGAGCAATCGCCATGGACCAGGGACGCTATGAGAATATCAGTGTGACATATCCGGCAATGTATCTGGGCAAGGACCAGGAAGAATTCCGGGAGAAGCTAAGCGACTTCCGGAATGCCATCCTGTCTCAGAAAGGATACCAGAAGCTGGAAGATTCCTATCATCCGGAAGAATATCGCATGGGTGTATATGCTTCCGGGCTTGAAGTAACTAAGGTATTCAGAAAGATGCGTGGTGGAGAGTTTGAGCTGACCTTCAACTGCAAGCCTCAGAGATGGTTATCAGTTGGGGCGCTTCCGATCCCGGTGGACTCCGGGGATGTGCTGCAGAATCCTACTGTTTTTGATTCCAGTCCATTGTTAGAGGTGGAGGGGTATGGGAATATCAGTTTTAATGGGTTTAACATCTCACTGGATAACAGCCCACTGGGCGTGGTCAGTTTGATTCCACGACACTCTGACGGGTCAGCAGCCAACTTCAGCAAAACCTATCATTTTGACAGGTCG